>Ga0209830_10003813_pt1 | contig 11343 bp, 8 predicted proteins | sample ArcticOcean_MG_C_12_FD_187439 | JGI IMG/M metagenome (GOLD analysis project Ga0209830, IMG submission 187439) | Marine microbial communities from western Arctic Ocean - ArcticOcean_MG_CB8_130 (SPAdes) (version 2) | ecosystem: Environmental > Aquatic > Marine > Oceanic | place: Arctic Ocean...
GGTCAATGGTAGCGTTTACTTATATAAAAAACGGAAAGAACGAAGAAGGCACTGGTCCTAAGTATCATATAGTAGGAATGTCTTTCTCTGATACACCTCTTGTGGGACAATTAGCGCATATACGAAGGGTGACAGAACCAGATATGTACCCTTCTGCGCCTTCCCTTCTCCAACGAGGGGTGAGTGAAGGTTCGGCAGCACAAGGCGTGGATGAGGCGTTGGAGATCGTCCAAGCTCCTCCAAATATAAAAGATTGGAGAACATTAAACGGTATATCTATAAATGATGGTGATTTATTTATAAAGAAAGAGTTAGATAAAGATCCGGAAGCACTCGCACTAGTCCTTTGGGATGAGGCAGGAGAACTTGATGGTGGTGGAAGGAAAATTAAAAGAAAAAGGAAAAAAACAAGAAGAAAAAAACGAAAAGGAGGTAGGAAAAAAACAAGAAGAAAAAGGAAAAGAAAAAAAACAAGAAAAAAACGAAAAAAATTAAGAAGAAAGAAAACGCGTCGTAAAAGATAATTGTTAATATATAATTTTTATAATATATTAACTATATTTCACTTAATTGTTTTGTAGCCTTTGTAATAATATAATATGTAATACCAAAAATAATAGTTTTTACAAAATAACCAGAAAAAGATGGATTTCCATCTCTTAAAAATAAGGAAGGTACATATTTAGTAAGAGTTCTTTGAAAAATAGGTAATTGAAAGAAAAAAAATAAAATCATTACCATTAAAGGTGTTTGTAATTCTTCATACATGATATCTAACCTGTCTTGATCTACCTTTTTATTTTGACTTTGCTTGATTAAATCTTCCATAGAATGTTCTTCTTCAATATAGTTGCCATTTTCTGTCTTTGGGATAAAATTTGGTTTTATTTGTACGTCTTGAGTAATATGGTTATTATTTGTAGGTATTTCTCTATTTGGTAAAACAGTTGCTCCACCTGCTTGTTGTAATCCTTGAACGATTTGATGAATCGATTCTTGAGATAATTCTCTGTTTGAACCTGTCATTTGTTCTTGTGGAGGAGGCAGCTTTTTATTAGTTTCATTAACTTTCATAACAACATTATTTTGTGGGATTTCATTTGGTAAAGAGGCAATAGCTGTAGCCATATAATAATACTTAATATTGCTATATTATGTATTATTACGCAAAATGAACTATTTTTTTTCTGTTATCACATTTTTCTATATTTTCTTTAAATTTATAACATTTGTCTTGAAATTTAAATATTTGATTTTTAATCTTATTTATATTGGGAGCTTTGAAAACAATACAATCTCTATCTTTACATACCTTTCTAAATAATGTGGCAAATCCCAGACCCAATATTATTGAAATAATAATTTTACCGGCGTCTCCATATATTAATCTTCGTACATACATATATATATAATAGTAGATATTATTTACTGAATATTATAAGCTCTTATTTTGCTTACGTCATCCGGACATTTAACTTCTGTAGATTTAAAATGAAAACAGTTATCGGCCTTATCTTTAAAGCTTATTTTGTGTTCGTTGTCTGGATTTGGATAAACATATATTATCTGTGTGGGGGCCATAGTAATATAAGCAACAAATAATCCGATAGCTAAACTTACAATAAATATTGGAACGTTAATAAACAATTTCATATACATATTTGTATTATTTTTTATTTTCTTGTATTTCAAAATCGTCATCAATAAATGTTTCATTTTTTATATCTATTTTAGTGGGCATAAAATGAAAAATAGGCATTTCTTTCTTATTTATTTTACCATTATTACTTTGAGATATTTTATCAATATAAACAACTTGATATTTAAGTTCTCTTATTTTAAGTTGAATAGGTATAATAATATTTTTATAAATTTGAATTGTATCTTTTAATAATTCTTTCTCTCCAGTTTGATTATATTGTTTTATATTTTTCTTAAAATCATTAACTAATTGATTAAATTTCCTTTGAGTATTATCTAAGTCTTCTTCTCTAGAAATAAATTGTTTTTCTTTCTTACCTTCTTTACCTTCTTTACCTTCATTACCTTCTTCATCTTGATTAGAAACTTCTATCATATTATTTTGTTTATCATAAAATTCTTTTATTAAACTAGCATAATCTAACAATTTTTCTAAATTTTCTTTGTTAGTTTGAAATTCATTAAGAATTACTTCTTCATCATCTAAATCAAATAATAAATCTAATTTATATTCTGTGATTATTCTTTTTTGTAAATTTATTTCTTTTCTTAAATATTTTAATTGAGCTGGAATATCAACAATTGTGGGTTTTTCCAATTTTATAGTCAAATTACAGGGATTTGTAGCTCCGCAAATTACACTTGTATTTGTAAAAATTAAAGCACCTGCTTTACCACAATTAGAGCATTTTATTTGTTTTTTCTTTTCCCTTAAGTTTATTTTTTTATCTTGTATGCTAGCATCGGGAAATTTTTTATTATAATTTTTTTTAATTGTTGTAATTTTTTTATCTTGGTGTAACTTTAATTTTTGCAACTGGTTATAAATGTCTAGATAATCATCCCATTTTTCAGCATCTATTTTTGTTGGTTCTGTCATTTATATTTAAGTCTTATAAAAATTTTTATGTAATAATTCAAATGGACTTTCAAATTGTGGTAAATTAGTAATTTGTTTATCGAGTTGTTTAGCCTTTTTTGCTTCTAATTGTCTTACTTTATTTATAAAATAATCTTTTTTTAGTTGTTTAATTTTGTTTCTATCTTCAGGTGTTGGTCTTGTTTTGTATTTATAATATAATAATCCACAAAAAATAACAATAAAAGAAGTTAATAAGGCTAAATTAATAATTTTATTAAATTCTGTATCTTTCTTAATTTTACAATTTTTTAACGTTTCTTTTAAGAAATATTTAACACCTGGTTCAGTTAATATAGGTTTTGAAATATCCATATAAATATTATATTAAAAAATCAAAAAATTTTATACCTATTATCTATAAATGATTTCTCCTTTTACAACATTTATATATTTTTCAATATTAACAACTGTATATTTTTCCTTAAAATATTTAATTACAGAAAAACACGGTGCTATTAATAAAAGTTTAGCTATGGCTTTGGGTGGATGTTATTTAATTATTATGGTTTTATTACAACTTTCTTCAAATATGGCTAATGCTAAAGAAAAATGTGGAGGGACACCTCAAACATTTTCAGCTATAAATTATACAATCATACCAAATTTATTTATTTTTGGAGCATTAATAATGGTTATGATGTTTTTCCCTGGATGGAAAGCGCCATTTTCAAATACGATTGGGTATTTAGTTGTAATGGTATTAAATGTGAAAGAAACATTTATAAACATGTTAAAAGCAGAGAGCAATAATAAATTATTAAAAATGGTTTATAGAGACCCTTCGATGATGATAAATGAAATAACTCCTGAAAATTTTGATTTATTTATAAATAAAATGGGTACCCCACCCAATTCAATATTAGGAGCGGATTATAAAAAATACATTCCGGATTTATATAATTTAGTAGTTATAAAAGATAAAATAGCTGAATTTTTATGGTATATGTTTACGGGTTATCTTGTTATACAGAACTCAGATAGTTACATAAATTCAATTAAATGTAAGAGAACACCTGATGAATTAGAAGCTAAATTAGCTAATATGATGGATAATCCAAAAAAGAAGAAGAAAAAACAAAAATGGAAACTTGGATATTAAATGTTATTAATTAATTTAAATAAATAATTAATAAGTAAATTTAGGGATAGCTAAATAATATAAAACAAATAAATAACAAAAAATAGATAATATCAATGTTAAAAACCAAATAGGTATGACTGTTTTTTTCCTAGTCCCCAGTCCAAACTTTCTTAATGATCCATCTTTTTCATATAAAAAAGCTGGTTCAACTAATTGAATAATACAAAAAATTACAGCAAATAAAATTATAGCAACCGAAGTAATATTTCTACGAATATACTGTCTATACATAATAACTTATATATAGTTTAGTTTTTAAATTTAGTAAAATAGGCTAATTAAACGTAATCCCCTTGGTTATCACCATCTCCACCATAATCGTCGTCTTCTGCTAATCCGTCTAAATTATTTACTTCGGATTCTATTCTACTTGAAATGTAATCCTCATCCATTTGATCTAAAATTGTTGATATATTGAATATTTCTCCAACAAATTCACTAACATCATCTAATCCACCACTTCTTAATTCCATGAGAGCATCTTTATCCATTTTTTCACGCTCTTTATCATATTGATTTTCATCATATTGATATATAGCTTTTGTTCTACCTAAACTCCAGTCACCCAAGGAACTATTCTTCATAATATCTTCTATTTCTCTTTGTTCTACAGTTAAATCTCCAAGTCGTTTGACAACTTGTTCTTTTTCTTTTGTTTTAGTTTTCAAGACATTTTTATTTATTGTTTCTGCTGATACATTTAATAATTTTTTATACCTTTCTATTTTTTTCAAATATAAATTGAGAAGAGAACAGGTATCTTTTTCAAATATTTCTTGTTCGCCCCTTATAATACTTAGGTCTTCTCCGTCTTCTGCTTCATCCAAAAAGTTTTCGTCCTCTTCGGACTCTACTCTTAAATCTGTGTCAAATGCCATAATATATATTGAAAACGAACACAATAAAAAGTAATAAGCTAATTTTTTTAAAATTTCGCCGTCAAAAATAGAACCGGTTTCATCATTATCTGATAAACCTGAATAAAACGGAATAACATCAATAAGCATTAATAAATCTTCATTATTTTGTAATACAAATTCTAATATTGTATTTATATTTTTATTTTTGTAAAATTTTGAAAATCCTTCACCGTCTTTCAACATAAACCCCATTATTTCATTTTTATGTCTGTCACTAATTTTTTTCGAACCTTTCAACCAATGCTTTGGGACGTATCTATCGTTGAAATTTACTTCATTTAATATTATAGTTGGATATGTTTTAGATATATTAATAACGATTTCTTTAATCATTCTAAAAATAATGAAACCTGTTTCATCTTGTTGTGTCATATATGTATTGTCACCCAATACATCCCAATTAAGTATAAATTTTTCTCTTTTGATTTTTACTTTATTACGAGAAACTTCTCCTTCTGGAGAAAATTCTAATAAAATATCCTGCAGTTTGCTTGTTAATTCGCCATGTTCTAACATTTTTTCACTAATTTTAACTGACATTTTATCATTTATATTATCCAAATAAGTAGTGAACTCATTGACAACATCGTCATCTTTACCTTTTATACTAACATCAAATCTATCTACTATATTTTGCAAATGATCCAATAATTTTGGATGACAAATAGAAGTTTTTTTGCCCTTCAAATAGGCTAACGTTTGTTCCAATGCTAGTTTTTCAGTTGTTATAGGAGGATCTAAATCATAATATAATACATTTTGTCTATTTACAATATTTAATAAAATATTTAAGGTTTCGGTTGAATAATTTAAACTATTTGCTTCCATAGCTAGAATTTTTTCAGTTATTGAATCTGATTTTCTAAAATTACATTTATTGTTTATACAAAGACGTTTTAAATCATCGTCAAGTTCAATTCCACTATTGAACTTACAATATTTTATAAATGCCAAATAAACCGTTTCTTTTGAAAAAGCCTTTGATACAAGTGGATATATAAGTTTTGTATTTAATGAAATATTGAAATAAGCGGGTTTATGAAGATTTTTAAATCTATAATATATGTCTGTTAAATTTTTTACAATAGTGTTATGCGTTCTAATAGATGTCTCTTTTTCGGAAAAATATAAATTTGTTCTTGGTTCTCCTTCATTACAACAAGCATTTTCTAGAAAGGCAGTTCCTCCTTTTGTTTCTAATAGAACAGGTTCATTATTAATTGCTCTTTGAACTGATTCTATTATAGAAAAAGAATAACTTGTAATTTTACCATATAACGCCCATAAATGCTCGAATTGTTCGTAAGACCCTTCTTCTATTCTACTTTTAACTGTTTTTTCAAAAGTTCCCGATATATTATTTAGTTTTCGTACGGTGATTGGTTTTAACGGAGGTAAAAAATCATGCCATTTCTGAGGATTAAAATCATTTATTATTACTGTTGATTTTTTATTTTTATTATTCCATTCTCGTTTATTTGTTAGCCTTTGTTGTATTTCATCTATTGGTAATATTTTATCTGTCATAAATGTTTTTATTTTATCAACAAATTTATCCTTTATTTCATCATAATTTTTTCTTCTATTTTTAGATTTTGCAGTTAAAGCTGTTGGTATTATATTCCAAGGTCTATCAGACCTTTTTAACACGAATAATATACAACTTAAATATTCGATGAATGTTAAATCAGCATTTCCATCTATAGGGAATCCTGTAAATGACTTTTTACAATCACCGAAAACCTTTTTTGTAATAATATTTGGTATTATAGTTTGTACCGCGATAATATAAGCAGAAATAATAGAATATATTTCAACCTGGTCAGATTTTTTTTCAAATGATACCGGGTTTTTACCAGCCTTTTTCTTTTTATTATATAACTCTTTATAAGCTTCCTCGTCTGGAACATTAGTATTCATAGATTCCATTACAATTCTTATTACAAAATTATATTCTATTTTTGTATTTATATACAATTTCTCATCTAATGTTTTTAATATCCCTTCAATACGCCTTGCTAAAGCTGTATTATACGTTTGATTAATTTCCCTTAATCTATTTCCTCTTAATTTATCTGACATTTCTTCTTCCATTATTTCTCTTGAATTATTTTTATAACCATCTTTTCCATATCCTTCCGAATAATCTAGAGCAATATCATTTGATATATAATAACCACTAAATTTATCTACCCATTTATCACCTTCACCACTTTTTTCTCCTCTTGATTTATAAATTTTTTCCAACGTTAATAAATAAGTATTATTATTGAACCCAATTACCAAGTCTTTAAAAAATGTAGGGAGAAGTTTTATATTTGTATCAATACAATAATACCAATTTCCATCTTCGTCGTCGTTTTCTAATCTACAATATTGATCTATAAATTTATCCAAATTAGCAAATCTCTTTACTATATCATGTTCTGATAATATTTTATCCCTTAACAATTCATATGGAGAAACAATCACATCTCTTTCTTCTAATGTAGAAGCTACCGTTTGTTGATATATATCATTTTTAAGTAACTTGTATATCTTTAATTGTTTTAATGATTGTAAATTTTTTTGACGATATTGAAAATCTAAAAATAAATCACTTTTTAATTGTTGTATCGATTTTACTAATTCTTCTTCAAATCTTTTTTCAATGTCACCAAGAATATTTATTTTCAACATATCCTTTGTAGAATCTAAATTAGCACAGGAATCTTTAATTTTAAAACAACTCTCTTTAATATTACAAAAATTAATTTGATCTGGTGGTACACCAGAAAGCGATTTATCATATTTCCATATATTATCCTGTCTAATATAATATTTTAAATTACCATCACTTTGTATATCTAAATATGCGTATTCTCCGTCTTGGACTGGTCTTGAACCATATACCATAGCTTCTGCGTCTGTCTTAGCTTTATTATTTTCAACTCCGTTGTTTTCCATTAAAAATGTTTTCAATGCTTGGATAACAAGTTCATTATCATCTGTAGAAGCAACCAAACTATTATTATTTCTTTTCCATTCTTCACCTATATCATAAGGTGTTTCATCGTATTTTTTATCAACAAATACAGGTGAATTATTATCTTCAGTTAATTCATCAAGAGTAATATATCGTTTCACTAGTTTTTTTTGTGTTTCACATTTTTTAGATTCGTCGCTATTTTTTTTCTCATCTAAATTTGACTCTAAAATCTCTAATTCATCTGTAATTTTAGTTTCTATATCTATTGGTTGACTAAATGTTAACGCACTTATTGACAAAGCCAAATTATATAATCTACCAGCATCATAACTTATCATTTTTTTTAATGACTCTTCTGTATCTATATCATCTGTTATGTTATAATTTGACTTATCAAATATATCTTGATTGTCATTTTTTATTAATTTTGGTAAAATAGTCGAAATAAAGTAACTTTTGTTGCTTCTTATAAATTTTAAGAATTCTTTTTGATTTTTAATTAATATTTGTTTATGTTTATTAATCTCCTCAAATATAAACTCATTAATTGTTTCATATTGTTTAAATGATATATCATCATTATATATCATAAATGGTTCTAAATATTCAATTATTTTATTATAAGATGTTCCGTTTTTAATGTATTTTTTCATCATTTCAAATAATATTCTAGTTTTTGGTATCATATTTTCTAAAAATTGAGTATAAATTTCATCATTATCACCCAACGATGACCTGTCTATAAGTTTTCTACGTTCTTCAAAGCTAAAATAAGTATTGAGTCCAAATAATTCTTTTTGTGCTTTTTCTAATTCTTCGTTAGATGAACCCTTTGATATGTTCGAGTTTGAAGAAAATAAATTTTCTATTTTATTCATTACACCACCTTCTTGTCCTTCCTTGATAACTATTTCTTCTCCATCCGCCCAATTTTCTAATATTTTGAAATAAAAATAATTAAAAAAATGCAAATTTGTTTTATCATATATAGAAGTCGTGGGTAAGTTGATATGCGAATATTTGACATAAGGTTCTTGTAATCTTAAAAATCCCAAAATATCAATCGTATCATTTGTCGTTAAAGGTACTATTACTGCTTTACTGTGTTTATTTTTAATATCCGGGTTATTTAATCTACTTAATCCCAAATTATACCTATCTATTACATATTTTTGTGCGCTTACATTTGTATTTTTTATCATATTAGATTCAAAATTTCCAAGATTATTAATTATTATATCTAAATTACAATTCACATATTTTTTTGTTATAATATCAGTATTATTGGACGTTTCTAAAAATGGTGTAAAATAAGGATTTGTTGTTTGAACCAAATATGTGTATTTATTTTGACTATCTGGTACGGTATTACTTTTATATTGTCCTTGAGCTTCTGTTACCAAATTTTGGGCTAATCCAAAATTCATTTTTTCAGCATCTTCATATATTTCATCTTCTGGTATATCTAAATCGTCAACAAATAATTTATGTGAATTTCTTCCTACAGGCATAAGCCAATATAATTTTTTATTTAATTTTTTTAAATTATCTATTAATGGTTTATAATCATGTCCTTTTTTAATAATACTTTCAGCATTCCCTGTTTCATCAAATTTTGAAAATTTTCTTCTTAATTGTTTAAATCTTTCAATTAAATTATGGATATTATTTAAAACCTTTCGACTTCTTTTATCTGAAGGATATTCTGCCAACAATTCGTCTAATATATCTTGAGTTTGTGCTTCAATACCAAATCTTTTTTCACTTTCTTTTACTCTTACCATTTCAGTAATTTCTCCAAGAGATTCGTCACTTATTTCTATATCGTCTATATCTATGAATAAATCTTTCACATTTTCTTTAATATCCTCGCTATCCATAATTAACTCTAAATCTTCACCGTCACCGTCTTCTAAATCTTCTGGTAATGGACTTTCTTCTTCTTCTTCTTCTTTACTTAATTCTGGAGGTACAAATGTTCTAATATTAATAATTGGTAAATCATCTGGTATACCTTTATATCCAAAATCAATATAAATTTTTTGATCTGTATCGTAAATATTTATTTCTATCTCGTCTTCATCTAAATCCGTAATTTGGCCGTTTATAATTGATGGCACGTCCCCTGCAAATTCAACTGTTATCCAATTTTCAGGAATTAAATCTTTTTGTCTAGCATATCCTTTTATTTCCGGAGTTGCTAATATATTTATTTGCGTTATAGATTCATCATTTAGACTACCATTTGTTATACCTATTTCTATTTCATCATCTAAATTCATATCATTTATTAGTTTTACTTTATTGTTATCTAAATATTCTATGTAATAATTTTTATCATTAATCGCAGAATTAGATGGAGCAATTATTTTAATAACTTGACCTAATTCTAGAAATAACTTTGATGATTCTTTTTCAGACATTACTTATATTTATCATAGAAATTATCTCTAAGAAGAAATAACATTATAAATATTATATAAAGAGTCGTTTATATAATATCTTAAATGAATACCACAGCTAATTTCCAGCCAAATAAATACGCCGATATTTCAAAATTAATAAAGGATAATAAATATGCGAATGATAAATTTATTACTGTAAAAAAAATGGATCATTTATATGTTTTGAAATATGTAAAAAACCAATTAACTACAGAAAATATTAATTCTCTTGGATTATTTAGGTCCGTCATTGTAGACGAAGAAGGAAATATTTTATCATTTGCCCCTCCAAAATCTCTAAATTTTGATGTTTTTTCACAATCAAATAAGTATGATACATGTTATATTCAACATTTTCCAGAAGGAACAATGATAAATGTGTTTTTTGATAAACATACCGATGATTGGGAAATTTCAACAAGAAGTTCAATTGGTGCGAAATGTAATTTCAATATGGATAGTAACATTACTTATAGATATATGTTTTTAGATGCTATGAATCATACTGGACTTGAATTCGATCATTTAGATAAAACATGTTGTTATAGTTTTGTATTACAGCATCCTAAAAACAGAATTGTTGTTCCAATCGCCAATCCTGGTATTATTTTGACAAATAAATATAAAATAGAAAATAACCAAGTTTATAATAATAATGATATTACAAGTACTCATTTTTCTAAACTTACTATGTATGCTATAAATGATGAAAGCATTTCTCAAAGTTTAAATTATACTGGTAGTTCATGGAATGATATTATCGAACATTTTTTCTCTAGTAATTTACCGTATCAATTACAAGGAATCGTATTATATAATATTAAAGGTGAAAGAACCAAAATAAGAAATAAAAACTACGAAGAAGTTAAACATTTAAGAGGTAATAGTCCAAAATTACAATATCAATATTATAATTTAAGACAACAAGGAATTGTTAGAGATTTTTTGAAATATTATCCAGAACATAAACAAGAATTTAGTGATTTTAGAAGAGATTTACATAAATATACATCTCAATTATATCAAAATTATATTAATTGTTTTATCAAAAAACAAAAATCATTAAAAGAGTATCCTTATCAATTCAAAACTCATATGTATAAACTTCAAGAGTTATATATTAATGAATTAAAATTAGATGGTAAATTTGTAAATAAAGACGTTGTTATTGAGTATATTAATACATTACCTCCACCTAGATTAATGCATTCTATAAATTATATTAAAAAACAATTTGATAAAGACCA
>Ga0209830_10003818_pt1 | contig 11336 bp, 12 predicted proteins | sample ArcticOcean_MG_C_12_FD_187439 | JGI IMG/M metagenome (GOLD analysis project Ga0209830, IMG submission 187439) | Marine microbial communities from western Arctic Ocean - ArcticOcean_MG_CB8_130 (SPAdes) (version 2) | ecosystem: Environmental > Aquatic > Marine > Oceanic | place: Arctic Ocean...
CTCTATCCTTAACACGTTTCATATAAACATTATAATCTGGTCTTTCATGGCCATATCTAGACCACAAAGCCATAGCTTCCTTACCAATTTTACCATCAATTGGGCAGACGGTTCCTGCGGAAATCATGCTCTCAAATACGCGCTCATCTTGGCAAAGAATGGCCACGGCTGCTACACGCATCCCGAAGTCATTTAGTATTCTAGCTAACTTTAATCGTTCACAATTTTTGTCAATAAAATGTTTTCCACCAGTTATACCAATACCAAACGTTTGTACACCAAGTGATGCACCTGTGCTACATACATCTTGTGTCATAGAATTGTATGATGGTGCTGACGCTGTTGGGGGTGCTGATCTTACATTAGATGTTGAGCTAGTTGTACTTGTTGTATTAGAAGAACTACCTGATGCGTATGTGGTTGCTCCTCCAGTATACCCACCTTCAATACTTGTGTTTGATCCTGATATGTTAGTTTGTGTTTCTGCAGAATGTGCTGGTCCACCAAGCAAAGCTAGTAAGCTTATTAGTATAATTAAGATCGCTGTAAATCTGTAATCCATCCTGGCACTCTCCTTTATTGACATGACAAACATTCCTCACCCTCGTTTTTAGGATCATCACATTCGCAAGGATCACAAGAACAAAGACCGTAAACGTCTGAATGGAATTCATCCAAACAATGACATTTATGACCACATTTTTTACATTCATTTTTAATCTTTTTTTCCATGTGTTTTCTCTTCAATTTCATAGAAGAAATTATCAGTGTCTTCCGTTTGCCATTTACCTGAGTCCTCTACATTCCATTCTGACGTTTGTACTTTCCAGTCAGGAATATTGTCCTTCACTGTAAACGAAGGTAGATCCCAAATTATTCTATTGTTTGGCTGAGCCGCATAGTTGCCGTCATCTAACGCAATTATGTGAGCGCACTTATGTTCGTGCGGAATTTCTGAATGATCAGAATCTAGTATATTAACATCTGGATGTGCCCAGTCAATAGTAAAAAGATACTTTCCGTGATGCCATTTTTTGTCTTTACCTATGTATTTACCGGATGAAGCGCCTAAGATATCATAAGTAGTAACAGCAGGGTAATAACTAAAGCTATTCCAAAGTTCCAGTTCATCAAGTCTTTTAATGGGAACAGTTTTGGGGTCATAACCACGTTGAATAAAAGCCGAAATTGGGAGACGATAAAAGATTGCGCCGTTTTCCATAATCGCATGCCATAAGATAGCACGTCCTGACATTGATGTAATGCCAAAGATGATACAGTCTTCAACTTCTCCATAATGTTTTTTACAGTCATATAAATACTCCTTTTTTATTTGCGCGTATTGTATAGGAATATTTGCATTTAAGTAAGACATTATTAACCTTTTATTTCTCCCCAATTATCACCTGATTCATAGTCAACTTTATTGGGAATTTTCATTTCTTTTTTAACAGCATCTTCCATAATCTCAATAATTTTCTTAGCTTGTTCTGGTGATTTTACAGAAATATCCAATTCATCATGAACCTGAATATGGGGTATAATACCTTCTCTATATAAATTTAGCATGGCTTTTTTAGTCATGTCCGCTGCTGATCCTTGAATTAATTTGTTTAAAGCTTTGTAAGTAAAAGCTCTTCTAACTTTTGGTCTAATATTACTTTTAATCTGGTCTAATGTAATTTCATTCATTTCAAGTTTATATTTGTTTCTTACTTTTTCTGTTTCAAATTGTTTGACTATAGATTTTTCTATTGCTTCCGCTTTAGTCATTGGAGGACTAAGAACTCCAGGGTTGTATTCATTTAACTCCCATTTATCAAACCTACATCTTCTTTTTAAAAGAGTTGTAATATAACCTGAACTAGAAGCAGAGCTAGAAGTATTGCTCATTAAATCTTTAACAAAAGGAACACGGTCGTGGTATTTATTAAATAACGTTTCAGCTTCGTTTTTACTTACACCTAACTCAGCCTGTAATTTAGCTTTACCCATACCATAAAATAATCCAAGATTAATAGTTTTAGCTTGTGTTCTAGAAATTTCTGCCATATCCGCTACAATTTGGTGAAAATCTACTTCATTATTATTAAACTCTTCTACAATTTTTTTTACTTCCTCTGCATCACGAAGACCTTGACTTGTAGCTGCGTAATGAACAACCAATCTTGGTTCTTGTTGTGAGTAATCAAAACAACCCCATTTGTGATTGTCCTCTGGAATAAATAAAGATCTAATCATAGGTCCTATCTGCTTGTTTCTTGCTGGAATTTGTTGAAGATTAGGATTAGAATAAGAAAATCTACCTGTTACAGTGCCTCCACCCTCTCCTCTAATAGGGTTAATATCTGCATGTATTCTACCTTTATGTTCGTATTTAATAATTGTATCAATAAATGTAGTATGGGCCTTGTTAATCTCTCTAGCTTTTGCTATCTTATTAACTATTGGATGTTTATGTTCTTGCAAAAAATTTTTAGTAAAGGAAGGTGCCCCTGTTTTTTCGGTTTTATCAAAAGATAGTTTTAATTTTTCAAACACTCTGGCAATGCTTCGTGCTGCCCATATTTGAGGTTCTATTCCTGTTTCTTTTTTTACTTCTAGGAGTAAGCTTTCTTCTTGTGATGCTAATCGTTGCTTTATTGTATGAGCTTTTTGAACGTCCACTCGAACGCCTTTAATTTTCATATCAATTAAACATGGAAATAATTGTGTTTCAAGATCAAACACTTGAGTTAAATCTTGTCTTTTAATTTCAACAGATAATTTTTTAAAAAGTTTTAATGTTAGTTCAGCATCTTTTTCTGCATAAGATCCAACATACATGTCAGGTAATTTCCACATCTCAGCTTTAGGATCTATACCCCATTCTTTTGCTGTCTGTGTTAGCAAACTTTCATCTTTAACTTCACCTAGCCACTCGTATGAAACACTATTTAATGAGTATGAGAATTTATTTTCATCAACTAATGCAGCCATAACCATAGTATCTACAATATGTCCATTAATTTTAACTCCATATGCTTTCAACCAACAAACATCATACATTGCATTATGAAATATTTTAGTAGAAGGTAAAGCACATACAACTTTAATCCAACTCATAACACTAATTTCATCAAAATGATTTGCTTGTTGTCCACTAGTTTTCTCGTGTCCAAAAGAATAGTACCCAGACCAGCCTTCAACAGCTACAGCTATTCCTACGATTTCTCCCTCACCAATTAATGCACCTGAACCTCTAGATTTTAAACCAGGGTCTCTCGTCTCTAAGTCAATTGCTATATATTTATGGTCTTTTAAATCTGGAAAAGATGTTGGACTGTTCCATTCGGTTGTTGCTTTGTACATTTATTTATAATCCCTTTCGATAATCATTTCTAGATAGTGAATAGCTTTCTCTATGTCTTGTAACTTTCCTTTTGCCTTATGTCTACAAATATATTTAATTGCATTACCTTCTGCAAAAAGTAATTTGTTTTTATTTACAAAATCTGCTGGTTGAATGACCATATCTTTGTAATGGTTGCCACCTATTTGTTTGTCGTATGTTTTCATATTAATCCTCCTATAAATATTCTATTTGCAAAATAAAAAGTTAACATTAATAAAAAAAATAAATCATCCGTAGGCATTATATTATTTGTTCTCCTATTTTGTAGTAATGCGCAGTTATTGGGGCTAAGATATATAATCTTTGCATTGCTCTTGTTACACCAACAAAAAATTTTCTATGCTCTGTGTCTGGGTCTTCCGCTGCTTTTTGTGATAGCGTCGCTGATTGTGTTTCTGTTCCATAATCCATACATAAAACAATGTTTTCTCTTTCTCTACCTTTAGCACCATGTATAGTAGATAATTCTATTCTTGGATCTGTAGATAAATCATCTCCACTTTTTAAAATACTTTTTATATATTTTTTAATATCTTCATCAAAACTAAGTTGCTGCCAATCACCCTCAATTAATAATCCATAATCTTTTTTTAAAACATCCAATGAAACTAATTCATCGCCATTTAATTTTTTTCCTTCACTATAGCCAAATTTAACTTGGCCTTTATTATAATATAAATATTCATATATTTTTTTAGCATCTTCCATTTTAACTAATTCGCCAGTATTTAATTTGTTCCATGTTCTATAAACTTCTAAAATTTTTTGTGGTAGAATAGTATTATTTCTACCAAAAATTCTTAAACCCGTTCTATAAAAATGTTCTGCAAAATCTTTCAATAATTTATTAGTTGTTGCTAAAATCATCCACTCTCCTTCATTAAAATCTATTTCTTCTAAAAAACAATTTTCTATAAATTCTCCCTCATCATCTTTAGCGTACCATTGTTTTTTTACTCGTTTAGTTATGTGAGGTAATATTTTTAAAGCCTGTCTATGAACTGCCTTTGGCACCCTGTAAGATTGTTCTTGGTCATCTCTTTCTCCATCTAAATTTATAAAAGTATTGGGTTCCGCTCCTTGAAATTTAAAAATTGTTTGATCATCATCCCCCGCAATGTAAGATCGTTTACAGAGAGCTTCTATATAAAAGAACATTCTCCATTGTGAGGGATTTAGATCTTGAGCTTCATCAAGAAAAATAGCATCGAGAGCAAGATACTTTTTTTCATCAACAAATAGTTTAGTCATATCAGAAAACTCGTACATAGTTTTCTGTCCTTTGTAATATTCAATATCTCTTTCTAATTGTTTAACACGAAATATATCTACAGCACCTTCATGATATTTTAATTGTATGCAAGCTTCTTCTAAAGGTATTAATTTAGCTCTAGAATAATTTATTACTTGCAAATGTCTATCTTGACTTATAATGACTCCATGATCATTTATGTATGAATCAAAATTTATATCCGAATAGATAGGGTAAACATTTTTAAATTGTAGCCACTTAGTATTAGCAAGTACTTGTTTTTTTTCAATTCCCAATTCTCTGTTACCCAATGCATGTAAAGTAGAAACATATAAAAGTTCTACTCCAGGAAATACATCTTGAATTTTTTTTGAGCCATCATCTGCTGCAGCTTTAGTAAAAGTAACATAAACTATTTTTTGGGGGTCTGTATGTAAGTTATTAATCTCTTTATTCAAATAATGATGCACTAATCTATGTGTTTTACCTGTACCAGGTGGTCCCATTATTTTTTTTCTAATTACTGCCATGGTTCTTTCTCCATTTCATATTTTTTTGTGCTTGGCTTATCTAACATGATGTGATTCATTTCTAAAACTCTATGTGAAGTACCATCTATTTTTGGAGTAGATTCTTTTGCAAGAAATAGATCTTGCAACATTCTCATAGTTTTTTGTTTTGGATAAGTTTTATCAGCCCAAGACTTAGTTCTTAATAAATATTTCCAAAAGTTAGCAAACTTAAACATAGTAACACCACTCTTATCAGTGAAAGCTACACCTCTTAAAATATCAGCTTTATCTCTACCAGGCGTCCTGTTAATATAGTCGGCTAAAATTTCTGTTAATTGTACACTAATTTTTGAAGAGTCCGGCGCAGTTATTGATTTAGCTGAAGCCATTAATTTTATTAACCCTTTTCTCCACGCATGTTTAGGAATAGGCATTAAAGGTTTTCCAATTTGTTCCATACATGCCACAGAAAATTTTTCTGGATCATGAAGTGTTGCACCATCTACTTCAACAGTATTCCCATCTAATGAAACAAACCAAATGGGAGGTTCTGATGTATACTTTCTTATTTCTGTAATTTCAGGTGTAGGACCATCATCACCAATACCAAACTCCTTTAATGCACATTTTTTAGCATCACAAAAACTACATATAGGTTCATCTTTACATTTATATTGATAGTCTTTACTATTTAAAGATTTTTTTAAAACATTTATTTCATTAGCACCTAAAGGTGGTTGCATAAATTTTGAATCATATATATGCATATGACCTTGCCAATCATCATTTTCTGGATATCTTTTTTTAAGGTAAACACCGACATTGTACATACAATTATTTCTTTGACCATTTGGTACACCGTCACTTAATAAGCTAACAAGACATGGGGACATACCTTTAAAAAAATCATTTTCTTCTGTTTTACTAGACATGGTAAAGTTTGTTAATTCTTCTTCTGTCATCGCCATTTCATTATGGTAGTCAAAAAATTCTTCTAAAGACATTTTAATTCCTTTAGAATTAAAAGCATATCTAACAGAATTTTTAGAATCGTAATAAGGTAAGTTTAAAAAACTACCAGTATCTCCTCTCGCTACATTTATGTAATCTTGTTTAGGATAGATTTCTGCTCTTGCATGTCCTATTGAAGATGCAATCATCTTTAATTTTGTTCTCATAACTATTGCCGGAACAAAAGTTTTTGTAAACATAAAAATATGTGCTCCTCCAGATTTAGAACGAAACACTATTGCTTTAATATTTTTTTCTTGTAATTTTTTAACAAATTCTTGATGGTCAACAGGGTATATATCAACATCAATACAACCCCACTTTAATTTATTTTCTTGGTTAATGGGAATTATAGCTAATCCTGGGTCTTTACCATCTAAATGATCTTGCCACAGTTTTTCAATTGGTGGCTTATGTATAGTAAAAGAAACAGTTTTATTTTTACCCCTCTCATTGATCTCACTACTTTTTTTAGTGATACCATGGGCGCTATCCAAACCTTGAAATATATATATAAATTTATCTAACTCTTTCATATTGCTCTCTAATTAAACATGGGTGGCCTACGTCTCCATTGGCCACCCACTATTTACACTATTTGCTAGCTAAACTAGTGTAAAATTTTTTTGCACGTTCATATATGGCTGTGTCCATAACTGGACCAACTTTAGTAACGTTATAACCGTACCATTGATTTCCTTTGCCAGAATTTAAAACTGAACTTAGTTTATAAGTGTGGCTGAAAGAAGATGGGTTATAAGGTCCATCTTTACCATCAAAGGTAATAGACAACATCATAGAGTTCCATCCTCTGCTTATTTTACCTTGAGATGAACTCATAGATATTAAAGCCTGTTCAATAGAATCTTCACCGACAATTAACACATAGTGTTGACCAACAGTTAGAATGTAATTACCATTATCTAATCTGTCTTTACCGGATCCGTCTTTGGTTGTTTTTGATAAAATATCAGACTCGGCTGCATAAATGTTTTCTGGTCTATTAGAACCAGTTCCAAAATCAGCCCATTCTTGATACTCTAATTTATAATGACAAGGAATAACTTGTATTCCTTCTGCTCCATTATACAGTTTTTTTGTAACTATATTTAAGAACATTCCAGGTTCTGCACCTTCAACGTAATTTTGATTACGTTTCTGCGCTTCTCCGGAACCATTTTGTAAAAGTTTTAAAATAGGTAAAGCCAAACTAGTTGTCTTTACATTCTCAAAACCTGCTGCAGCATCTTCTTCAAATAATATTGATGAAGGTAATCCTGCCTCTTCTTTTGTTGCTACTTGTTTCTCGTCACTCATATCTATCTCCTAGTTATTTTTGTACTGTTACCTGCGTAAGTTTTAATTATGTCAGAGGGCATCTCTTGTCCAGATTCGAGACGCTCTCTAACTACTGCTTTAAGTGTCATAGGATGAACGCCAACTTTCTGGACGGGTTCAAACCCTTGACCTTGTGCAAGGTTTGCGTATTCGCTCGCCTTGTTGTCTTCGCCCTGACCAAAGGTAACGGTAATATCATTTTTAATAATATCACCAAGGTCATTGTTTCGAAGCCATGTAAAAGCTGCCTCTTGATGTTGCGGAGGTATAGATGCGCCATAGATTTTTTTAATTTCTACGGACTCACCATCTTTCAGCTTTAATTTTGTAATATGCATTTCTTCCATCATCTTTGGTATTTCAAATTGAGATAATGTTTTTGCTTTTTCTTTTAACTTAGAAACACTTTCTTCAGCGTTTTCAATTTCGTCTTCTAAGTTTTTTAATTCTATAACTTTATCTGATAACGATTTTGCAGAATCTGCTTGTGTTATCGATTGTACTCTATCTTCTTCATAGTCTATTTTATCCATGACTTTCTAACTCCTTTTTTATAATTTCTACTTCGTTACAAGCTTTACGATACTTATTCCACCTAAGTGTTTCTAAAATAAAATCTAAAATTCTAGAAGGCAAATATAAAATAATAAATATAATCCCTAATAAAGGTCTATCTTTATTGAGAATTTTTCTAGCTTTCTTAGAAATTGATCTATGCTTTTCTACATCTAAAAAATGTTCGATCCATTTTTCTGTAATTCTTAATCTTTCTTTTAATCTATTATGTGTTTTGTTACTTCTCATTTTTTCTTTCATTGTTATATTTTTTAACCTAATTACATTTAAAGTGTGACACTTTTAAGGCACTATTTATCTATTTCTCCTTTTTCATATATGTTAAATTCACTCGGGTAATACATTTTTTCTTGCCTGTCCCAAGTTAACGTTTTGTACTTTCCATTATTTATATCACACGCAATAGAACAAGATAAACCAATTACTTTTGGATCACCAGATAATAATAAATAATCTTTATCGCTAAAGTTTTTTAACAAACGTCTAAGTTGATACATTATAGGGCCTGGACTTCTAACAATTTGAGTTTCTTCACGTAGAAGAACTTCTATCTTGCCAAATTTTTGGGCACCAATAATATTATATTTTGGCATACCAATTTTTGTACCAGGTACTTCTTGTAACAAATAAACAACAGGTTTTTTATCTTCTGTTAAATAGTTCATCATGTTTTGATATTCATCTACTTTCATGCTTGACAATATAATCGTTAATATCTATATTGTCAACTAGAAAGAATAAATAAAAATGATTAATTATAAATTTAAAACTAAGCCTTATGCGCATCAATTAACTGCGTTAGAAAAGTCATGGGAAAAAGAGGCTTATGCTTATTTTATGGAAATGGGTACAGGTAAATCTAAAGTATTAATAGATAATATTTCTATGCTTTATGATCAAGGTAAGATTAATGCAGCTTTAATTATTGCACCTAAAGGTGTTTATCAAAACTGGCATGACTCTGAAATACCTACTCACCTTGTAGATCACATAGATAAAAAAATGGTTTTGTGGCAAGCCATGGTTAACAAAACTCAAGAAAAAAAATTAGATACCTTGTTTGAAACAGGTGAAGAATTACATGTTTTAATTATGAATGTAGAAGCTTTTTCTACTAAAAAAGGTGTAGCGTTCGCTAGTAAATTTTTAAATTGTCACAACACATTAATGGCTATTGATGAATCAACTACTATCAAAAACCCAAGTGCAAAAAGAACTAAAAATATTTTAGGTCTATCTAAACATTCTAAGTATAGAAGAATACTTACGGGTTCACCAGTTACTAAATCACCATTAGATTTGTACACACAGTGTCAATTTTTAGATCCTTGGTTACTAGGCCATGCATCTTATTATGGTTTTAGAACTAGGTATGCAATTATGAAGAACGCTAATTTTAATGGTAGGTCCGTACAAATTGTTGTTGGTTATCATAATTTAGGTGAATTATCCGCTAAACTAGAGCCTTTTTCGTACAGAGTATTAAAAGACGATTGTTTAGATTTACCTGAAAAAACTTTTGTTAAACGTATTGTACAATTAAGTCCAGACCAAGAAAAATTATATAAACAAATGAAAGAAAAAGCACTTGCAGTTTTAAATGGTAAGATGGTTAGTACAACAACTGTAATGACTCAACTGATGAGATTGCAACAAATAACGTGCGGACATTTTACAGCAGATGATGGCTCAACACAAGAAATACCTAACAACCGTATTACAGAATTAGTTGATGTATTAAGTGAGATAGAAGGTAAGGTTGTAATATGGGGTCATTGGCAAAAAGACATTGCACAAATTATAAAAGCCATAACTAAAGAATACGGAGAAGGCTCTGTTGTAGATTATTATGGCTTGACTCCAAAAGATGAACGACAAGAAAATATAAAAAAATTTCAAGATGATCCTAACTGTAGATTTTTTGTGGGTACACCTGCAACAGGTGGTTTTGGTATCACATTAACAGCAGCAAGCAATATGATTTATTTTTCTAATGGGTATAATTTAGAATTTAGAACACAATCAGAGGCTAGAATAGATCGTATTGGTCAAAAATATCCTATGACTTATATTGATATAATATGTAAAGACACAGTTGATGAAAGAATTGTAAAAGCGCTACGTAATAAAATTAATATCGCATCTAAAGTAATGGGTGAAGAATTAAAGGATTGGATATAAAGTTTTGAGAATAGGGATTGGAAATAGTACCTTGTGGGTAATGTGGTGGTATCCTGCTTTAACGAGCGAATTTGGTTCGGTGTTCCAAATCTCTATATTTTCATTAGCCGTTAAACCAATGACCACCACAGTTTTAATATAGGAAATTATAGGACATACGCGTGACGCGCTCAAATTTTCTATTTACCAATTAACATAAAGATCATGCTTGCCATACCGGCAATCAAACTACCAACAGAAACTAGTAGAATGCTTTCAATTCTACAAATCTGTTTTTCTAATTTTAATATTTTATCGTGAGTTTGTTTCTGCATAATTCTACAAAGTTTTTCGTGGGATTCTATTTTCTGAAGTGCGTCTTTAGTCATTATATTAATCTTTGTTGAACTTGTCTCAACACCTCTTTATCAAAACCTTTTAGGGTTACACCAGCATTACTTAAGAAGTTTTTAGCTACGCCATCCCCATTGTAATCTGCAAATTCAATATCTTTAATAAATATTCTTCTAGCTGATGTATCTAATGAATACACAACTGGAATTTTATCCATCTTAACTGCCAATGGACTATCTTTAACCATTATAAATTCATTGTTTTCTTTAACATAGTGACCACCTGCAACTGTAACACCTTTGTAGTTATGAATGTCATCAGATGCTTTAAATTGGAATACACCTGTAACTTCTCCACCTTTAGTATCATCACCGAGTTGAATGTTTTTAATTTCTTTAGTTGAACCATCGGCCATTTGAATAGGTGTGCTTGGATCAAAACAATAACTTCCACCACCGCTTGGACTATTACTATCTCCACCACCGCCACCGCCACCGCCACCGCCACCGCCACCGCCGCCACCATAAGGACCATAAGTTGGTGCTGGTGCTGGTGCTGGTGCTGATGGTGCTGCAAACTCGTCCATAATATTTCCAGCGTAATTACCAGATGAATCCGTTATGTCTCCAGTATTAGTGTTTACTGAACTACCTTCATCTCCAATAGGTTGTTCATTAGCAATTGAATCTGTTGCTCCAATATCTTCTTGTGGTGCAGTTTTACTTGCTTTCTTATTAAA
>Ga0209830_10003820_pt1 | contig 11335 bp, 14 predicted proteins | sample ArcticOcean_MG_C_12_FD_187439 | JGI IMG/M metagenome (GOLD analysis project Ga0209830, IMG submission 187439) | Marine microbial communities from western Arctic Ocean - ArcticOcean_MG_CB8_130 (SPAdes) (version 2) | ecosystem: Environmental > Aquatic > Marine > Oceanic | place: Arctic Ocean...
TCAATCAGCAATGGATTTAGCTTTATCAAGAGCAGGCCCTGTTATGGAAGACATCCCAAATTACACTAATACAAAACCAGTTTTGTTAACAGGTGAAGTTGTATCATAGTTTTAAAAAATAAGTACTATAGAGTAATATTATCCAAAATAGATTAATTTTATCAGTAATTGTTATGAATTTGTCTTTTTTTAAAATCACTCTTATTATAATATTAATATAAAATATAGGAGAATTAAATGAGTCTTGAAAATATTATATTACTTGCTTGTATATTAGTATTAATTCAAATCTTTATTCCAATAGTGATTGAACAATTAATTTTTAAAAAAATTAATTTTTCATTTTTATTTTCTTCAAGAGATGAAATCATTGAAAGTTCCATATATGGTTATAGAAGTAAGCGGGCATTGAACAATCTTTTAGAAACCTTGCCAATATTTTCGTTACTAGTAATCTTATCCATATTTAAGGAAATTGATAACTCAAGCTTAGCTGCATTTTGGTTAATTTTAAGAGCCTTTTATATACCTATTTATATCTTAGGGATAAATTATGTAAGAACTATTATATGGTTTGGAGCAACTACTTGTTTAGTTATGATGGGTATAAATTTCATTTAACTTTTAAACTATGATATTTATAAAATTACTTAGAATAAAAAAATTAATTAATTTTTATAAAAGGGTTACTTAAGCCAATAAAGTCTTTTTATAGAATGTCATTAAATAACAATATGAGGTAAAGAATTTTGAAAAGACGTGATTTTTTATTAACCTCAGGAACTTCAATATTATCCCTAACTATTCCAAAAATATCTCTTGCAACAGTAAATAAAAACTATTTTAAACTAACTGCCCAACTTTCAAAGTTCCAGTTTTCTAAAAAAAGTAACGAAGAATCTAATTTATGGCTATATAACCAGCAGTCTCCTGGACCAACTATTTCTGTAGAAAAAGGAGAGGAACTGACAGTTGAATTTACAAACTTATTAAAAGAACCAACGACAATTCATTGGCATGGGATAAGAAATATTAATGCTATGGACGGCGTTGCTAACCTTACACAACCTCCAATAGAACCAGGAGAAACTTTTATTTATAAATTTCCTGTGAATGATGCAGGAACTTTTTGGTACCATGCTCATAATAAATCTTGGGAACAAGTTTCTAGAGGCCTTTATGGAGCGCTTATTGTAAAAGACACTTTATCAATTGGGTTTGACAGAGACATTACTCTTGTTGCAGATGATTGGAGACTTAATAAAGATTATCAATTTGATGAAAAAAGCCTAGGTTCTTTAATGGATTGGTCTCATCAGGGCAGATTAGGAAACTGGCTTACAATAAATGGTAAATCTAACCCTAAAATAAATATAGAAGAAAATTCTAATGTTCGTTTAAGGTTAATTAATGCTTCAAATGCAAGAGTATTCAATTTTAAATTTAATAATTATAAACCAGATATTATAGCTCTAGATGGAGTACCATGTAGTCCGTTTAAAAAATCTTCTTTTCAGATAGCCCCTGCCCAAAGAATAGATTTTTTAATAAAGATTAAAAATAAAAATTTAAATTTATTTGAAAACAGCACTTCGAAACCATACCCCACAGCAATATTTGATATTAAAAATTCTAATAAACCTTCTAATAAAGTTGTTAATTTAAAAAATTTAGAAACTTGGAATAAGTTTCCTAATATTAATAAAGCGCAAATAATTGATATTCATATGCAAGGTGGAGCAATGGGAAATCTATCATCTGCTATATTTAATGGTGAAAAAAAATCTCTTAGAGAACTCGCTTCTAAAGAATCAAAACTATGGGCTTTTAATGGTGAAATAGGAAGTTATAGTTATTCAATAGCTGATATCGAAATTGGCAAAATAGTAATTTTAAAAATTTGGAATGACACTTCTTGGAAACATAGCATGCATCTTCATGGTCACCATTTTTGGGTTAAGTCTATTGAGTTTAGTAAACAACCTAAGATGGTTACGAGAGACACATATCTAATGCAGCCTAATGAAAAAGTAGATTTAGTATTTGAAGCTAATAATCCAGGATTATGGCTTTTTCATTGTCATATGCTTGAGCACGCTGCTTCAGGAATGGGAGGAGTGATAAGTATTAGTTAAAATATTTAAATTTTTAATTTATTATTGAATGAAATTTATAAAATTTCATTCAGCTTTCTAAGTTGAGCCATATTTAAAATAAAATTATTATTAAATTAGATTATTTTGAAATTTGAATAATATTATATTTTTTGTAATACTTTACAAAAACTATCAATTTGGAGTTCACTGAATAAAATGCAAAAAGCAATTGTTATAAGAGAATATGGTAGTTCAAGTGTTCTTAAAATGGAGAAAGTAAATGTTGGAGAACCAGGAATAGGAGAACTTCTTGTTCAACATACAGCTATTGGAGTTCATTTTCATGATGTTTATGTTAGAACTGGACTTTACAAAACTTTAAATCTTCCTGGGATTCCTGGATTAGAAGCAGTGGGCGTTATATTAAAAATTGGTCCAGAAGTATCAGAATTTAAACCAGGTGATAGAGTTGGATATATATCAAGTGAATATGGTGCTTATGCGAGTCATAGAATTTTGAATGAAAAACTTGCGGTGAAAATACCAGATTTGATATCTGACGAATTGATAGCAACAAACTTCTCAAGAGCAATTACTGTTCAAATGTTAATTAAACAAGTTACTCGTCTTCAGCCTGATGATACGATCATCATTACTGCTGCAACAGGAGGAGTTGGTAAAATTTTATCACAATGGGCATCTTCAATCGGGGCTTGTGTAATTGGAAGTGTTAGCACACCTGAAAAAGCATTATTAGCAAAATCATATGGATGTAAATATGCATTAACTTATGACCAAGAAGATTTCATTTCTCAAATTATGGATGTAACTAATGGAAAAGGCGTAGACAAAGTATATGATTCTGTTGGATTGAAAACTTTTGATAGTTCTGTGGCAAGTCTTCGTTCCTGTGGACACTTAATTAATTTTGGCCAATCGTCTGGCTCAGCGAATCCAATTCTAATGTCTACATTAGCAAGTAAATCACTTACCGTTTCTAGGCCTATTTTATTTCATTATATTGCTAACTCAGAAATTTATAAAAAGATGACTGATTCCGTTTTTGAAGCCTTTCAAAGTACAAGTATAATAATTCCAAATCCAGAACCATATAATCTTGAAGACGCCGCATTAGCGCATAATATCTTAGAGTCAAGAAGAGGTGGAGGCAGTCTTTTTTTAAAACCATAAGAATTTAAATGTTAGAAATAAAAAGGCGAAATCTAATGAACAGTAATATTAGTTGGAAATATCCAAAGGCAATCGTTAACTGTGAATGGTTAGCAAAGAATCTTAATCAGTTAGATATAAGAATATATGACTGTACTACTTACCTTCATTATTCAGATAATGACCCAAACCAACCTTATAATGTTGAAAGTGGAGAAAAAGACTATGAGAATAGTCATATACTAAATTCAGCCTTCTTAGATCTCCAAGCAGACATCTCTGAACAAAATAGTCCATATAGATTTACTTTACCTAAACTGAATAATCTAGCAACAAAATTTCAAAATTTAGGAATTGGAGATCCATATCATATTATACTATATTCTCGAAATGGCATGCAATGGTCAGCTCGAGTATGGTGGATGCTTCGCGCAATAGGCTTCGACAATGTAAGTTTATTAGATGGTGGTTTTATTGAATGGAAACGCTTAGATTTAGAAATAGATAATAAAGTTCAAAAGTTTTTGCCTGCTAACTTAACTTTTCAACCTAGATCAAATATTTTTGTTGATAAAGAAAAAGTACTTAAAGCGATTAATGACGATAATATTATATTGTTAAATTCCTTAACAGAAGATATTCACATAGGAAAAAATCCTCGATATGGTCGTAGAGGGAGAATTCCAAATAGTTTAAATGTTCCGTTTAATCAACTATTAGATGATGAAACTGGTAAATTCAAACCTTTAAACGAATTATCAGACATATTTTCTAGAAAAAAGATTACATCTGACCGAACAGTTTTAAATTATTGTGGCGGAGGCATTGCAGCTTCACTAGATGCGTTTGTTTTATATCAATTAGGATTTAATAATATCCAAATTTATGATAATTCTATGAGCGAATGGGCAATAGATCAAAATCTTCCTATTGAAATAGGTTAAACTTGTTTTACTAAGTTTCTGTTAAAATTATGATAATTTTTATGAGAATAAATATTAATTAAAGAAAAATAAATGCTAAATATAATATTCAAAAAATGTTAAAATGTTCTTTTATTGAAGGATCAATCTTACATAGATTAAAATACGGTAAAGGTAGAGGACAAAACTTAGCAAAAGCTGTTGGTATGAAATCTAATAAGAATAGAACGATAGTTGATGCAACTGCTGGCCTTGGTTATGATGCGTTCATTCTTGCATCTCTGGGAGCTAACGTAACTTTAATTGAACGCTCCAAAATAATGCATAACCTTCTTCAAGATGGCATTTCAGAAGCTGAACGATTTGGAGGAGAAATTGGTAAAATTATTAGTAGAATGAATTTAATATTTGGAGACTCAAAATTTATTTTACCTGATTTATTTCCTGAAGTAATTCTAATTGATACTATGTATAAAGAAAGAAAAAAAACTGCTTTAGTTAAAAATGATATAAGACTGGTTAGAGAAATTGTTGGATCAGATCCTGATTATATTGAATTAATAAACGTAGCGTTAAATCAAGCTAGTAACAGAGTTGTCATTAAACAGCCCAGATACGCTGACCCAATAAATAATGTTAAACCCTACTCCCATCAAATATTAGGAAAAACTATTAGATATGATGTTTATATGAAAATATAATTTTTAACAAAAATTAATGCACGTCGTATATTCTGTATGGCTTTTATTTTGTGCAAAATTCTAATTATAATATATTTAACGTTAAGTGTTATGACAGATTTTTCTGCTTATGCAACTTGTCAGGATACAAATAATTGTGGAGCAGATAGTGGAGTAGCTAGTGTATTTCCTGATATTTTAACTGGAGGAGATTATAACACTGCTCATGGCTACCATGCTGCTGGTATGGATATTACTAGTGGAGACGCCAATACGGTTGTTGGCTATGAAGCAGGAAAATTTATCTCAACTGGAAGTTATAATGTAGCAACAGGTTCAGAGAGTTTAACAGCATTAACTACTGGTAGCGACAATACTGCAATTGGATATCGAGCAGGATATACCAATCAAACTGGTAGCGGTAATGTTTTCATTGGTAATTTAGCTGGATCAAGTGCAGCTAATGATGTTGCGAATAAACTCTTTATAGCAAATAGCGCTGATAGTACGCCATTGATTTATGGCGATTTTTCTAACAACATTGTAACTATAAATGACAATCTTGCCATAACAGGAACTTTCACAGATGGTAATTACACTTTTGATACCAACGGCAATGTATCAGGGTTAGGAACTATTAGCTCAGGGAACATAACATCTTCAGGTTCAGTCACTACTAATAGTATTATTATTGGGAGTGCAAATATTTCTGAAAGTGAGCTAGAGACAATTGATGGAGTCACTGCTGGAACTGTTCTTGCTAATAAAGCTATAGTTGTGGACGCTTCAAAAAATATTAGTGGTTTTGGAACCATAACAGCGGATACAATTAAGGCTAATACATATCTAGATAGTAATGGCGATAGATTTATGTATAAAGATACAGCAAACGATATTGTCCATATTGGGACAAGCTCTATGTTATTTTATGACTCTTCGACATATGGCAAGGATATTATGGCTTCATCAAGTGGACATATACAAATAGGAAAAAATTCAACAGACACAACCACAATTGTAGGTGATCTAATTATAGAAGAACCAACTGCAGCAAACCACGCCTCAACTAGAAGATACGCAGATAAAGTCAGTCTAATGGCCGCATCTTTAGATACAAGATTGCCTCTATATGGTAATAAACACGCATTAACAATAAGTAGCGCGTCTACTAATAATGAAGCTGCTTTTGGTTTAAATTTTATTGGAATATACGATGGCATGCATTTACCGATAGATTTTTCTCTTGGATCTGCATTTTCTGGAGAGTATCATATGGGAAAAGTATCTGTAGGTATGTCATGGTAAAGTTTATTATAATATTATTTTTTAGTTTTTTTATTACACCAAAATCTTTTGCTGCTTCTAATAACTTATTCTTTACTACGGCTCAATTCATGACATATTGCCAGAGTCAAAGCTCTTATGAAATAGGAGTGTGTGACGGTTATATTATATCAGTTAGCGATGTAATTTACAGTTTAGATAAGAACGCAGCACAAATATGTATTGATGAAAATATCTCTATTAAAACAATTCGCATATCAGTAATTAATTTCATAATAGATAATGCTGAACTTATGAGCGTTGAGGCCAATAAAGTCGTAGGACAGTTTTTTGTAAATAATTTTCAATGTAAAAAATAACGCTATCTAAGTTTTATTTCTTTAGAAATAAACTCTATTATATCGTTAGATTCATATATCCACCTGACTGATTTATTTTTTAGTTCTACTTTCAAGCAAGGAACTTTTTGTTTTCTACCATTTTGAATTAATTCTTGCTTAAAACTTTCTTGTTTTGCATCAACTAAATCTATATTTAAAGATTCTCTTTTAAAAAATCTCCTTACTTTTACACAAAATGGACACGCATTATATTGATATAATTTGTAAGCACTTGTAATTTTATTTATTTTAGTTTGAAGAACATTATCTCTAATTATAGGTTTAGGACTAAAAATCATATCTAAAGAAATAATTATTCTTCCTAACATCCATCTTATTAACTTCATATAAAATCCTATAGATTTTTAAAATATTTTTTCATTCATTTTTTCGTATATATTAAATAATTCAAAATTTATACCGTTATTATATATAGAATTAAAATAAAGAGATAGATAATGTTAAAAACAATACAGTTAACTTTTTTGTGTTTACTAATGGCAAGTTGTCACCAAAATTCGTCTTATGTATCAAGGTATGGACAGAGTATTGTATTAAATCCAAATCAAACTCAATCAACTTCAGATACAAAACTTAAGAATTTAATAACTTCAAAGTCAAATTCAAAAAAATTAAATCCTCTTAAAAAACTCACTACAATAAGTAAAATTATAACAAATAACATAGATTTCTCATCTACTAAATTCTTAAAAGGTGATCCAGACTGTATTGAGATAATACGAATTAAGGTTAAAGGAAGTTTAACTTATGATGAATTAATGCAGGAATTAATTAAAAGGACAAGAACACTTGGAGGCAATGCAGTTGGAATAAGTGATTTAATTGAAAAGAAAGAAACTATTTTTACAAATCACAAAACAAAAGAAAAGAATAGCGATAAAATTACTAATTCACTCATAAAAGAAACAAACCTTTTATCTAGCGTAACAGCAGATATTTTTAAATGTAATTCAGGAATTTAATTAAAAATAGTTGTGAAATTTATATCTAAAAGCTAAAATTGAACAATGAAATTTTTAGTTTTATTGTCATGTTTTTTTATGCCTTTTGCCATGGCCTATCTTATAATAAATACAGAAATAAGTTGGTATATATTTTTAACAATACTAATTACTTTTGGCTTTTTAATCGCTTATTACCTCATGAATAATAATGATACTAGTCAGTTCTCTTGGAAATCAGTAATTTTTAAAAGTAAATTTAAAAAATAATATCAAACAAGAGATGTAACTATATTCATCGCTATAGCTGTACCACTTACAGCAGAGCCTATCATGATAGCTCTATCGCCCCATTGCATCCCAACATATATCCAGCCAACCGTACTAATTAGATAGGCTATCTGCCCATACAGTGTAAACGAAGCACTTATTAAAAATACTCCTGCTACAGCTAATAACATTGATACCCATTTAACATACCAATCTGTAGTTCCTGTAGGAGTAGTAGGTTTAATTTCATCATACTCTGTTTGAAGTTCTTCTAATTCTTGTTTTAACCTTCTTTTCTCATGAGACAATTCCATAGCTAATCTACCTGCTTTAGTCATTGCACTTCCAGCAAGGGATGAATTAGGATCATTCACTTGATCAGAAATCATCGTCACATTTTTATCTTCCATTATCATAATCCATAAACAATTAAAGTTTTAATTCCTATGAAACAATTAATTGCAATTGTCAAAAAGTAAATTAGAATTATTTAAGATGATTTTGGTTAAAATAGCATTTGTCTTGAAGGATTTAATAAATGAATTGGAAAAGTGGAAAGTTATTATATATCCATATAGCTCCTATAGCTTCTGCCGACATGATTGAATTAGAAGAAGCTGAGTTAGTCGTGGGAAAAGGAATTGTAAATGATAGATATTTCAATCAAAGTGGAACATACTCAAAAATACCAGATATAAGGGACATAACTCTTATTGAAAACGAAGTTTTAGACGCTTTGGCATCTAATCAACCTCCTTTGCAAAAAAAATCTATAATATTAAAACCTATCGAACATAGACGTAACTTAACAACTTCTGGCGTACCTTTAAATTATTTAGTTGGTAAAAAATTTCAAATTGGCGAAGTTATCTTAAAAGGTGGAAGATTAAACTTTCCATGTAAATATTTAGCTGACCTTCTTAAAAAACCATTATTGCTTCCTCTTTATAATAGATCTGGTTTAAATTGCTCCGTTGAAAGAGGAGGAGTTATTAGAAAAGGTGATAAGATAATTCAAATTGAAAATTAAAATTATAATAACGTTATTCCCCAACCGCTAAAAGCTAATATAAATACCACTAGCCATTGAGGAATTTTTGTAAAAAATAAAATTACAAATGCAGTCGCAATAAGAAATATATCTTTATTACTTTTTAAAGATGATAAAATAATAGGGTCATACCAAGCCGCTATTAACAAACCAATAACACTTGCATTGATAGCTTTTAAAGAGCTAATTACTAAAGTGATTTTTCTTAATTCTTCCCAAATTGGTAAAGTACCAATGACTAATAAAAATGACGGTAGAAAAATAAAAAACAAACAAATAAAACTTGTTAACCAAGAACTCAATCCACTATTAAAAAACATACCTAAATAGGCTGAAAATGTAAATAATGGCCCCGGAATTGCCTGAGATGCACCGTACCCAGCTATAAATATATCTTCTTTTATCAAACCTGAAGATACGAACTCCGCCTGCAATAAAGGTAAAACCACATGTCCTCCTCCAAATACTAAAGAACCAATTCTATAAAAACTATCTGCTAAAAGTATAATTGGGTTACTATTAAAAAAATTACTAAGTAAAGGGAGTATAATTAAAAAGAAAAAGAATAAAATTAAAGGAAAACATTTCCAAATTTTAATTTTTGATATCTTAAAATTATTTACTTCTTTTTGATTTTCTTCTCTATAAAGAAAAACTCCAAGTAAACCACTGAAAATTAAACATAAAAATTGATTTGTTGATGAAGGGTAGAATATTAAAATAATAGCAGTTACAAATGTAATAATATAACCATAACTATCCTTTAATAAATTTTTTCGCATGCCTAAAATTGCTTGTAATACGATAATAACTACTATTGCTTTTAACCCTTGAAGGAACCCATTAGATATTACATTTTGAAAATTAATAATAGCATATCCAAAAAGAATTAAAGCCACAGCCGATGGAGCTGTAAATCCAAACCAAGCTAATAATGCCCCGCTAACACCCTTCATCTTATAACCTATTGACATACCAACTTGACTAGACGATGGCCCAGGCAAAAAATTACATAAAGAAACAAAATCTATGTAAGTTTTTTCATCTAGCCATTTTTTTTGTTTAACAAAAACGTTTCTAAAATAACCGATGTGAGCTATAGGACCACCAAACGATGTTAATCCTAATAAAAAAAAAGATATTAAAATATCAAGATTGCTTACTTTAATTTTATTTTTTATTTTCAAAAATATATCCTCAATTACCAAGACAATATTATAAAATAATAATTAAAAGTATTTATTTTATCATTAATTATTTTTAATTACATTCATCTAAAAAATGTTTTATAATTAACTTATTAAAATAGAAAAATAGGACTTAAATCTATGACTATTAAAAAAATATTTATTTATATAAACATTATTTTATTTTTTAACTTATTTTCAACAACTCATCTATTCGCTAATGAAGAAGCAAAAGGGATTGTTAAAGAAAGAATGATTAAATTCAAAGCTAGCAAAACATTAATGAAAAAAATTAATAAAGGTCTTCAGAATCAAAATTTTAGAGTTATAGAAAAATCTGCAGAAGCGCTCTTAATTTGGGGTAAAGAAATGCCAAAATATTTTCCTGAAGGTAGTGATTATCCTCCTTCAAAGGCATCATCAGATATTTGGAATGATCCAGAAGGATTTAAACAAGCTATAAACAACTTTCAATTAGCTTCATTAGAACTTATTACACAATCAAAAACAAATAATATGGATCAGACGATTAGTTCTTTCAGAAGTTTAGCAGGAACTTGTAAGGGTTGTCATGAAAAATTCAAAAATTGATTTAAACATCATCTAAAAGGGGAACTTGGATATGCAAGGAGTAGTTTTTTTAGGCAATAAAAAGTTAGAAATGCAAAATTTTGAAGACCCTAATCCAGGACCAGATGATGTTATACTTGAAATTCAAGCTTCAGGAATGTGTGGAAGTGATCTTAAATTCTATAGAGCAAATGGAGGCCCTTCATCCTTAGGTCTTGGTGGAGACGATAAGCCAGTTATTGCTGGACACGAACCATGTGGTGTTATTGTAGAAATCGGTTCAAACATTCCTAAAAATTTAGCCTATAAAGGCATGCGAGTTATGCAACATCATTATCAAGGATGCGGCGTATGTCCTCATTGTGCAACTGGATGGCAACAACTCTGTAATGATGGAGTAAAAGCTGTTTATGGAGTAACAGGTCATGGCGCTCATGCAAAATATATGAAATGTCCTATTAGTACAATAGTTCCATTAAGGGATGATATTTCATTTATTGCTGGAGCAGCTATATCATGTGGTACAGGAACTGCTTGGGGAGCATTGGAAAGATTAGACCTTAGAGCAAGTCAAACAATTGCAATATTTGGAATGGGTCCTGTTGGATTATCAGCTGTAATGCTAGCGCATCAAATGGGCGCAAGGGTAATAGCCCTTGATACGAATATCCAAAGATTACAAAGATCTCTTGATTTTGGAGCAGATCATATAATAAATCCAGAGAAGAGCGATGATACAATCTCTGAAATCAAAGATTTTAC
>Ga0209830_10003828_pt1 | contig 11324 bp, 23 predicted proteins | sample ArcticOcean_MG_C_12_FD_187439 | JGI IMG/M metagenome (GOLD analysis project Ga0209830, IMG submission 187439) | Marine microbial communities from western Arctic Ocean - ArcticOcean_MG_CB8_130 (SPAdes) (version 2) | ecosystem: Environmental > Aquatic > Marine > Oceanic | place: Arctic Ocean...
TTTCATAAAAGTAGTTTACCCCCAGACAATTTAGGAAACAAATATAAAAATAGCTCTTATTCCATTAAGTCTCTTTCCTGGCCTGTAAGTCTTTCCCAGTCTCCAGTAGTTACCATCCCCTCATTAAATGACCGATCAATAGGGGTACCCCAGGGTGCGAAGTAACCCGCTATTAACTCCCTTCATTGCCCACTTAATTGTCTGGGGGTAAACTGGTTTTATCACAAACTAATTAATAGGGGTGGTCTGTATGATTATTTGGGGAAGTAAAGCTAGGACTAAAACAACAGATGAAGGTAATTTTTATTGTCCTGAATGCAAGGAGTACAAAAATTATGAACTGAAACATGTTAAAAAATATTTCACACTTTACTTTGTTCCTACATTTTCTACAGGAGATCTAGGAAAATATATAGAATGCCAATCATGCGAATCCACTTTTAAAGAAAGCATTTTAGATGATGACCCAAAGAAAATAGAAGAAGAAAATAGGGCATTATATTTATCAGCAACACTTGATATTATGGTTTCTATGGCCATGTCAGACGGAAAAGTTGATGGGTCAGAAATTAAAGATATAGTTAAACATTTTAAAAAAATTACAAATATGGATTTATCAAAAGAAATGATTCTTAATACAGTAAAGAAAATAGAGGAAGAAAACCTTACGACAGAAGTTATAGCTACATCCATAAGTCCTTATCTAAATAATAGTGGAAAAGAAAGTACTCTTAGAGCAGCAATCTTAATCGCAAAATCTGATGGAAAGGTTGTAAAAAAAGAAATCGAAATGTTACATAATTTATCAATTTATTTGTCTATACCAAAGGCATTTGCAAATGGAATTTTTGATGAAGAAAATGTAAAGAAAATTAAATGAAAAAACTACTCCTCCTCTTATTCTTAATACCTTGGTTTGCTCAAGCTGAAGAGAGATTATCAAAAAAAAGGGAATGTATGGGTCAGGTGCTTTCTGCAAAAAATGAATGGGCTGCAAAAAGATTCTATGATATTTGTATAGATGGAAAAGGGAGCCTCCCTGGTGATGAAAAAAGAACAAATTGGGTATGCATGAGGCAGGCATCTCGGTCACCAACAGAATATGGTGCAAAAAAATGGTTCAATTTTTGTAAAAAAAATAGCCGCAAGGATGGCTATAATACATTTAATTAGTTTATGAAAAAAATACCATGCCCCCAATGTAACAAAGAAAACACCGTCCCTATTGTTTATGGATTAAGAGAGGATTTTGGTGAAGATGAGCAGGATTATGAAGCAGGAGGGTGTGTAGTAACTGACAATGACCCTGATTACTTTTGTAGAGACTGTGGTCATAAATGGATGCATACTGATACAGAATGAAAAAACTCATATTCACATTGTTATTCACAACATTAGTATTCTCATCACCAACCTATGCGGGATGGATGGAGATTATTAAAGGTAATGGAATAACCTTTTATGTTGATTTTGACAAAATTAAAAAAAAGGATGGGTATGTTTATTATTGGGAGTTGGGTGATTACTTGAAACCGAACGAATTTGGGGATTTATCTGCAAAAGTATATAGGGAAGTTGATTGTAAATTATTCCGGTCTAAGGTTTTGGGTGATTCTTATTACACAGAACCGATGGGCAGAGGAACACCCTCCGCATCCTCTAATATAGCAGATAAAGAATGGTCGGATTTAAGAACCCTTAACAGTGCAGCGCACAGTGTCCTAAAAAAAGTCTGTTCTAAATGAAAAAACTACCCCTACTTATATTTCGTTACTCTTTTTTAATGAATGGTTTTTGGCGGTCACTACATAACGAAGTGAGCCTCCAGAGATAATTGCATCAAAGGGATAGCAAGTTACTAATTTTAATTCTAACTGATGGTCGCTGATACTTATTTTTTGTTTTGAAATATCAATGACATCTATGGCACTCACCTTAAAAGACCTTCTTTTTTGGTCAAGTTGGGTGGTGGTTATTAAATCTCCGACTGCAATATCTTTTAAGAAAGTAAAATGGGTATCTCGATGCCCTGAGATCAACCATGTTGATGACGGATTATTTTGTGGGGTAAATGAACTTAAGCCTGGAGCAAAAGCAAGCACGTTGCCGGTGTCACCCGCCAATACAATTAAGTCTTTTTGGTGTTTTTCTGACTGTAAACGCATGACTGGATGCATGTCAGCCCAGCCCCATGGCTTTATGGATGCTCCAGTATCAATCGATTTCTCCCAGGCATGACGGATTAATAATTGACTAAGCTCTGCTTTGACCGGTAAATAAGCTCCGTATGCAAGGGAAGTTAATCCCATTAAAAGCAGCATTATCTTGAACATTTTTTTCGCCTGTTGCGCAGAAGCGTCGCGATTACCATAAGAATAAGGCCTATCAGCATCCACAAATTAGCATTAGTTGCGGTTTGTGTTTTATAAGCTACTTGCCTAGGCTTGAACATGGAAAGGTCCATTTTTTTAGTGACGGCTTTTGTAGCGAGATGTTCTAATCCTGGTCTTGATGGTGTCACGTCTATGGCAACCAATGAAGTAAACTTAGAAACCAGATGATAATCTAGCGCCAGTTTAGTAATAACGATGCGTGCATAATCTCTTGCTTCGTCATCCCATAATCCATTATATTGATCGATAAGTGTTTCAAGCTTTCGACGTCCCCAAAGCACATCTACACCTATGGTCTCACTAGCTTGGCTTATATCAATAGTTTCATTAAAATCACCCCTCGTAGTCTTACCAGTAATATTTAGGGTGGCAGGCAATGTATCTAATTTAAATACTGCGGTAATAGTTTCTCCGGCATAGAGGTCAGGTATGACATCATAGGCTTGCTCTGCCTTGATCTGAGAAGGAAGCATGAGTTCAATATTAGTGAGTGCTGGAGACTCTAGCTTAGTAAAAAGTTCTGACATTTTAGTACGCACTTCATTTAACTTGCCAATGTAGGTAAAAGACCCTCTTCCATAATCAGCTAATTTAGTCATCAAATAAGAGTTGGGTGCCGAACCAATACCAATCGTAAAAAACTTATCCTGGTGGATGTATTGCTTAACCGTATCGATAATTTCATGTTCATTAGAAACCTGCCCATCCGTTAAGAAGATAATTTGCCTTAATAAATTATGGCCCTGTTGCTTCCTTGAGTTAAAGGCATACTTAATGGCTTCAAGGGGCTCAGTCCCCCCGTCAGGATCTAAACCCTTAGCAAACTGAATGCCATTATTTTTATTAATACGAATTGCAGGCATGGCCTCAGTAAATAATGGGGTAAATTGATCATCAAAATCAATGATATTAAAGCGGTCTCTTCCATCGAGTCGTGAAATTGCTCCAATCAATGCCTGTTTAGCTTGCTCCATGGAGGACCCTTGCATCGAGCCCGAAGAATCAATAATAAAAATTACCTCCCTTGGGATTTTGGGTGCGTTAAATATGGATTTTTTGACAGGGGCAGCCATCACCATCAAGTAATGTTGATCATCTTTTTTCTGGGTAAATACTGCAAGCTCGGGTTGTAAGTTAGCAATAGGCGCCCAAACCAATTCAAAGTCCCTTTGCAATTCAGTACGTTTGTTTAATGCAATATGTTTGTGTTTTTCATCCACATCGACGATGCTAATGTTGTGATACGTTGACTCAATCGTATCCGTCTTAAAACCTGCCTTTAAATTAATGTTGATACTGATGGGTCTATCAACATTAGGGTCGCTGGGTGGGGTCACTTTAGACGCATCGGGAACGCGATGGGTATTTGGGGCTAGGCCAAGAGCATCTGATGAAGTGGCTATTTCTTTACCGGGGACATAACGGTCACTTACTATCATAGGAAATCGAATTGAGAATTTCTTATTATCTATGAGGACAGATTGTTGATATTCAATGGCAATTGAAATGCTTTCACCTGGAGGAATATTGGCAATACTTGCAGTGAAAATATTAGGTCGCTGCTGTTCAATTAAGGAAGCTTTCTTACCCGCTTTTTTTGCAGCCTGATAAATTTTACGTGCTTCTTCTTTCTCTTTGATTTGGCCCTCTATGATTCGATTACCAATATGCATCGTCAATCGATCTACTGCAGAATCCTCAGGGAGTGGAAAGACATAAACACCTTCAACCCATTCACTAGAGGGGTTTGTAAAGGACTGTTCTAATCTGACGCGGTTTACTACTCCTGAAATATTCATCTCAACTTTTGTATCTAAAGCGATTTGTGTCAGCTGACTCGAGTTAGGTAACCGATAAACAATAGAGCCAGAGGTGACTTGGTTAATTGGGTTTTGTTTTTTAATGAGAGTAACTGGTTCGAATGACGAATTATTTTGCTGTGCTATTTTATCCAAAATAATATTAGAAAATAAGGTTCCAAAAAATACTAAACATAATATAGCGGCGCTGCTAATGATTATTTTTTTCATTATATTTTTAATTATCCTGTCGTTAAAATTAGGTGGCTAGTTTTCGCACCAGCCAGGCGGCAGAAAATAGTTAATAACAGGAGGTAAAAATTTTCTGCAACTAAACTAACGATCTAAATAAATACCCATGGTTATGATGACCTTGCCATCATTGGAATGCACAATATAAGAGTTGGCATAGTCCTTAATTTTACTGACGACATTAAACCCATGCTCATCAGATAGCTTTTTTAGAACTATTTCATTAAAGCTACGTATAAATTCTTCACTACCAATGGGGGTCTTTTCTCCATACTTCATTAGAATGTCTTGTATGAAGGGTGGAACATCTTGCACTTGATATGAAAGGCCATTATTTGGCATAGTCGTCTCCTGATATTTTGTACTGGGTAGACGATTAATTATTTAATAAGTCAGGGGGTTGTTATCTATTATTCGGATTCTGTCCCCATTTGCCCACATAATTGTCTGGGGGTAAACTGGTCTTATGAAAAAACTACTTCTACTCTTATTGTTAATACCTAATCTGGTGATGGCAGAGACATGGATGTGTGAACAAAAATATCCAAATGTGGAAGGTTCAATATATAAGTTTGAGCGTTCAGGAGATAAATTTATTATGTCTACTAGTGCTGTAAAGAATGACACTAAATTCAACATAATCCATGAAAATAAAAATTATATTTTTACAGCTAGTAAAAAGTTTTTTAAGATTGGTTTTATGCCGGTTGTTACCTTAAGTAAAAAAGATAATAGTTGGATAATGAATAATCATTCACCTGATTTTAATGAAGAATGGCCAAATACTAAATGGAGCGGTAACTGCACGATTATTTAAATGAAAAAACTACTCCTACTCTTATTGTTAATACCTAATCTGGCGATGGCAGGGGACAATTTTATTTTAATTTGCGAAGGAGAAAGTAATAACTGGGACAAAGGTTCAAAAGGAGTTTTTTCTTACCCAAAGAAAATTGCTGTTCAGGTTCGTAAGGAAGCACTTATAATTGAAGAACAATATTGGTTTATAAATGAAGATTATAAACAGAAGAATATAGAAGTTTCTAAATCTTACTCTAAAAAGAAAGATAGTATTTTTGGCTTATATTCTGTCAAGAGTGAAGTAGATGGCTTTTATTATTGGAACTTCCGAAAAGTAAATATTAGTAGAATTACGGGTGATATTTCTTATCGCTTTGAATACAATGATAAGTATACAGATGGGTCTCATGAGGGCTACTCTTCATGGTCAAGCTTTAAAGGTAAATGTAAAAAAAGTGATAGAGCGTTTTAATATGAAAAAACTACTCCTACTCTTATTCTTAATACCTAATCTAGTGATGGGGTGGACTCAAGAAAATATTAAAAATTGGGAGAAATCATACATACCAGGCTGTACGGAAGCCTTCAAAAAAGAACAGTACTATAAAGAGATTCCATTAGATATCTATAAACTCTATTGTTATTGCTTGTCAGATTACATTATAGAAAACGTCCCAGTAAGCAAAATTAATAGTATAGATTTTTCCGAAATAAGTAAAACTGGTGGAAATCAATGCTCAGAAAAAATAATTAAAAAATTAGGAGGAGATTAAATGAAAAAAAGTAATGATTCTAGAGCTATAAAATATGCTAAATACACATGGTTGGCAGTCGTTGCAATGTCATTTATGAATTTTATTCTAAATCCCACAAGTGAGCAATTTTTTTCATCATTAGTTGTTGGTATTTTTGGAGGAGTATTGTTTGCTGCTGTGCCTTACTTGTTTATTAAAATTTTTGGTAAAAAGTAAATAAATATATATGAAAAAACTACTCCTACTCTTAATTCTCTAATGAAAAAAAATTTACTAGCATTAGAGAATGACATTTTCTTTGATTATCAATTTGCTTTTAGTGCTATGAATATGAGTGGTATAGATAGATTAAAAATGATAGATGGATTAAAAGACTATAGAAGTGAAATTAAGCAGCTTGGCACTGAGCATACGGTTATTATAGAAAAGATAAATAAAAATAAGATGCTATCTGAAAAAGAAAAACAAAGAATTAAAGATATTAATTTAAGAGTAAGAGAGCTTTACAATTATGACCCTTACTTGGATACCAAGAATCCAAGAATGGACGCTATTAAGAAAGCTACCTTTGATGAATGGATAGCTGAGCAAAAAATAATTTTAAGACAGTGGGAGGAATGATATGGAGCTAGAAGAATGGTTACAAGATGAAGATAAGTTTAAAGATAGACTTATGTCTTATCCAGGCACAACAGAAGAAATGGCTCTTAATGATATAGAGCTATACAAAGAGAGGTTAGAAACAAAACAAACCTTATTAGAACAACACAATAATAACAACTGGTATGTAGAGCAGCTTCTTGAGAGAAGGGGTGGTTATCCTCGCCCGCCAGGCTGGAAACATGCTTTTTTTATTCCAGATAGTTTCAGACCCAGAGGATTTCTCATAGCTTGGTTGATTATCATCCCAATATTAATTTATTTTTTTAAATAGCTTATGAAAAAACTACTCTTACTCTTATTTTTGGTACCTCAATTTAAGAGCTTAATATCATGGTAGTGATGCACTAGTTTATTCATTGTATAGGTGTATAGTAATAATAATGAGAGCAGTAAAACATATCATTTTTTATCTAATAGTTGTACTTAGCTTAAGTGCTTGTAAAACTGTTGAGGACCATGTTCGCGCAATAAGAAGTGATGATACTGACAAAGTAACGGTTGGTAAGGTTCAAGCCGAAATAAAAACAGGCATGAGCGGTGCGGAGGTTGCTGCTATTCTTGGGTCGCCAAATATAGTGACAACAGATGAAGAAAGAAGAGAGGTTTGGATTTATGATAAGTTTGCTACCGAATCCATACATTCATCAAGCTCAGGTGGTGTTTCCGTCCTTTTCTTATCATTAATTGGAAATTTTGCTGTTGGTGGGGCAAATCCATCATACAAAAACTCGTCTGGAGCATCATCAAAATCGCAAAGAACAATGACCATAATAATTAAATATGACGACCAAAAGAAAGTAAGGGATTTTGCATATCATTCGTCAAGCTTTTAAATACTTATTTCCGATTATAATTGCTTTATATTTTGGCAATGCTTCTGCTGGTGGAAGTATGGCTGGTGGTGCCAATAATAAGAATGCAATCGCAGATAAAATGGAGGCGAAGGATGTACTGAAGCTTACTGCCGACAGTATGATTTTAAGGCAGATGCAAACCAGAAAGTATGAAACCAATGATTATGAAAAAATTTTACAAAGTACGGTTGGTCTTTTACAGGACGATGGGTTTAATATTGAAGAAATTCAATCAGATTTAGGGGTAGTGCTTGGTTCAAAAAATCGTGAAGCAGTTGAGATAGGTCAACAAGTTGGAGCAGTTTTATTAGCGCTAGCTTTTGGAGTAACCATTCCTACAGACAAGGAACAAAAGATGAATGCTTCCATTGTAGTATCTGAGGCACCATCCGATTCAAACTCCACAATAGTTAGAGTAACTTTTTCTAGGGTTGTTTGGGATACGGCTGGTCAAGTATCAAAGGCACAGCGCCTAGAAGAGCCTGAGTTGTACCAAACATTTTTTAGTAGGCTGTCCAAAAGTTTATTTTTAACGGAACAACAAATATGAGTATGATTAGAAAAGTATCAACTATTGGGATTATCTTCCTATTCCTATCTCTGACAGGATGCAAAACAAATTCAAAGAAAGCTCTCTTTGAGACAGGTGACACTTCTGCTGTTCAGCTTAGAAGCTTTCAATCTAGAGCATTTGATACCACTAGCAAACAAAAAACTCTAAAAACAGTTGTAGCAACAATGCAAGATTTGGGCTTTGCTATATTAAAAGCTGATTCAGTTATTGGAGTTATCTCAGGGGTAAAGTATGCTGGTAAACATTCTGCAAGCCTTACCGTAACTGTAAGAATTAAGAATGACAAACAAATAATTGTGCGTGCTAATGTTCAGCAACATTTAAAAGCGGTTGAGGATGCAGAAATTTATCAAGATTTTTTTGTTTCCCTTGAGAAAGCAATGTTTCTTAAGGCTCATTCAGTAGATTAGGGTGTTGTAAGTGCCTAATTAACCAATAAAACAGCATTATTTCCAGTCTTTAGGCATAAAAAACTACTAGTTTAATAACGCTTCATTTGCCCACCCCATTTGCCCGCTTAATTGTCTGGGGGTAAACTGGTCTAATGAAAAAACTACTCCAAATTATTGAATATGACATAGTAATAATATTATCGATAATTGGCTATATTTTCCCTTTTTTTGCATGCCTTGGAGCATGGAAACCATCATTATTTCCAGATAGCTTCATTCTTATTTATGAACCTAGTCTTATTAATATTTTATTTTTATGTGTTGCAGCCTGGCTTCTAAATTATTTAGCGAACAGAACTAGTAATAATGAAGAATTATTAGGTAATTCGTTAGATGAAATTACTGAGGAAATGGAGAAATTAGATAAGGAGTCTGAAGAGCTAGACTTTGAAACGCGGATTGACATTAAAAGTTCTTTAAAGTCACTAAAACAATCTGGCAGTGTGCTTGGTGGTATATCAAAGTATGGATTTTTTTATAGAATAATTGTAACAGCTATAAACGCATATAGAATTCTCTTTTTTGTTTACATATTTATGTATATTTTTTAAAAAAGACTTAGATAAACTTATCTTATGAAAAAGCTATTACTACTTTTGTTCTTGTTTTTTTTAATAGTGAGTACAGTAATTGAATTTTTTGGAAATAATAAGGATGACAAAAATTACGAACAATCTGATATTTCTGATGAAGGTATTGAATGGCTTGGTCATGAATGGAATCGAGATAAAAAAATTATAAGTGAAATCGGCTTGGCACAAGTTGATACTTTTGGGTTTAAGCTCGATGAAAAATAAAATTAAAACTTTAGGGCAGTCTTGATGGAGCAAATATTTAACATCACATTATTTACGATTAAACTAATGTTAAAAGTTTTTCTTCGGCTAATACTTTTGCTACTTTCTATGCTTGGTCTCGGCTCAATTTATGGACTCATACATATTTATGTCAATGAAAGCTTTTCAGAATCAAAATTAGATGCTGAAATTGAAGCGGCTTGTGGAAATTTAACAGGGGATGCTTATGGTAATTGTTGGGAAGATTTTCAATTGTCTTCTGGGGGAGCTGGAATATTTTTAATATTTTTTATTATTTTTATTCTTATAGCTATTCCATCCGTGATTTATTTATATAAGCTAATTAAATCTGATATTGCTAATCTGCGTAAGAGCTCCAAAAAGTGAAAAAACTCCTCCTCCTCTTAATCTTAATACCTAATCTGGTGATGGCAGAGTATATCTGTTATGAAGAGTATGAAACAAAAGATTTAAGGAAAGAGAGCTTAAATTTCATTATAAGTAAAATGGATAAAGATTATATTTCAAAAATTGAAATACCTCCACCTTATGAAATAAAGAAAATGGATGCTCTGTATGCAAAAGGTAAAGAGTTTTTTAGTGAACTATTTAGCAATCAGTTTTACCCTGCTTATGAAGTTCAAAAGCAATTTTCTAAAATTAAGGAAACCTCAAGATATTCAGATTCTGAAATGCTTAATTTATTAAAATTTAGTATGAATATGCAAGAGATGAAAGAAGACCTTTATCTTTATAAGGACTTTAATCCAACAAGCGACCTAGAAAGAAAGGACATATCTTATTCTTTTGCAGCGTGGAATGCGATGATTATTGATATGGGAGAGTGTGCTGTTAAATGAAAAAACTACTCCTACTCTTATTCTTAATACCTAATCTGGTGATGGCAGACAAACAAGTTCCATGCTCAGAATTTAGTCCGAAAGGTAAGCTGTACAAACTAGAGAAGCAAGAAGATGGCAATCTCGTGGGTAGGGCAGACTTTAACGATGACGGGATAATTGATTCATACACCATTCAATCCGGAGAAGCATACAGTCGCCATGTTTGTGGGTCGGGTGGATGCAACGCTTTTGTTTGTTTGGATAGCAACTCCGATTGTGAAAAAGGGAACAATCGCTCTCATGAAAAATATTTCCAAGGAAATCATAATGCTATAAACCTAGAGCGCACCGAGGGTCCTGGGCTAGAAGAAGGTTATTTTTATTTAGGAGATATGAAAAAAGACAATATAAGAACACTTTTTAATGCTTTTAAGAATGGGGAAGCTAAGTGCTGGATAGGAAGTTTTGATAAAGATAAAAAAGAGCATTTACCTGAGCATAAATTTTTTCAGTATTAAGAATGGATAACTACCTAATTCCTGCTCAATTATTATTATCTATAGGCTTTATGTGGGGTTTAATTATTATATGGAATAAGTTATTCGGAAAATATTCTGCGATTGCTCTCGGTTATTTATGCCATATTATTTTTGGAGGTGGAATATCAATTCTAATAATCAATACATTTTTAAATAATGAGCTGGGAATAGCGCTAGTAGTACAAATAATTTTTCTTCTCATGTATGTTGGTATTTCTATTGCAGTTCGTCGTTCTTATATAGACCAATATGGTTGGCAATTTAAAAATAACAAGGAGAAATAACATGGAATTAAAGCTAGATAAAACAACCAAGATACTACTAGGGGCTATTGCATTAGGCTTGTTCTTAAATGCTAGTAATGTGTTTATAGATAAGGCTTATGCTAATACAGTTCAAAAGGTAGTAATCTGTAATGAAGGTGGTTTTAGATGTGCAAAGGTAACTAATTTTGGCGTATGGACTTACCAAGACCAAAATAAATAAAAGAAGAGGAGTGATATAGATTATGGAGTCTTTCTCTGACGAGTTTTTAGGAATACCAAATGTTATTTGGAAAGGCATATTGTTTCTCATAGTCTGTGTTGCTATTTACTATGGTTG
>Ga0209830_10003829_pt1 | contig 11323 bp, 13 predicted proteins | sample ArcticOcean_MG_C_12_FD_187439 | JGI IMG/M metagenome (GOLD analysis project Ga0209830, IMG submission 187439) | Marine microbial communities from western Arctic Ocean - ArcticOcean_MG_CB8_130 (SPAdes) (version 2) | ecosystem: Environmental > Aquatic > Marine > Oceanic | place: Arctic Ocean...
GATCTCATTCCTTGGTGTGTATGGAGGAAACAAATGGGAACGCGAGATATGCCACCACGATGGTTGTTTCTGGGCGATGCCCCCAAGTCATTGATTCTATTCAGGTTTCCTGACATTGACTTTGTACTGCAATTGTGAGATAATGGTTTCAAGTTGAGAAGAGAGAGAAAGATTATGAGCATTAAGTCAGTAGCAGATAAAATGAGTCAAGCATACATACAAGGTGCAGACGATGCCCAGAAACAGGCACGACAGGAACTCGAAGAGTTGCGTGACCTTTGCGATAACCAAGCAAGGATCATCGAGGGTAATCATCGAGTCGTTGAACGCCAAGCACGTATCATCAAGGATATGCAGGACGAAATGCTTCGCCGGAAATTGGTCGTAGAGTCTATGCAGCAGCAACTCGATATGGCACACAGTGATCGACTTGCCCAACGCAGAAGCAAATAAACAAGATGAAGGTAGCAGCGTAATGAAGATTGTAATTCAAACTCAACACCGTGAGAACTATGGCGCCCATGATTGGGATGGTAAGGGCGAGTGTCCTCAACACTGGAAGATGAAAGGTGGTAATACCTATATCGTTTCAGAGGTGTCGGTTGAGCAATCAATCTCAGAGTTGTTTTGGACTCAATTAGAGACTGCTATACAGTCATGCGATATGTATTTTGAGGAGTACATTGTATTCTCAGAACTGATCGATAATGTTGATTATGTCTCGGGTTCCTATACTGAAGAATGGGAGACACCTATCTACCTAGAGAAAGACCTTTTTACTGAAGGATTTGTTGCACTGAACAAGACCATCAATGGTGAATACGGTTACATGAGAAAAGAAGTGCGCTGCAAGTACGAGAGGTGGTTGCAGATTGATGGCGAAAAGAAGGACTATTCTAGTTCGTTTGAGTTCGCTAACGGTAAGATTCTTCCGTATAAAGAGTCGTGTGATTACTTAAAGGAGTTAGCGGCATGAAAAGTGTTTGTAGCAATCTGACAATCGCAATTGCTCTATCAGCAGTCGTAGGCTGCTCAGTACAACCAGCGAATTATGTTGACAATTCGACACCAGAAAAGCGAAGTATCGCGGCCACAGGATCAGCTGCTACAGCCGCTGCCTGGTCTAATAGCAGCAATAACACCAACATTAAAATGGCGCACAATACTCCAGCAATTGTTGCTATAACAAATTATCAAGAGTTGCCTGGCATCTGTTGCGTGTATTATCCTAATGGTAATCGCAACTACGAACGAGAACATGAGTATTATATCGAGAGACAGTATGGCCGCCTTCAACGTGGACGAAGACAAGGTTATGTGGGTTATGCTGCCGAGCGATTCAGGCAACAGGCAGACTATAAGATCAGGCGAAACATTAATAGAAAAGTTGACGATTGGGTTAATGATATATTTTAATTATGGAACTACTGATTATATGTTTCGGATTTGCCATTCTACTGTTTAAATTTTTAATTTTTTTGGCCGTAGTTGGCATTGTTTTTTGTTTGATATGTGAGTTTCTTTGGCCACTTTTAAAAGTGATTGGTTATGGTTTGCTGATAGTTTTCATTTTCTCGGTTCTCTGTATCGCAATTTATATGATAGGAACTTTATTAACATGAATATATTTCGATTAGATAATGACCCTGTTGTTGCCGCACAGATGATGTGTGATAAACACGTTGTTAAGATGGTGACCGAGTATGGTCAATTACTCTCCACTGCACACCGTGTATTGGATGGCGCGCCAGTGAAACGTCCATCAAAGACTGGCAAGAGTATGGTTGACCACTATGTGATTCGTGGTAAGATACGAGAAGAATTGCTATACAAAGTTGTACATAAGAACCACCCATCTGCTGTTTGGTGCCGCGAGAACTCTGATAACTATCGATGGTTGTATAAACACTTCCAAGCAGCTGCTAAAGAATACATGTTCCGTTATGAACGTGTTCATCTAACATATAAGAAGTTAGGTGGTCATTTGTGGTTCGCACCACGTAACATTGTACAACTCAGAGAAACTGAGATGCCTCAATGTATGCCTAATTACTGTAAGCAAGACGATGTAGTTGATGCTTATCGAAAATACTATATCGCCGAGAAACATAGTTTTGCTACGTGGACTAAAAGAGAAACACCCGACTGGTTTCAATTTTGCTGAGAGATAAATAGGTGTAGAAATCAATAGAGAGGATTACCCGTGGCATTTAGTTATCGACCTAAAAATACTAAAGAAATTAAATCCAAAGGTAAATCATTTGGTACTCAGGCCTGCGCCATCTTCGAACACATAGAAAAAAATTATAATGAAAAAATCGTACTGGATGCTTCAACAAATTTTAATAAAATAAAAATTCCGCGTTCTGTATCTGATGTAATTACAATTACAAATTTGAAAAAAGAAATCACAAGATCCGGTATCGACCTGAAAGGAATGACACTGGACTATGGTAATGGTTCAGGTGGTGTCGGCGGTACTGATGCTGTGGAAACAGCGTTACAAGAAAACGGTACAAGACTTTATTGCGAACACTTCATAGAGAAAGGTAAATTTCCTAAAGCTTCAGAATTGAAAAAAGTTTATCCTAAAGCGGATGATAATTGGATAGAAACATTCGAATCTCAGGCAAAGTCTGTTAAACAATGGCTTGGCACAAAGGGATATAACTGGTCTCGCGATGAGGGTATTATGCCCTTTGTCGAGGGAATTGCCCTCAAAAAGTGTGGTGTTGGTACTAAAGACTCCTGGAACCCAGCAGACATATACTGTGTAAAGAAAACAAAAGAAGCAGCAATACGAAAAAAACTGACAGCAATTGGAGATATGAAAATTGAACCGAGGGCTAGATTAGATTTGTTGAATGATTATATGAGACAGTTGTTCAAGAAAAAAGAACTGGTTGGAATTTCTTTAAAAAAACTCAAGAAAGGTAAAGCCTCACTAGAGGAAACAAATGTCACAAAACAGAAACCACTGAGCGACATTCATATAGTAAGTAACAGTATATTATGCAATCTCGATCTAGATTCATCTGATGAGTTTGAAACTGGAGAACTCGCATTTAAGTTAAATATTAAAGGCAGCATTGTAAATGTTCAGGTCAGAGCTTTTTCAGGTGGCGTCAGAGAATCAACACAAATGGATATGACTGGTTCTGGTGCAGCGGCCAAACTAGGTAAAGTTTCTGTAACACAATCGATCGATCCGTTTCTTGGTACTGTAGGTTTAAGTAGGAGAATGGGAAGTCAGTTACCTAAGGTTGGAGAGTTTAGCGATGCCGATATTAAGTTCTTTCTAAAAGAACACACCTTACTGAAGAATAAGAAGATCGCCGGATCAGGTATTAACTGGGGTAAGACAAAATGGACTGATACTCTACCGAAAGCGATCGAATTGGAAGTTGACATTAATAGAACCGCGTCACAACTTTCTGCTAAATTGCAATGTTTTCAGTGGATACGAATACTTGAAAATATAGACAAAAAGGGTAAACTACAGGAGTTTTTAACTGTGTTATATTATGGAGCTAAAAAGGAATACGCTTCGGCAGGACCATTTTTGAAAGTTAGCTAGCGAGGTATGAACATGAAAACAATTACAATGATGAAGCAAGTGAGTTTGTCAGTGATAATAGGCCTATCAGCAGCATGTGGAGGGGGAGGCGGCGATTCACAAACAACATCAGTGCAACCACCAGTGATCGTAGAACCGCCAGTGATCGTAGAACCACCGGTTGTCGTTGTACCACCTGTGATCGTAGAACCACCTGTGATCGTAGAACCACCGGTTGTCGTTGTACCACCTGTGATTGTAGAACCGCCAGTTGTTGTTGTACCACCAGTAGATGTTCAGATGAGCAAACCCGAAGACTGTCTAACAGAAGCAAGCGATACGGGCAACGACATTTACAAGTACATAACCTGCGATGGTATTCTTGTGCAATCAGACATTGACTTTCCATATGATGAATTCAATACCGAAATCGCCCTGATTGATTTACTTGCGGTAGTGGACACCAATTTGGATGTCGAATTGGATGATGGAACTTACGAAGAGTTTGCTCAAAGAGAAGTTGATCTTGCTAATAAGTTGTTTGCCGATTCGGGTGTTTATATAAAGTTGCGACTTGTAGGTGTACAACTTGTTGATGTCGAGAGGGATGATCTCTACAGACAGATCAGGTATTTTTCTGAAAGCAGAAGCGAATTCTCTAACTTGGATGAGTGGCAGAGAGATGCTGGTGCAGATATCGCATTTCTGTTTAAGAAGATAGAAGACGAACCTATTGCTTGCGGTGTAGCACTATACAACGATCTTACTCAAGAGTATAAGTATCGTAGAGGAGTGTCCCAGTGTCACTTCAATACAGTGTTCCAACAAACTACAGTCACGCGATACTATGAACGGGCGCATGAAACATTCACGCATGAGATAGGTCACATACTTGGTATGGATCATAACATAGAATCAGCAGGTGTATCAAGCACGTTGTTCCCTTTCTCTTACGGGCATTTGATTCGTGGATATGATAGAGACTTGAGTGATGAGTATAACGGATATGGAACAGTGATGAGTTATTCGGACTTACCGACTGGTCGTTTCTCTGACCGCTCAGAACGATTTATCATACCAGAGAACGGAACATCTCAGCGGTTGGGAAAGGATCGCGATGGGTATGATATCTTTGGGGTGGAAACGAACCCAGCAACAGACGCAGTTGATCACCTCAATCGTGTGCGATACTACATGAGTCAATTGCATGAGATGTTCAATGTAGACGTTCCATTGTTCAATACGAAAACAGATGACCCTAAACAAATTTGTCTATTTTAGGAAACCAAAATGGATGATGAAACTTACTATGACCCAACTCGACAACCGAAGAGTGGTCTTGCGGTTCCTAAAGCGAAGTACTGCAAAGTACAACAAGAACGACATCGTAGAGATTTTCTAAAAAAGTACACTGCAAGTTTAGAGAAAGATTTAAGACAACCTAACGAGAAATCTAAAAGATGAAAAAATTTGAACAGTACCTTGTCGAAGCTAAGAACACTCATATGGAGCACCTAGAGGAATTAGTGTTCAATGAGGGTGTTGATGGTACTCGTAAAGCAATTAACTTTCTGCGCGATTTGCGAGATATGCTTGCGGGCAATAACAAGTCATCAATTTCTCGTACAGTCAAGTGGGACGGTGCCCCGGCTGTGTTTGCTGGTATTGATCCACGAGATGATAAGTTCTTTGTGGCCAAGAAGGGTATCTTCAATAAAAACCCGAAGGTGTACAAAACACCCGCTGACGTTAAAGCAGATACTTCAGGTGATCTTCAGCAGAAACTTTTGATTGCACTCAGTGAGTTCAGTAAATTAGGTATAAAGAAAGGTGTCTATCAAGGCGATCTAATGTTCACAAAAGGCGATGTCAGTAAGGAAAAAATCGATGGCCAGTCTTATTATACTTTTCAACCTAATACTATCGTGTATGCTGTTCCTGTCAATTCTACGTTGGGCAAGACAATCGCCGGAGCAAAGATCGGGATTGTATGGCACACTACTTACACTGGTGGTTCTTTTGAGTCTATGTCTGCTTCTTTCGGTAAAGATATAGCATCAGGATTTAAATCGAGCAGTTCTATTTGGCAAGACGATGCCAACTATAAAGATGTGAGCGGTACTGTTACATTCACGAAGTCGGAAACAGAGCAGGTTGATAGTATCTTATCTGCGGCTGGTCAATTGTTTCGTAAGATTCCTGCATCCGTATTAAACGAGTTTAGAGATAACGCAGAATTTCAAGCAAAGACTAAAGTGTATAATAACACATTCGTTCGGGCAGGTAAGAAAATAGATCCTAAACGACACGTAAAAGGACTGATGGATTACATCTACAACTTCTTTCAAAAAGAAATTGATAAGAAGAAAACGGAGAAGTCTAAGAAAATTTGGATCGACAAACGCAAAGAAGCAATGTCAGTGTTTGCAAAGTATAGTAAAAAAGACTTACAAAATGTATTTCAGTTAGTTAACTACTTGGCAGATGCTAAGGAGTTGATTATAAATAAAATGAATCAGGCAAATGGTATGAGTACGTTCCTACGCACTCGAAATGGATTTAAAGTGACTGACCAAGAAGGATTCGTTGCGATCGATCGTTTAACTAATGATGCTGTTAAAATTGTGAATCGACTGGAGTTTAGTAAAGCAAATTTCAGTTCGGATATATTGAAAGGTTGGCAAAAATAATATGATTGAGAATAATGGACCTTACCGTGATTTAATTTCTAAGAGAAAGTGTGGACATGAAGGTGTGGAAGAGTTCTGGTGGATTACATCTGATAGAGGTGCTTACGGCCACGAAAAAGATGGACCACTATGCGACTGGATTACAAATCACGAAGACTTTATGAGTCAGGTCAAACAGTTCAAAACTGTATTACAGGCCGGCGGTAACTGTGGAATGTATCCTCGTTTCTACGCAAACTATTTTGAAAATGTATATACGTTTGAACCTTGCCCAGTCAACTACGCTTGTTTGGAATTGAACTGCGTAGGCGATCAGTATCACAGATACTTCGGTGGTCTAGGTGCTGACAGATTGAATAAAACTATTCGCAACGAGTGCAAATCCAACGTTGGTACACACACATTATCCGAAGCACCTGGTAATACCGTGATGTGGACAATTGATGCATTGAACTTAGAGCAATGTGATCTAATACATTTAGATGTAGAAGGTTATGAACCATTAGTGCTACTCGGAGCTCTAGAAACAATTCGTAAATTTAAACCTGTAATTATACTAGAAAAGAAAAACGGGTTTAAGGTAATTGAATCGGAAGGTTATACCGAGTATAAGACAGGAAGAATGGACACAGTATATATTCCTAAGAATTAATATCGTATAAATAAAACGCAAGCAGTTTAGGCTAAGGCAGACCTGCGCTAACTAGGATAAGGTTAAGGCAAACTCCAATGATGAAAAAAATAAATGAATATAACAGTGTTGGACGTTCACTGAAAAACAACGATGAGTCTCATTTATCCGAGAAAGCGGGGTCTGCCGTGGTCATTTCTTTTGGCAGATTAAATCCACCTACATCTGGTCATGAAAAACTAGTCAACAAGGTGAAGTCTGTCGCCAAGAAGCAAGGTGCAGATGCTCAAATTTATTTGTCTCACTCAGCAGACAAAAAGAAAAATCCCCTTCCCTACAAAGACAAGTTCAAATTTGCTAAAAAAGCATTCGGCAGTGTGATTAAAAAATCCAATGCCCGTACCATCATGCAAGTCTTATCCGAACTCGACAGCAGTTATGACGAAGTGTATATCGTTGTAGGTAGCGACCGTATATCCGAGTTTAGTAAATTAGTAAACAAGTATAATGGTAAAGACTACAACTATAACAAGATTGAACTTGTCTCTGCGGGTGAACGCGATCCTGATGCTGACGATGTTTCAGGTATGAGTGCGTCAAAACTACGATCACTGGCCGCGAACGGCGAGTATGACGAATTTCTCACCGGACTACCTAGCAAGTTAAATGATCGTGACTCTAAGTCCATGTACGATATCATAAGGAAGAATATGGGTATTTCCGAAGACATTTCCGAAGAAAAAGATTACTTTATAAAAGGTCTGGACCTTGGTGATGTAAAAGCAAAATTTGTTAGACGCGGTAAATCAATGTCCTCTCCTATATTCATAAAAGTCACCGATAGTGACACTGGAAAGAGTCATGAGATGGGCCCTTACCGTAAAATGGATATAGCGAAAAAAGAGTTAAGTAAAATGCATGAGTCCGAGATTGTCGAAGTCTTAGATCAGCGACAACGTATGAAACGCAAACAAGTTATGCGAAGACTGAAGTCTAAGATTCAACGCGGTAAAAAGATTGCCTTAAAGAAAAGAGCAACACCAGAGAAATTAAAAACAAGAGCTCAACGTCAAGCGAAAGAAATTATTCGTAAGAAGGTTGCCGGTAAAGGAGGTGTTAACTATAAAGACCTACCAGTATCGGGACGTATGGCCATCGATAAGAAAGTCGAGAAGAAAAAATCGGCGATTGCTCGAATAGCAAAGAAATTGAAGGGTAAAGTCAAGCGAGATGAAACTGAACGATTCGCGAAGATGCAGAGTAAGAAGAACGAAGAGTTGATTACTCTCTTGATGCCTATCATCGAGCAAGTAGAATACGAGACAATCAGTGAAAGCATCACGAAAAATTTATTAAAAAAAAGTGAGCGGTACGGCATTTCTTCTGAAGAAATAAAGAGGATGTATGTTGACTGTCGCGGTGCATACTACACACAAGAAAGCAATCTATCTGAAGAACAGTGGACATTTAATCGTCTCAATGTTATTATCGCAAATAAACAGAAGATGAAAATCAACGAAGCGATCAATTATCATTTGGTTGAAGATATACCTTTCTCAGAAAACATATTCCGAATGCACAGTGCGAATTATTATAAGTTGTACACTGAAGCGAAGAAACAATATGCTACTGGCACACTGTCGGTCGGCGATTCATTTGATCACGAACTTCTGACATCAGACATTGGTGAATTTGATCTATACGAAGGATTTGAAGTTCCTTTAGATTTACCTATGTTAGATGAAGACGAAGATGTTGAACTAAATAAACCTATGCGCGGCGGACCTAAAAAGTTCTATGTGTATGTAAAAGATCCCGCGACGGATAATGTGAAGAAGGTGTCCTTCGGAGACACTTCTGGATTAAAAGTAAAACTCAATGACCCTGCTGCGAGAAAGTCATTTGTTGCGCGTCATCAGTGTGATCTGAAGAAAGATAAAACAAAACCAGGATACTGGAGTTGTCGCCTTCCGTATTACGCGAAACAACTTGGTTTGTCTGGCGGCGGAAACTTTTTCTGGTGAATCCGTATCTAGAATTGGCCATGCACGATGGCAGGAAAATGAGAAGTTTCTCGTTGGATATTCCTGATATTGAATTGTTGTGGCATCGCGATGAACACGACCGAAAGGTTACCGTGATGTCAGGAGAAGGTTGGGAGTTTCAGTACGACAATGAGATTCCGGTTAAGTTAAAGAGTGGCGACACGTTCACTATTGAAGCAATGAAACATCACCGTGTCATAAAAGGCACAACAAATTTAGTATTAATAATTGGCGAGGAACACTAAAATGTCTGATTTAAATGATCTACCGGCGAGCGTTATGGGTGCAGTTAGAGATATTATGATGAGTAATCAGAATCTCTTCCAGAAAGATTTGGAGAATAGATATGCACCGCAACAACATGCAACACCAGATGAAGTTGAGGCAGTAACACAAAATAATACTGTAGAAGTTCCTGACCCTGCACCAGCAGCAGTTGAGATTGATGTAGAGTCAACTACTACAGATGAATTAGAGACGCCTGATGTCAGCTGAAGACCCTGATATAAAAGATCGTAAAGGTACTCAACCAAAGAAGTATCATACCGGTCTTGCGAAGTCTACAAAGACAAAACGCGATGCACACTTTAAAAAAGGTGCGGACATGAATGACGATAATCCAGATGCTTATAAACCTGCGCCTGGCGATGCAGATGCTAAAACAAAGACATCTAAGCATACTAAAAAATTCAAAGATATGTATGGTGAAGAGAAAGCAAAAGTTGTCATCGAAGATGCTAGTAAGGCACTAAAGAATAAGTCAGAAAAGTCTGGCATGCCGGTGGGCATACTCCGTAAAGTGTATGCTCGTGGTGTGGCAGCATGGCGCACAGGCCATAGACCAGGTACAACTCCACAACAGTGGGGTCTGGCGCGAGTTAATTCATTCGTGACTAAATCTTCAGGTACATGGGGTAAAGCGGATGCAGACCTCGCTGGTAAAGTTAGAAACGAAGAAGTCAAAGAAAATTCTCGGGATGAATATACAGAAAAAGAAATGGAAAGATTTTATCAATTCAATGAAGCAAAAACCGCGAAGTCTCATCCGTGGTATGTTCACTCGGCGAGTTCGTTTAAGTCGAACAGTAAGATGGGTAGATTTGAATCAGAAGAAGAAGCGAAAGCATATGTCAAACGCACACAAAAGCATATGCCGAAAAATAAACTGGAGATCGGCAAAGGAAAGTATCCTATCATAAAGGAAGGTTTGGACTTAGAAAAGGAATACGGCAAAGTATTCTATCTTTCCGCGAAGCAGATTGCTGCACAGAAGGACATTGTCAATAAACTGAAAGCAAAGTGGGAAGCAGTAGAGAAGTCATTAGGATATGATAAGGGTAAAAACAAAGACTCAATGGGTATGACACCCGAAGCGATCAGAACCAATCCTAAATGGAGATCAGCAAAGACTGCTTGGACTGTTGCTTACGAGAAAGAAAAAAAGATGAACCAAAAGATGTTGAAAGTTTTTGGTAAAGAGTTGAAAGACTTGAGACAGAAAGATAGAAACGCATATAGAAGTTTATATATGGTGGAAGAATCGACTGAAGATAGTCCAAGTAAATCTTTTACCACATTCACTGAATATATTGAGGAAGCATTTAACACACCATACAAGTATAGTGGCGGCAAGCGAGACAATGATCTTTATAGTTACAAGTTCGATACTCTCGACCTTAAAACAGGTAATAAAAGTCGAGTTGATGTGATAATAACGGGATCAGAATCTCCAGAGGATGAAGATGAATATATGTGGGAGTTAAGTTTCAGTCGGCAGCAATATGGTTCAGATAAAACTAGATATGATGTGACAGGTGAAGGCGATGCTATACGAATATTTGCCACTGTCATAGCAATTTCTAATGATTTTATAAAAAAAGAAAACCCCAAGTTTGTCGTATTCGGGGCAGAGAAATCGAAAGACTCTGGTGGATCTAAACAGTTACAGAGTCGCGAGAAGTTATACCTTAGAATGGCAAAAAAATACTTCGGCGGCAAATATAAAATAAGGATCAATGCTGGTAGTAGAGAGTCTCTGTTTTTCTTGGATAGAAAGAAATGATAAAGTTCTTCAATACTAAATATAAATACGAATTGAGGCAGGTAGTAGTTAGTCTCTTTTTTCTAAACAGGAAGAGTTGATAAATGTTAAAATTTAATAAGTTTAAATCGGCCGAGCAAGTTGAAGGGTATGTTGGTTCAACTGGAAAAGATACTGACATCGGACACCTTGCTGCCAGACATTACCAGCATACCATTTATAAATCTGGCCAGCGTGATAAAGACTACCACGGTGGCAAAAACCATGTCGCTGCTATTAAATCCATTGAGGCCAAGATCAAGCAACATCACGGTGCCGATGCAGTGAAGGCAGTAAGAAAGCACAGCAAACAAGAGATTC
>Ga0209830_10003830_pt1 | contig 11322 bp, 14 predicted proteins | sample ArcticOcean_MG_C_12_FD_187439 | JGI IMG/M metagenome (GOLD analysis project Ga0209830, IMG submission 187439) | Marine microbial communities from western Arctic Ocean - ArcticOcean_MG_CB8_130 (SPAdes) (version 2) | ecosystem: Environmental > Aquatic > Marine > Oceanic | place: Arctic Ocean...
TAGCGAAAGTAAGAAAAAAAGTGTCAAAAAAATGAAGAAAATCAGAAATCTGTGAAATGCGAGAAACCCATAACCTATTATAAATACGGGATCTCCGAGAAACCCACATACCCATCTGTGAGAATACCGCTCTTGAAATTGCAATCGACTCGACGCCTTTTAGCTATCGAACGCAGCGTCGCAGACGCAATGTGCGAAGACGAAAAATATATCCCAATTACTCAAACGCAATGTTGCCGTTTGTCTCTGTGCTGTGCCCGACTTACAACAGGCAAGCTTTGCTACCAATAGTGATTGAACAATACAAAATACAAAGCTACCCAATAGAACGGAGAGAATTGATTATTTTGGATGACTCTACCGACAGAGCGAACTTACACATTTCCGATAAATCCATTAACTATATTCATCATCGAACAAGGCTAAAAATAGGGAAAAAGCGCAATATGTTACTGCGACAAGCTAAAGGAGAAATCGTCGTATGGGTAGACGACGATGATTTATACAACAAGGACAGGATTCTTGGGTCGGTAAACGTATTGGTGTCTCGTGACGACGTCGAAGTGATCGGTGTGAAGTCCACTGTTTTTTATGATGTCAACTCTAGACGATTTTCAAGAATAACACATACGTCAAAAAATTACACATGTAACAACATTATGGCACATAGAAAATCGATCGACTGTGAATATGCCGACGAAGACACGATCGGCGAAGAAAAAGTCTTCACATCGGGTTTTCAGTTGAATGCCTACCAATTCGATGGACTCGATTTATGTATCCACATGTGTCATTCAAAAAACACCGCCGGAAAATCACAATTTTTTCGTCGCCTAGACCAAACATGGGACATAGATAAAATGAAAAACAAATTTTGTTGGAGTCTCCTTAAAAGAATTGAGCGCATACTCGTTGATAAGCAGCTCAAGAACTTGTTTTGGTTAAACTTGAGGAAGGACGTCGCGAGAAGAGAAAATATGGAGAACGAATTCGCAAAAGTTGATGACTTTCGTGCCATCCGTTTTGAAGCTTTGTCTCCCGATACATTGGGGGTCGATGGTTACACTTCTAATAATGAAAGCTATAAGTGCATGTCGAGTCATATCGACCTCATGAGATTCGCCTCTCACCATGATAGTCGAAAAAATGATGTCATTTTCATCATGGAAGATGACATCGTCTTAAAAACAGCATCACTTCAAAAACTCGAAGATATTATCGCGACCGCCCCATCAGATTGGGAAATCTTGCAATTACATCATGTTCGATTAGATTGCAGAAGAAGAAAAATATCTTATGATGCCATTGTAAATAAGTTTTGGGTGCCATGGCGCAAGGGATTCTATTCAAAAGCATTTTATGCTGTCAAAAGCAACGCTGTGTCAAAGATTATTGATATGTTTACAGATAAGAAATCAAATAAATTCAACTACAAATCTATTGAAGGTGCCGTACACGCGGACGAGGTGCTCTTCGCGCGATGCAAAACGTACACCTCTGTACACAATTTCGTTTGCCATAACTCTCAAACTTTCGATAAAAACACACAAAACAAACATCGAAATGAAATGATTAAAGACTTCGAAAATCAATCAAATTGCCTCTTCCTTATCTGACTTCCTTCATCCAATTCTCCATTCATTTTTACATTTGGGAGTCAGGCACGTGATGAATATCGTCGCAGATTCGTCTGCGGACCGAATCTGCATTTCATAATACGACGTCTTGCGTTGCTTACATTTCCCGCATTTGAAAAGATCCGTCGTGCTCTGTTCTAAACCCGTCGACGTCGTTTCTCGTTTGAGCTTCTCTGATAAAGTTACTTGCCAGCATTCTGGATTCCACTCAAATGCTTGAAAGTAAGCTAATTCTCTGCCTTGTATTTGGTTCATGTTGAATTTCGTTCTTATAGTCGCATTGTCTTCCAGATAGATCATCACGCTTTGAAATTTGTCATTGTAAACCTTTTCGAAATCTTCAAGACTGTTTTTGCGAAACCCATTGGTTGACGTACAGAAATCTACGCACCAATTATATATGCCTCTTTCGAGATCTACGATGTTTCCGTCTTTGATACCATCTAGATTCGACATGATGGTCCTCGCTTGATCTCTTATCGTTTCGGTCATAGCAGATGATATGACTACCAAACATGTCATTTGTTTAAGTCAGTTTTACAGTGTTTTTTTATCTAAATCATATTATGTATCTAAATCATATTATGGATGACACAATCACTGAAAGACAAAAGAGATATTACGACTGTTTTTCTATCGATCCCGCATCAACGAATGTCGGCGGTGGTATTAAAAACATCGAAAACACAATATTATGTAAAGAGAAAACGGTCAGGAACATGTTGACGAATTGCTGCCATAAGAAAAGTGTAAAAATAAAACTCACATGCTCTGGCGATAGAATGAGTTCCAAAAAACTCAATACAATTTTGGAACACTCGAAAAAGATTCGCCACAAGATCCTCGAATACGGCAATAAACCAATCCGCATTTGAAATACGAATTTTACATTCTGAAATCTTTGATGGCATTTGGATTGAAAATCAAACATAGCATTCAAAACAGTCAAATCATTGATGCAATTTGGATTCAAAATCACATACAACATTCCAAACAAATCCAAAATTATGGAATCAGCCCGTATGTCACTTTCGTCGCTCGCAATACCAGATGACATATTCGATTTCTTTGATAAAGACGCTAACTACTTCTCGCAAGACTTTTCGAAAGGAGAATTCGCAGCCACCTTTGACATCTTCAGCGATACGGCGCTGGACAAACTTGCAAAAAAGTTATCTCCCACAGACGACATACTCCTCAAGCTGAGAGGTGAAAATCAAACACTTACGGACGACGCAGCCACCTTTGACATCTTCAGCGATACGGCGCTAGACAAACTTGCAGAAAAGTTATCTCCCAAAAACGACATACTCGTTAAGCTGAGAGGTGAAAATCAAACACTTACGGACGAGAATTCTTATCTCAAAGACAAACTGAAGGAGGTTTTGGCACGTGTCGCAGACAAGCCCATATCTATTGAGCTGACCAACGACGACGATAACGATAACGAGCCGATAAACTTGTTAGGAGAGTCTGACGACGACGACGACGACGATGTTATATGTTTGGATGATTCCAAAGACGACGACGATGACGATGACGATGACCATGACGCGCCTAGGAAACGGGACAGGGAGACCATAGACGACAGCCGCGGTGACTCCAAGAAACCATATTCACCAGGATGCGCTAACCAGCTGTGCCAATCCCTTGAAGATAATAGGTCCAGGCCCATGAAACAGAAGCTTGCCTTCAAGAAATCGAAGGGAGAAACCGTGAGCACTGGAATTCCTTCCCTGAAGAGCACACCCCCGAGTGGTGTTTTATGCAGCCTTTGCACCGACAAGTGGCTGGGCAACGGTGGGTACAAGCCAGAACTACATGTGGAAACTGCTCTCCAGGTGTACGCAGTGGGCTCCGATGGGCGCAGATATCTGGAGGATCTCCGAGATCAGGACCAGGAGTTGTTCAAAGAGCACTGCGTTTTCATACGCGATTCCCTTCGAGCAGGAACCGATAATCAACTTCCCGAGGAGTGGAGTGCGAGAGGATTTGTGAGAAGAATTTAGAATTTCGAAATGTTTGATGTAATTATGAATGAAAATGAATCACAACAATTAATTATGAATGAAAATGAATCACAACAATCAAATCATACACACATCACAATCCAAAATTATGGAATCAGCCCGTACATATTACAATATGTTTGAAGCATTCGATGAAGCATTCGACAATGAGGATATGAATCGATGTCTGGACGACTGGTATTCCCGAGGAGGAAACAACATTATAGAAGGTGACACCTCGAGAATACCATATGCCTATAGACGAATGCCCAAGAAACCATGGGCCACGAAGGAATGGGTCGACCAGAGAGACCACAAGTTATACACTCTCATGAAAGACCACTTTAGCCAAGAATTCTGGCAAAAGACATGGGCTCGTGGTTACCTATTACCGCATTCACCCAAGTTTCACATTCTCCGTGATGAGTACGACGAAATTCGTCGCGGTAAAAAGTTTAGAGAGAATTGCCGACAAGTTATTTCTCAGTTGTAGATTTGTGAGAAGAATTTAGAATTTCGAAATGTTTGATGTAATTATGAATGAAAAGAGTTAGAGGAAAAGAAGTTTACAAAACCGACTCCAGTTCCGAAACCCGTTCCCGTCGCGGTGGCGGTTTCCAACTCGCGGCGGAAGAAAAATCGACCGAAAAAGGCACCTCCCGAAAATGGCACCTCTCCAATGGCGAGTTTGAAGAATTCTTTAGAATATGAGTAGTTGTTATGAATCAATCAATATCCTTGTGACCTTGTGACAAATGCCGCTATCGCAGCAAAAAGTATCACCGGAATATCATTCTCAAGTGTATTTCGTGTGCCCCAACCAACTGTGAAGTAAACACTCAAAAATACACTCACAGAACGTAAGACGAGCTCTACCTTCTCTTCCATCGGATTTATTTAATGAGACATTTTCTTTTCCTTCTTTCACGCCTTTATTTCTTTTTCTTTCTGAGTTCGATTTTCGATTTCTTGTCTCGAATCAACGTCGACGTTCTTCAGCTTTATGATTGGCATTTGGATATCTGTCCTGCTCCCGTTCTGGTGAATGAGGGGATTCTTTACCGCATAAATATTGAGGATGTCGAGCGACAATTCGCTTAGAAAACTATCGATCTGCTGCGTTACTGGAAAAAGACTATTTGTTTTTAATATCTTAACTACCCCAGTATATGAAATCGCATAATTGTGGAGTAATATAAATCGGTTCACTTTGCGATAATTCTTTATATTATCACAATCCTTGCAATGATAGCCAAACAAGATGATATCCCAATCCTTGGGAATGTGTTCCATTGACACGATTATCTTTTCTCGAAGTGATACGGGAACATTTACATCGTCTTCAAATATCAAACCCGCGTTGTGATTATTGTCGACTATATCTTTCCACACTTTAACATGACTCAGGTAACAGCCTATCGCTCCGCGAGTGAGTTGATAATGCTTCGATCTGAAACCCGTCGTTTCAATCTGTTTTAATTCCCCCCTCGCGACATCAGATAATGGCACTTTCGATATGTCTAGATCGGATCCATCAACCGCCGCAATCCGCTTCAATTTAATATTTCGCATATCCGAGTTGTCATAAGTATGCATGAATCGTTCTAACCTATCAGGCCTTCGATCCAAATTTATCAAATATGTCTCGTCAAATATTTCGTCTCTTACTGCTTTCTCAAACTTTCCCTTCAGCTTTGCATCATACAATTTCGCACCAATTATGCAAACTATGGTTATCGCAATAACCAAAAACACTCCTTGTTTTCGTCCGATCATTACAATACAGTCAGATTTTTTCTCCCCCCCCATCATTTTTACATACTTGTTCTATTGGCGATTCGATATTAAAATGTTCGTCTTGATTAAAATACGTGATGTTCATCTTGAAAGTGTTTCTCAACTTACTGTTTCAAACAATGTACATCGCAGCTAAAAAATCGACTCGAAAATCCGATTAATGTGTTCAAAACATAAAAAAAAACAACAAAAGCATCTTCTGTTTTCAAATATTCATCAGCGAGGAGAACGTCGCTCATCCGCCATTTCAGCAATGCACTTTGGTGGCATCAGACCTCCCAATGTACGCTTTTGCTCTCGCTTTTCCTTTATGTTTCTCTTTTTCTGACGACACCATCCCCATCTGCGACGCAGGGCGACTCCACTAAGTTCTACGACGCTCTGGGTATATCCAAGTCAGCGGACGCCGCCGAGATCAAGAAGGCATACCGCAAGGCGGCAATCAAGAACCACCCCGACAAGGGCGGTGACCCCGATAAGTTCAAAGAGGTCACCGCGGCGTACGAAGTGCTTTCGGATCCAGAGAAGCGCCAGATCTACGACACCTACGGCGAGGACGGGCTGAAGAATGGCGGGGGCGGAGGGGGCGGAGGCTCACCGTTCGACATCTTCGAGCATATGTTCGGAGGGAACCCGTTCGGGGGCAGCCGCGGCGGGGGCGGTCAAAGGCAGCGCCAACGAAAAGGCGAAGACGTGGTGCACGGGTTGAAGGTGAGCTTGGAGGAACTGTACAACGGCGTGACGAAGAAGCTGTCCCTCGCGAAAAACGTGCTTTGCCCCAAGTGCGACGGCAAGGGCAGCAAGAGCGGCGCGTCGGGGCACTGCGGTTCGTGCAAGGGCAGCGGCGTGCGTTTGGTGGTGCGGCAAATCGCGCCAGGCATGGTGCAGCAGATGCAAACCATGTGCAACGAGTGCCGCGGAACGGGACAGGTGATTTCCGAAAAAGACAAGTGCGGCCAGTGCCACGGCCAGAAGGTTGTCCGGGAAAAGAAGACCCTGGAGGTGCACATCGAGAAAGGCATGGTGGACAACCAGAAAATCGTGTTCAAAGGCGAGGCGGACGAAGCGCCTGGCACGGTTCCAGGCGATATCGTCTTCGTGGTGCAGGAAAAGGAGCACGCGGTTTTTAAGCGCAAGGGGATCGACTTATTTATGGAGAAGGACATTTCTCTCACCGAAGCGCTTTGCGGGTTCAAAACCATGGTGACGCACCTGGATAAAAGACAACTCGTGGTCAGCACGAACGAAGGCGACGTTATTAAACCGTCATCCTTCAAAGCCGTGTTCGACGAAGGTATGCCCACGTACGGCCAGCCGTTCAACAAAGGGAAACTCTTCGTGCATTTCAACGTCGTGTTTCCCGCCCCCGGCGACCTTTCCGACGAGGACATCGCGTCCCTCGAGAAGATCTTACCGCCGCGACCCGTGGTGGACGTGGATGCCAATTCTCGAGATTGCTTGATGTACGACGTCGACATAGAAAAGGAGATGAAACGCAATCGCGGCGGCGCAGGGCGAAGCGCGTATGACGAAGACGACCAGGAGGACGAGATGCGGGGACAGAAGGTTCAATGCCCGCAGCAGTAAAAGGTGTTGGAACGTAGGCTATCGATCGATTTTAACAGCTGACTATCGATTGACGCCGTCAAAGCAGCACTTTTCCATGATATCCCTGACCTTGAATTCAATCTTCTTTAAGCCTTGGAATTCCTCTAAAACGTCGATACATGACATGTGGAGCTGCTGAATATCATTCTCCATCAGGTCTTTCACTTCTGTATTGTTTAACATGTAATCTATATGCTCAAGAGACAGATATACAAATAAATGCCTGTTGTGATATGTTTCCACACACCAGTTGTTGACTCGATCAATATGTTCCTTGAAAATTGAAAAAATGTCGACGTCACACACTATCGCATTCGATACTTTGATTATAGATTTCAACGAATTCAGCTTCTCCTTGGAAAATTTTGTGAACATGCAGAAGTCGTCATAGTTGTCGTAGTCGAAATTCTCAAAGTTTTTATATACTGCGGAAATTGTGACGCTCTCTTTATATTCATTGACGTGATTCTCGAAAACCTCGATGAAATGCTCCGCAAAACTCTCCATCATCGGCGTGTTCTCTACAATGTGCACAATGAGATTGATGTGTGTGTCCGACTGTTTGCAATATTTCATCATCTCCTCGGAAAATCGAATCATTATACTCGGATTAGAACATAGGGTCGTGACTATCTTCTTGAACAGTTTCTCGAAATTGGACTCTGTCAGTTTATTCAAGATGGAAAAGATTTTTCGTTGCTCGTCGTCAACTGATGTGATCTTGCTCGAGAATAAGCTCTTGTGATTATTCGATCGGATCTTGTTACTAAAGTTCTGATCTTTGATGGGAGCGTATCTATATGTTGTCGAAAAACATTCGTGGTCTTTTATTACGCATCTGATTAAACTAGAAATCTTGTCGTCAGGGTCTGTGAAGGATTCGTGTTTATAGAATACCTCCGGTTGTATATAATGACAAACACTCGACATTATAAATCGTTAAAGTCGATTACCCTTAAGTCTGTTTGTCAGCAAAATAGGAGTCCAACACGATGTCGAATGAGTTGGACTTCAATTGAATGATTCGGGTGTGCATGTTTTCTAAAGTTTCGTACAACAGGTCCTCTAACTTTGTTATCGTTTCAATCAAAGGTACTATACTCGAACCCGTCGAATCATCATAAAGCGAAACGTTAGATACATTGACGACTCCGGGAATATATATCGCGGAGTCGATCAAGCTGCAACGGCCGTTTCTCGTGTGGAACTGTGAGTAGTCGACTAGCAAATCAGACAATTCTACACAAAGTAACTTGTAACGTTCTCGAATATCTTTCCAATGATTTTCTTCTTGTTTCAATATGCAAATTTTGATGTACATTGGACATTGTAATACTTCTTCAAATGCACTTTTGATGCTATGCATATTCAAAGATCGTTCCCTTTTACACTTGAATAATTCATCCCAAACGGCTGATTTTGACTCTTCCAATATATTGGCGTTCTCTCTTAGACTATCGTGTAATGTCAGGACGAATTTCGATTCGTCTTTACCAAACATGTCGATACATTTTTTCTTGATTGTATCGACTTTTTCTATGAAATCGGCGGTTTTGTTCATGTCGCAAGTTTTCGACAGTATGTCACTGATTCGGTAGTGTAGGGAAGACTTGTTCGCTCCTCCCAAAAACATAAAATAGATACATATTATAATTCGACATTTAAATTCCATTCCCCAAAAACATGGCACACTTTCTTGAGTTCCTTTCGTTTCATACTTTTGAATATAGCCTTCGCCAATTGAAACGATCGTAGAGTTGTTAACTTGTCACCTTTCCCATCGTTAAATTGAATGTGGGCATTCGTATCGTATGGTGCATAAATCAATCGACCATCGTCTAGACGCACTTGATATGGTGCAATGAATCCGTCGCTGAAATTGTCCTGCACATACCACTGTCGCAGGATTATACCATCTCTAAAGCTGTCCACGTTCGTTTCCCCACAATTCACGACACATCTCACACGCTCACCGACCCTGAATCTCGGGGATATCCAAGTGCACACCTTCTCGCAAAACTCACCATGGTCGATGTGATCCGCCTGTTTACATTCCTCTGAACAATACTTGACGCGATCACATATACATGACTTCAGCCTTCGCGTCCATGTCGCACATCGTCCACACAATTGACACCTATTCACAAGTTGCTCTGTTATCAACTCGTTCCCGACTCTGTACGAGTCATCTAATGCAGTAGTTTGACCTTTTCCATGTCGAAGATTTACTCGAGCCCCTTTTTTTAGAAGAGCTTGTACGATTCTCTCGTTTTTATTGACCACCGCTATATGCAAAGGGGTACTACCATCCAGTAAACAATGATTGATATCTGCTCCATGTCGAACTAATAGATCGAGAATCCCGACATTGTCTGTCTTACTCTCCGCTGCGAAATGTATTGGCGAAAATCTGTAGTCCAGGTATCCATCAAACGCCGCTTCCACTGGAAGTTTCTGATGTACGTCGCATCCGCTCTTCAGAAGAAGTCGGACTGTTTCATAGTTACCAATTTCGCATGCCAAGTGTAACGGAGAATAATAACTATGATCCGGACATGGGGCATTGATTGACCGGTGCGCATCGTGCTCGCGAAGCGCGCGCTTTAGATCGACACGGTCTTCGTGATATACCGCTTCGTGGATCCAGAACTTCATGATGTGCGCGACGAAATGGCAGCGGACCGTGAGTAAAATAGTTTTTGACACTTTTTTGTCTATTTGAAAAAAAAGATTATTTGTAATAGCCTTTAGCGTTTGTTCAAAATTCATTCAGATATTCCGATGCCAATAGGGAAACAGCGGCATCGGTCAAGATGCCCACATCGACATAGCGATTCTTGATCTCTTTCACAAAGTCATCTCGCATTTTATCGGACAGAGGCGATTCTCCCGCACTTTCGTATTGCTTTCGCTGGTTTGAATCGGCATCATTGAGTACGTCTTCACGTATTTTTGCAGCAAGCGAACCGATTTCTTGCTTTATGACCCAGTCCGGTTTTATATCGGGCATTTCATCGTCCACAGCATCGAACGTCGAGATCATACGTGAAATTTTACCAGTGCTGCAAACCACAGTGTCGTACTCTATTCCGGAAGCCATGTTGTGTGTGAGAATTCGGATTAGCGAATCTTTGTTCTGAGAATGATGTATTCTATTACATACGTTTGTGAATGCTCCCTTTTCCGAGACATTAAATTTCGAGTGTTCCGAAGATGTCAACGAATCCAGAACCATCTTCGCTTTTACTTTTACATCATCTTCTATATCGCTCATCGAAGTGAGATCTGCGCTGTAATTAGAAAAGGCGTCGTCAAATGAAAGCGTCGGAAGTGTTGCATTCAGTTTTTCGAGTTCGTCTATAGCAAACTTGACCGAGTTTGGCACTGATACGTTATGAACATTTTGAGAATCACTTTTGACAATCAAACGAGGTTCTGGCATGTCTTTTTCAATGTCATTTTGTACAACATCATGTAAATGTATATCGTCATGTTCGTCTAAAGTGGGATACTCATACGTCGAAGCCGTTTTCAATTGCACGTTGTTTTTATCGTGATACGAAAGCGCCTCGGATAGTCGTTGTACTATGTTTTCTGGAAGACTAATACTCCCGAATGTGTCGGGGTCGTTGTAGGCTTCCGCGGAAGTTTGTTCCCAGAGCACTTTACAATTGTTAAGAAGGATATTACTGAAGCGTGATGAATTATCGTTAACAAACTGAATGATTTTCAATCCAATGAGTTTATTTGGACTATACTGCGGATTTAATCCGAAAAGATACAACTTTATAATAGATAGCATCGCATTTTCGTCTCTGTGTTGGTGGAATTCTACCAAAAGGTATTGTAAAGCCACGTCTGCTTTTGGGATATCTGAAGTCTCAAATGCTGGCGGCGCATGGATGTATGACTCGATTTCAGGAATTCGAGTGTTATCAATGCCGTTCGCTTTGTCAATGGTACATACGATATACAGTGAACAAATCAACACGATCAAGCTGATGACTAGAAGAAGGAATGCCATCGAATTACACATCGAATTACACTTTAGGATTTATAGCGATTTTTTTTTCTGAATAAATCTCATGGTATGTTTGAAGAACTTGTGAAAAATGAGTTTGGGGTACCAGTAACGAAATGGAATACTACTCTCCGCTGTCATTTCGTTCGCGGTTTTTGAAACAGACTTAAAGGTAAATGGTAAATGTATTGTAATTCGATGAACAGACATAAGCAAGAGCTTGTGCGAGAATATTTAAATCAGCAAGCGG
>Ga0209830_10003833_pt1 | contig 11318 bp, 7 predicted proteins | sample ArcticOcean_MG_C_12_FD_187439 | JGI IMG/M metagenome (GOLD analysis project Ga0209830, IMG submission 187439) | Marine microbial communities from western Arctic Ocean - ArcticOcean_MG_CB8_130 (SPAdes) (version 2) | ecosystem: Environmental > Aquatic > Marine > Oceanic | place: Arctic Ocean...
TTTTTTTGTTTTTTTTATTTTTTTATTTTTTTCGCAAAAGGAAAGGAAAACAGTGTGCTGGATTTTTCCAGGGGATATTGCTTAAGTAAAAAGCGCTTTTAATAAATAAACTCTCAATCGAATTATTTGCGATATGAGTTTCAGTGGCGCCGTGAAGCTCTCATCCGCTTCCTTAAACGACTTCATTGAACCATCGCAGGCGTGTGCGATCGCTCTCGAAACCGAGCGATTGGATAAGAAAGGTATTAAATCGAACGCGAAGGAAACTAACGAGAATGAATTGGATTTGAAAGATGATTTCGGGTTCGTTGAACTGCGTCAAAGAACGACAAAGGAAAATGTCGCGAGATCATCCAAGGACGATCGAGACAACGGATTCCTATCAGAAGTGTCCGTAGTCGTTTCTGTGAAGAAAGAAATTGGTAACAAAGCAGTCAAGGTCTCGTTATCCGATTGCTTAGCGTGCAGTGGATGCGTGACCTCGGCCGAGACCGTTTTGATGGAACAACAGTCTGTCGAAGAGTTCACGAGAGTGATCGAAAAACGGGAGAAAATAGTAATGGTTACGATAAGTCCGCAAAGCTGCGCCAGTGTAGCAGTGAAGTTCAACAGGAGCTCGGAGGAATGTTTAAGGAAGCTTTCAGGGTTCTTTAAGGCGAGGTTCGGGGCGAGGAAGGTGTTTAGTAGTAACGAAGCGAGGGCGGCGAGTTTAGGGCGGTACGCGAACGAGTTCATGAAGAGAGTCGGACGAGGTCGTTTAGGAGGTTTGGATAGTAAAGATGGAGAGAATTCGATGTTGCCTATGATTGTGAGCGCGTGTCCTGGGTGGGTGTGTTATGCAGAGAAGACTGAGAACGCTCTGAGGGATGTGAATTTGTTAGCGGAGACGAAGTCTCCGCAAGCCGTCGCCGGGACTTTTGCGAAGAAGAATAAGAAGAAAGAGGAGGAGGTTTTTCACGTCTCAGTCATGCCATGTTTTGATAAGAAGCTAGAGGCGAGTCGGAAGGAGTTTAGAACCGAGAACGGAGAAAATGAGACCGATTGTGTTCTGACAACGACTGAGCTCGTGGAGTTGTTAGAAAAAGAGAACGTTCTCGATGAAGATGCGTTTAGGTGTTTGCCAAGCGAAAAAATTGATTCGATGTTTTTATTCAACGACGACGATGAAGGAGGAGACTACTCATCGACAATAAAGAAAACAATGGATGATAATGATGATGAAGAAGATATGATGGATGTTGAAAAAAAAGACGACGACGACGACGAAGACGAAGATGACGAAGTTCCACCTGGATTTGCAGCAACATCGGGCGGTTATCTCGAATACGTTTTCCGTAAAGCGGCAAAAGAGCTTTATGGCATAAATTTAAAAGGACAGAATTTAGAATATAAAACGCTTACGAATGTGGACATGCGCGAAGTCGAACTCAAAGTAAGAGGAGAAGTGAAGCTTAAATTTTTACTCGCCTATGGATTTCGAAACGTTCAAAACGTGACCAGAGCTTTAAAGCGCGAACCGAACAAATGGGATTTCGTAGAAATGATGGCGTGTCCGAGCGGATGCGCAAATGGAGGCGGGCAAATTCCTCCAGAAAGATCATACCTAAACGCAAAGTTATTGAAACGCGTAGAAGATGTATATATTCAAGGTGAAGAAGCGCAAAAGAAGACTTTATCGTTGACAAAAAAGGCGATAAAATCAAAATCGATTTTGTACGAAAATGATCTCGATTTACAAACGACGTACAACGCAGTCGCGGCTTCGAGTAACATTAAGAACAAAGTTACGATAGCGAATGTTGATAATTGGTAGTAGTAGCTTTAGTTATAGTAATAGCTTAGTAGTAACTAGTAGTAGTAACAATTGTTCTGCGCGTCTATTTTTTTCTTCTTCGTTAAATATGCTCATCTAAACTACGCGTCGTCTAGGTTTAACGAATAAACGAACTTCGTTAGGTCTTAAAGTGATACCGGCATTATCTTTAGGGAAGGACGAGTAGGTGCTGGCGCTGTTGTTGTTGTTGTTGTTGTTAAACGAGAGCTCTCGCTTTTCGAACGTTTGCGCCAAGAGGAGAATAGCTTCGAGCATTGCAAATTGCGCACCAATGCATACGCGCGGACCAGCTCCGAACGGGAAGTATGTCCCGGAAGTTCCCATGCCTTTAAGAGCGTTTCGAGCGTACGGTTCGCTCGTTTCTGGATCTATTTCGAGCCATCTGTTTGGGTCGAATTCTGTCGGTTTCGACCAAAATCTTCCGTCCCTTTGCGCTAAATATGGCGAGATTAAAATCGTCGATCCGCGAGGGATTTCAAAGCCATTTAATTTCACGTCGTTCATAGAATTCGAACGGCCGACGATGTACGCTGGTGGTTTTAAACGCATGGTTTCTAAAATTATTGCCTCCGTGAACGGCAAGTGTTTGATCGAATCGAACGTTAATTCAAATTCGCTTTCGTTGTCATTTTTAATGTTGTTACTGCTGCCCAACGTCATTTTTACTTTTTCTTCTTCTTCTTCTTCTTCTTCTTTCTTCTTCATTTTTTTACCGGCGATAATGCGAGCGGCTCTCGTCTCTTTGGCAATTCTCTCGCCAAATTCCGTACCGTTCTGCGCAACAAACGCCGCCGCCCATGATAAGACGATAGCGGAAGTCTCTTGTCCAGCTACTATCAAAGTCATCACTTCATCGCGAAGTTGTTTTCTATTCATCTTTCTACTTCTTCTACTAGTGCTATTATAATTTGGCAAAGTTTCACTTTCGTCTAAATCATCCAACGATGCCGATAATAACCTATCTAATAAATCCATCTCTTGAATATTACACGCAATGAAACACGGCTCTTCCATCATTTCCATTCTCTTATCAATTATTCCATAAACCGATTTATCTAGCTTATCCACGGCGTCGTTAAACATAACGTTTGTTGGAATAGGTAACCATTCCGGTATAATCATTTCGATCCCAGTCGATCGTTTCGCAAAATACTCAAACGCGACTCTTATGGAATCAACAATTTCTTTCCCTTTCGCGCCTAAAGCGTCATCGCCGAACAACGTTCGACACACGACTTGCAAAGTGATTTCATTAAAATCTTCGTATAAATCTCTTTCCATGTTCCCCGACGACCATCTCGTGCTCAACGCTTCGGCGATGCACTCGTTCATACTACTCGCGTACGTTTCCACCGCGGCTTTCCTAAACGCTGGATTCGATAACCGCCTTTGACTTTTCCAAACATCGCCATCGGTCACTAATAGGCCTTCACCGGCTAAACGACTCGAGGGAAAGAACGCCGTCCCTTTCTTCGTATAATCGCTCTCCGAATCCACTAAAACTTCCTTCGCTAACTCTCTCGCGCTCACGAGAACGACTAGCTCGCCAGCTAACTTAAACCCAGCTATTGAACCGTACCTCTTGTTCACTCTTTCTAAGAACTTCAAAGGGTTTTGCCCTAACTCGACGGCGCAATCGTTCTCCGGCCCTGGAGGGAAATTTAAAGGCTTCGAAGTCATCACCTTATCAAGGAATACTTGTACACCCGAAACGGTCTCAATCGTGCTCATGATCGTCATCGATATTGCCCCGAACAAAGCCTCGGGAACCGCTAAATCTTCCCCTTCTTTCTTTTCATTTCTTACCCTACTGATGTCTCTCGTATCATTCGTACGATCGTAAACATCCCTACCGGATTCAGATTTCGTTGCAAGCGCAGATCTGGACGTTTTCGGACGAAACAGAAGTCCTCGATTTCTCGCGACGAGCGCGGACGATGCAAACGACGAAGAAGATGAGCGAGGCATTGAAAGCTCGGCAGTCATCTGGAGATTTCCTCTTCTTTTTTTTACGCGTTCACCAAATTAATTAAAATCACGTGCGCAGACTTATTACTAGAAGCGCATAAAAAAGACGGGCAGGACCGTTGAATGCTAAAAAGAAAAGCCTCGAGAATAAGCCCCGAACCCTAAACCCTAAACAAAAACCCCTAAACCCTAAAGCCCCCTGAAAAAATAAATCCCTTCTGAAATTAAAAGCCCTCATCAAAAAAAAGCTTTCAAAAGCGAATAAAGAGGGAAACGGAGAAAACAAAGAAAACGAACACATCATGGGATTCTTCGGATTTGGAACGAAAGATAGTAAACCAACGACGAAGACACAGACGACGACTGCGACTGCTACTGCTACTACTACTGCGCAGCAGCAGCAGCAGCGGTGTCCATGGAGAGACTGTTCGTGCGGACCGCTTTGTAAGTGCGGCTCAAATTGCAAGTGTGGGAAAATAAAGAAATAATAAAGTACTTGTTTAGAGAAGAATTAATTGTTGAAGGATCTACACCTGCGAGCTCATCAGTTTTCTCTGCGCAAGAAAACTATTTGCATGCTTCAAGTCACTACTGCGAGTGCCATGAGTGCTAACGCGGTCATTAATTCTTTAAGCACGAGCAGTAATAGCGCGATGAAGAAATCGCAGGTCGTGATCGTCAGGCGAGTCCTAAGGCGCCTGAGCGAGAAGGTTTCGTTGCCAGTTTTTTTCGTGTTTGGAACATTCGCGGGTTTATATAAAACGTGCGATAGGATTCTCAAAGAAGTCGTCGAAGGAGAAGAAGGTGTTCTAGGGAAGCGCGCGTATGAACGAAGAGAGCGTTTGAGTGTGTACGCGTTCACGAACGAGCAGCATAGGTTATTTTTGTTCGTAACGAGTTCGTTAGCGCTCGGATTATACGTAGCGAGCGTTTTGTGCGATCCAGGGAGAGTGCCGGAGAATTGGGTACCGGACGTTCCAGACTGCGAGGCAACTGGACGAAGAGGCTTTCTGGAAGTGAAGAGGAAAGGGAAAGGTTTGAAACGGTTTTGTCAGAAGTGTAATGGATATAAACCGCCGAGAGCGCATCATTGTCGAGTATGTCAAAGATGCGTTTTGAGGATGGATCATCATTGCGTGTGGATTAATAATTGCGTAGGTCATAGGAACTACAAGGCGTTCTTTTTATTTTTGTTTTATGCGACGATTGCGGTCGCGCATTGCGCGGTGCTTTTGGCGAGCCATGTAGTGATGAATGAGAATAAACCGACAGAAGCGTCTTCATCAACTTCTTCATCGTCTACGTCGTCGTGGGATTGGAACGCAATTTCGGAAATTTCCGCTTTAATGATTTCTTTCCCTTTATTATTAGCGATTTCGTTGTTATTCGCTTGGCACGTATGGCTTACTTCTAAGAACTGCACGACGATTGAACATTACGAAGGTGTTCGATCAAAGGTCGTTGAACCAAAAATTGGCGACGCGCAAAATAATAGTAATAATAATAGTAAGAACGATATTAACGTGAAGAAAATTGAACATCCTTACAGTCTTGGATTGAGCGGCAATTTACGAGAAGTTTTAGGAGCAAAAGTGCGATATTGGTTCATTCCAGGATGCTCCATCGATGGAGATGGATTGAGCTACGCAAACGCTTACGAGAATAGTGATAAATGGCGATCAAAAGTAAACCAAGAATTAGAATTATAGTATATCATGGTACTGGTACCAGTAGTTTGTCACACACACACACGCAAAACAAGTCAATTAATGGAAGAAACTTTACAGCGTATGTCTGGAAGTTCGACATCTTCCCCTGTTTTTTCATCGACGGCTTGAACTGTCAACATAACGAAATCTTCCGAACCAATTTTGAACGTTAAATCTTTATTGACGGTATCTTTAATGGCATCCGAGATTGACATTTTTTCTCGTAAAGCGCGTTTCTCTTTGTTCATGAATTCCATGTATACTAACGCGGCACCGACGCCTACACATTCGGGTTTTTTTCCTACTTCTTCTCGAAATACGCGTAAGAAATCACCTAAAGTATTCCTCCCTTCCGTAGAGCAATCGATATCGATGACTGACCAAATCGTCCACGAAGCAGAATCGGGTTCATTCTTCCTCAATTTCACAAACGCGTCTGGGCACTCAGCGGAGACGAAATCATTCGTCCTGACGTTGAAAAACGAATTTCTAATAACGCCGTTGTTTGTGAACAATTTTATGACTTCAATCTTTGCGATTTTAGCTGCTACTAAACCGGCGACTGGATTTTTCTTAGGTAAATCGAATAAAACTTCGCGATGTGTTTCGTATGTATACTCTGGCACATCGATTCTATACGTCTTTGCGCGAAGTAAAGCACAGGCTTCGACGAAAAGTGCGTGGTCCCATCGTTTACCGTTGAAAGTCTCGAATCGTTTGATATCGCACGCAGCGCTTATTCTCGTATCTGAAACTATCGGTATATTCTGAATCTCAGTCTTTTTCAAAAATCCTAAAAAATCTGCCGGTGTCGTATAAGTATCTTTAAAAAGATCGTCGTCATGCTGCTCGTTTATTTGTCCTTCTATATCTACTGGAATTATACCAAAGTAATTCGTCATGTATAACGCGCGAGCAGTTTTCAAAAACGCTTCGTTTAACTCTTCACCGCCTTCCTCTGCTATATCGCTACTAATATCTAACGGTATCGGAAACCTTTTTCCTTTCTCATCGTTCCAAAACTTTCCTTCATCCTTATCTTTCGGAAAACTTTCGCGAATATCGTTTGGTTTTTTCTGGAAGAGTTCTACGAATAGTTTATTGGCGAAGTAAGTAGCCGCGACCAGGAATTTCTCTTCTTCCTTTGTGTTCCTGCACTTTCTCAGCGCTAGCGCGTTCGCGTCAGCGTTGTTTGTCTCTACATCCATCGCCGAACTACTTTCTTGCGCCTCGGTCACAAAGACGTTCTCAAAAACGTTCCTGGCCCATTCGCACGCGTGCGAGAATTGAAACGGAAAATTTTCCAAAACGCACGAAGGCGCTTTCTCGTATTTCTTCAAACTCGATTCATCTAAATCTCTCGGCATACAGCTATACGTTCTCGTTTTTTTACCACCATGGACTACAAAAACCGACCCTCTATCATCCTCGATTCCACAATCTACGACGGACATGAAAGGCTCTACGATTTGTCTTTTTTTAGTCTTTACGCATAAACGGTCAATCTTCATCCTCGCCTCGAACGTCTCCAAAGCCGCGACGCATACTCGACACGCGTCACTACTACGCACGAACTGATCCCAAACTCGCTCCTCAAACTGACTATCCATAACAGACGCGTCGTTGAAATAGTCTAGATCATTCACTACTCTGACTCCGAACTCTTTCCTTATCTCGTTCGCTACGACGCCTTCGCCTGCGACGAAGATTTTCCATTCTTCATCACTTCCTCCTCCAACTGACATCAGAGGCTTTTCTGGTGCTAAAACATTTTTGCTCACGAACTCTTCGGCTATTGAATTCCAATTAAGATACCGTTCATGAAACTGCTCTTCGAAGTATTTATTTCCTGGCTCGATTGCGCTCTCGCAGCTCGTCATCTTCAAGCGCTTCTTCGCTCGTTCATCGTCGTAATCATCTTTTGGCTCTTTTTTTTTCACATCCGACGCAGACGACGATATTTCGTTTCGTTTCGCGAGTGCATGGGCAATTAAGTGATCTTCGAATGAACAGAGCGCGTTCAGTTTATGCAAGAGCGTCGGTTTCTTTGCAGATGATGATTGCATTCTTGTTCTTCGCGTGTCTTTGGAAGTTTTATTTCATACGTTTCTAACGCATGATTTGTGTTCGCGAGTTTTATTATTAGGTATTAGGTATGCGATGTGATTTGCAAAACGTTCAAAGAACGAATTCGTTCGTTCGTTAATGAAGAGAACGTATTCGCATTCGTACGCTTGGAAATACCTTGATTGACGTGAACCTGTCCTTTTTTGTTCCTTCTTTCGGCCTCGTTTCTGCTTTTATCTCCTTCTTCTTCTTCCTTATTCCTATGTTCGCGATTTTAATCCCTGATCTCTCTGATCTATAATGATATGCGTTTTTCTCGTATCAGTATACTATAGTAGGAATTAAATCTGCTCGTACTTCCTACAAAGTAGAACGAAGTCCATAAAATCGTCTTCGTCGGCATAGGAAACACTCGTCACATCGTCGTCGTCGTCATCGAAGTTGATCTCGAGTTGAAGGACATATTATTACATAAAATAATATGCGTTTTTCTCAGGAATTCCTTCAAGAAAGTCAAAGCAATGGGTCCATAAAATCTCGTCTTTGTCGGTACTGGAAACACTCGCGAGGACATCTGCTAAAGAGAACTCTCTATGAAACCGATCAGCTCTCAGAAGTTCCATCGAGAGCAAGAACACGCGTGACCGTGATTCGTCGTCATGGTCGCTCGAACGCGCTCTGCAACCGGAACGACGGAAAAGAAACCGTCGAATGTGGATGATCACGAAGTGTCTCGGGAAGAACTGAGAACTAATAAGGCACCGATATCTTTAAAGCAGTGCATCGCGATATTGACGATGATAAACGTGATCGGGAAAGTAGCGGATTGCTCGATCTTAGTGCTTGGACAATTACCGACGTTGTTACTGTTATTGAACGCGAATGATGTTAATTTAACGATCGCTTCGGCCGCGAACGTTGATTTTAAGACATTTGTTCTCATAGGTGTTTTGAGGAGAGTCGTAGAGGACGCGGCGTACTTCTTCACGGCTCGATGGTACGGCGAGGAAGTCGAGGTTTGGTTAAAGGGGAAAGGGTATGCGAAATCGGTCGCGAGAGCGGAGAGGGTTTTGAGGAAGTACGGACCGGTTATGTTACTCGCTATACCTGGCGCGTTGAGTTGTTTCGCTTACGGAGTGAGCGGCAGGGGCGAATCGAGGAAGAGGACGTTCTTTTTGTTCGACGGAGCAGGAGCGGCGTTGCGGGTGTGTTTATTTCGCGTCGTCGGTGGGACGGCGAAGACGGTTTTGAAGTTTAGTGTCGTGAAAGGAACAACGATTGATTTGGTTCTTAGGAATAAGGAAGTGATCGTTGCCGGTACGACCGCGGTAGCGATTGGCGCGGGTTCATTTTATTATTACTATTTTTTTTAGTGTACTACTAGTAGTACACGACGTAGGTTGATTTTAATGCGTAAAACCATCATCGATATTAGTAGTATCGTGGGACGAACTTCCTTTTTCTTCGTCCTCTTCTTCGTCTTCGCGATTACTCGCCGTTTCTTCAAATTCTTCGTGAAAATTATTACCTCCTCCATTTTTCTTTTTACCGCTTTGTAATTTTTTCTTCTTTTTCTTCATGTGGTTGTTACTGCTACTGCTACTACTACTACCACTACTGATACTTATACTACTTTCAGCTCCACCGCCGTGATGGTTTAAGTGTACTTCTGCGTCACCACTTTGTTCTTGACACGTTAAACACTCTCTTGCAGAGTCGTGGCATTCGATAATGCACGGATCCGCAAAGCGTAAAATGCCGCTCTCTACTAAAGATTTCACGGCCAACCATTCGTCCCCGTCTCTCTCCTCGTTCGCTGGTTCATCGGCGGCGTTGTAGTAATGATATTGCACGCCGTGATGTCTCGAAACTTGAAAGCCGTATAAATCAACCGAAGCACATTTATGCGCGGCTATCAGCGCGCCAAACAAACCGCTCGTGACTAAGAAAGAAAACGATTTGTCCACCCATCCGTGAAGTTGTGGATGAACGCCGTATAAATTCAAACCTGGATATTTTGCGCGTTTTTTGAACATCTTTACCAGAGACATTTCGTTTCTCATATGCTGCACGACGCATTCGGAATCATATTCTCGAAAACCGTAATTTCGAGAGTTTGTTATTCTATGCGTCGTTTTTGCCCCGACGCTCTTTTCAAACCCTTTCGTCGTCGCTGAATTGAACCTAAATACGACATCGTGTGAATCGATATCGGCGCCGTGAGAATGTTTCAACAAAATTCCAGAAGAGCCAACGATCGCGCACGTCTCAAAAACAACCGATCCTAATGGATCCTCATCTGGTAAGTGTACCCTCGATTGTCTCGTTAATTTACCAATTTCGGTCACCATGGCCTTATCCGACCCAGGATGCGCTGGCTGCCCAGGATTCCTTCTCACCATCAAAGGCATGCTATTCTTCGTATTTGCTTTTGCTAATAAAGCGCTGCCTTCGAACGCTTTCTTGAACCCTTTCATAACTCTCGGATGATCGACGAAATCTCTCAAGTTCTCGCATCTCTCGCCTTCGTATATCGCCGGACATTGACACTTCGTCCCTTGACTCAAACACGCGCCTCTGTTGGAACAAAACTCGCACGTTTTTTGCCCTCTCGTCACCGGCACCTCTCCCTTCCACGCCTTTGCTTTCCCATTTCCTACTTCATCGTCCTCGTCCTCCTTTCCCATCTCCTCCGCAATCGCTTTATCGAGATTAAACTCACCATCGCTACCGTCGCCGCCGCCGTCGCTACTTCCCCCGCTTCTGAAACCCTTCCCCAAATCTCTCCCTAGCACTCTCTCGTGCGTCTTCTTCGCGAGTTGATGTCCAATCTTCAACGGTTTATATACCTCCGCGCGGCGCGTAATTTCGTCATCGCCCGCTTCATCATCCGCCCCATTATTTTCGTGCACAAAAATCCTCTGAAACACTTTCTCGAATCCATCTTTTGCCTCTCGCCACCACAGATCTTGCTCTCGAGCGTTCTCGAATCTGTTCCGCTCTCGCGTCTTGAACGAAAGCTTATTCGTGCTCGATTTCCCCTCGTTACCAAACCTGTTTTCGTTCTCGTTCTTTCTGTTATGTTTCCTCGCGCGGTGTTCGATGTTTATCAAAGCCGGTAAACAAAACGCGATTAATAAGACCACGAACAAGCACGCTCTTTTCATCATCATCGCTCGTTTCTTATTATTCGTACTGTTCGTATTCTTATTAGTGTTCGTATTGTTATTGTTATTGTTGTTGTTAGTGAACTTTTTCTTATCAGTAGATGTAAACATCATCGTCCCGTTTTCGCTTTTGTTCAAAGTCCGATCGATGACGATGACGATCGATCGGTCGATCGGTCGTGATTTATGTGTGCGCGCGTACTTCTACGATTGTTTTACTTAATCGTCGCGAGAGCACGCAAGTCGTTTGTGATAAATGTTTTGTTCGAATCCCTCAAAACTCTCACAAATGAATTTCTCCTATTTCTCTCCTTACTTACTTACTACTACTGATGTCTACTTCTATGAAGGTGAAGTGATTATTGGGATTATTGATATGGACGACGAGCGCTTGAGCGGGATTGGAAGCGTTACCGATACTACCCCGGTGGTGTCGTTGATCGTGTGGAATTTCTCTATTTCTCTCTTTATTTACTTACTCTCTATACTCTCTCTCTCTCTCTCTTTTAAGTGCGTATTGGGATTATTAATAAGGACGACGCCGCGCTTGAGCGGGATTGGAAGCGTTACCGA
>Ga0209830_10003839_pt1 | contig 11298 bp, 8 predicted proteins | sample ArcticOcean_MG_C_12_FD_187439 | JGI IMG/M metagenome (GOLD analysis project Ga0209830, IMG submission 187439) | Marine microbial communities from western Arctic Ocean - ArcticOcean_MG_CB8_130 (SPAdes) (version 2) | ecosystem: Environmental > Aquatic > Marine > Oceanic | place: Arctic Ocean...
TAGGTTGCACCCATTATCTTCTAGCCCCTAATTGAAACTCCATTTGAAATCCTTTTAATGAATAAGGCCCTGTTGAGGTAGCCCCATCTTCTACTCTTAATGCTACAGCAAAGCCTGAACCCTCTACTGATTTTCTAACGATAGGCTGTGAAGGACCACCATATGAAGCTACACCATAAGTTGTAGCTGTTGCTCCATATACGCCACCAACATTTAAACTATCTAACGCATACGCTGCAGGTCGTGTGGAGTTTGCATCTTCGTAATCATACCTAACAAACATATCTGCGTCAATAGTTGATTCAGGTGCATAGTTAATATTTACCCTTTGCATATGTTTTCTTATACCCGGATCTCCAAAGGTAAGATCTGGACTACGATACTTTGCTTGAACTAGTGTACCATTAAATGTATCACCTTGGTCTTGCCTATATATGAATCCATCAAAACCACCATGTATAGGTATAACATTACCTGATTCTACAACACTGTCAGTACAAGCAGGTCTAATACCTTTTGTTTTTGAAAATTCAAATGTCTGTCCTTTAAGAACACAGATAACTCCGATAGTAGCTTTTTCAGCTCCACCGTCTTTAGAAAAGAAAATTCTGTATTGTGTTTTATCTGGTATAACTAAAGAAGTAAAACTTCCTGAGTCATTAAGGTTTTCTCTAAACAATGTCTGTACGTTAGAACTTATTGTACCTAGCTCAACGTCACCAATCCTTGCAGTACCAGCAATAGTACGTAATCCATCTGGGCCTAAGAAGATTAAGTCACCAGCAAATTCTTGTATTGTATCTCCGTTAACGCAACCAATGTTACGTGTAACAGGAGCAACAGCAAAGTTTGTACTTGATGTTCCTGACAGTTTAAATATCCTATTTTCACAAAAGATAAATAAATCTTCACGGAAAACTTTAAGTCCTACAATCGTGTCGTCAACTTTAATGCTACCTGCACCATCAGCAGAAGTAAAATCATCTTCATCAAAAGGTTTACTAAACACTACTTCTTGAGGAGTACTAGACATACCAGAGTAGAACATGTGGTTTTTAAATGCAGCTACGTGTTTAGCTCCTGTAACAGAAGACGTTGATACATCAGTTGCCGCCATCGAAGTATTAAATACAGTAGGAACATTGTCTTGATCAACTACAATAAACTTATCACTGCCATCAAAATTAAACCGTTCAAACTTATACTTAGCGGCTGCAGATCTTCCTGTATCTCTTTCTGTCCAACTCTCAGATACAACAACATTAGCTGCGTGTGCTGCGGCTGTAGTGCTACTTGCTGCCCTAGTTACCCCAGTAAAAGTTGTAGTTGTTTTTCCTGTATAAGTAAATATCTCTGAGTCAATATATACAGTACCACTAGAACTAAACGAAGTTGTACTTTTAGCATTTATAGTACCAGACCCCGTCATTGCAGTACCAACTAGAATTTTCTGTGACAACGTAGTACTAGCTGAACTAAATATCTTTTCTCCTCTAGCAGCAACTATGTAGTTGTGGAATAAAGCAGACATTAATATAGGTTCACTACTAAGTGCTGTTACAGGAACTTCTTGTATAACGTAAGGTTTAAAACCATTAATTCGTCTGTATCCACCCTCAACGTCAGGCTCAAAGTTAGTTAACTCTAGTGCCTGTCCCGGTTGCATAATAAAAGTAGATTGGTTAAGAACTAACCCACCTTCACAATTAAAAGAGAATGGCTGTACTTGAGACTGGTCAGGCATTAATTAACTCGTAATACTGTTTTGGAGTTTCCTACATAACCTGTCGAAGGTATGTATGTAGATCTTATATAGTCAAATCTATTAACTAATAGACTTTGCATATTTTTTATACCTTGTTCAAATCTTTCAAAGTTTATACCGTACTGTTGTAACTCACCTCTATATTGATATATAAATGCAGTTGCACCATCTACTATAACTGCAGCAAATCTGTCAGGTACAGTTGTTGTATCCCCATGTGCAGTCATATCTGCTGGAAAAGTATAGTAGTCAAACTTAATAGAATAAGATTTATCAGGATAAGGGTACAATAAATAATTATTATCCGGTGTACGTACTATGTGAGTTGGTACACTACCTTTATCAAATTGTGCAACTGTAACTCCAGTAGCGTGAGCAGATGCAGTGCTAGAGTTTGCTCCTCGTGTTACACCTGTAAGATCATTGCCTAGTGTTCCTGTATAAGATATAATTTCGTTACCTATATGTGCAGTACCTGAAGAGTCAAATCCTGTAGTAGATGTAAGTGTTAGTGTAGTTACAGAGTCAGAGTGTGACCCATTTAATGTTGTTGTTGTTATTTCGTCTTCTTGTTCTACTGCTCTACTTATGTAATCATTATAATTTAAGATAGAAAGTTGGCCTCCACTAACTGCCAAGTCACTATCTTTTACTATTCTAAATGTATTGTAATCTACAACTTTAGTTGTTGTAGGTAATGAATAACGCACAACACCTGCAGTTAAAGTTTTAGTTTCAGTAGCGTGGTTAAAAGGGTAGTTGTGTTCTCTTTGATTTATATATCTTACAGCTTCATTGACAGCAGTTTTAGTTTGTGTTTGTATACCTCTAGATGAAGTAAAAGTAGTAGATGTTAACTCAACTTCATTTAATCTTGCAAGAACTTTATTAGTTAAAGTTAGGTATGATTCTGCCATTTAAATATCTTTCACTATTATAAAGTTGGAGAGGCCAGATTATCCTAGCCTCCCCATTTATTATGTTATGCTAGATAGTCTCTGTCAACATCAACAGCAGATGTGCTGCCTTGTTCACTGACATCCATCAATAGAGCATAAACTCTAAGTTTACCTGCTGAGAAGGTAGCACCGTCACCTCCAAAAACAAGGTCTAGTGTATCTGCTGTAGCAAGAACAACTTCTGCTGAAGGTGTTACACTTGGAGCGTATGCACCATCTGAAGCACCATCAATATCAAATGCAGTAACATATTCGTCAACGTCTGCTGCACCTAATGTTACGGTAGCATTCGTACCTGTGTCCATTGTTGCGCTTTCGACAACTTGAACACCTGCGTGAAGTATGTGAGTGTTAGCTGGTAGTGTAATACATTGTACTGTATCTGGTGCTGAACAATCAATAGCTTGTGCAGTCAGGTCAATAGATAGTTCAACCTGATACGGCATTCTGCCTCTGTTAGAGTTTCCTGTAGCAGGAAGTAAAAGTGATGTTATAGTAGCCATTTTTTATGTCCCCCTACGCTGCGTTATATACGGCTTGAACGAGAGCTTCTGGACGAAGAATCTTTCTGCCATACAAGTGCATACCACGAACAATGTCAGCAAAGCTGTCAGGGTCACGATATGATTCGGTTTTATTAATCTGCTCTGCGGTTGCAACAGCAGAATCGTGTCCAGCCATAATGACACCATAGTTAGCAAGCTGGTTCGCTGTACCTGAAGTACCCGGACCTGTTCCAACTGCTGGTAGATTACTAGAACTGTATACTCTGAAACCACCTAAGTTGTTAACAACTAAGCCGTTACGTATACTTCCTGATGCTCCAAAGTCTGCATTGTGAAGACGAGAATCCTCATCACGTAGCATTTCCATAAACACAGGATCTACAACTAACCAACGTCCACCTGTATCAACTTGCTGTTGATCAAGTAGTCTAGCCATACGAGATACAACCATCATTGGTGATGCTGTAGCTGTAGGCAAGGATGTTGCACCCGGCATACGTGGAGTCAGAGGAATCGAGTGAGTCCCTGCTGAAGTAGTAGTGATGTTACCAAAGTCACCTTTGTTTAGTTTCATGCTGGAAAGAAGTTCATCTGTACCTGCTGTTGAAACTGCCACAGTACCGTTTACAGTTGCGTTAACTGTGTCTGGTTGTCCGTGAAGAGATGATTGTTTGTAACCTGATAAGTATCCCAATACATCTTGGTCGTACTGGTCAGCCAATCTATATGCTGCTCTATCAGAAGCAAGTTGCATAAAGTTTATGTGGCTGTGTGCCTCTTCAATGTCGTCAATCTTAAAAGCAAAGTAATTTGATTTGTCGATTGTCAACGAGAAGTCCTCATCGTCAAGGTCTTGTGGTAGAATAGTTGTACCACGAGCATATGCCTTAACTGAGATTTCAGGCTCTTTGATTATTTTAACAGTATCGCCTTGTGACGCAATTTCCCCAAAGTAATCAGAGTTCGTAATGTCTCCGACTACGGTTGACTTGCGAAAAGCAACCTGTACTTTCTTCGAATAGATAATCGAAGAGAAGTTTCCATTTGGCAAGTTTCCGTACCCTGCCGCTGATGAAAAAGCCATATTAAATTCCTCCTATGGATGTTTGGCTTACAAATAAAGCTAAACGGTATTAACAAGAGGCTGATTCATCAGGGTGCAATGTAAAGCAGACTAGCTAATCTTATTTTACAGTGGGCCTTTTGCATCAGGTAGGTCTTATATGATAGTTTAGACTTGATGAATTATAAAAACTATGGGTAGCTTATTTCTAAGGGCCATTACGTTTTTATAGATAGTACTAGTTATATCAAAGTGCGACAATTTTGTCAACACTTTTTTTTATCGGGCTGCACCTGTCATATCGTAGACAAATCGCCCTCCTCGAATAGCTTCCATAATTTCATCGGAACGCTTTTCGTATTCTACTGTTGACATTTTATTAACGTCAGACTCTGTAATTCTTCCATTAGACTCTTCTGCATCTACAGAGGTTCGTCCTTTCTTAGTGACGATTGCTGCGGCAGCTTTCTTAGCGGAAGCTTTCTTACCTTTATTAACTATATTATTATCAGCTTTATATAAATCAATTACCCTTGCTACTGAAGCTGGGTCATCTGAGTTTACATATAAAGCATCTTTTACCCACTTAGGTTGTACATCTACCCAATCGTGAAATACGTCACTATCCTTTAGCTCGTCAAAGTCTGAGTGTATAGCTCGTATTTCAGCTTCAGCTTTTGCTCTGTCAGCTTGTTCAGCTATCTCATCTAGACGAGAAAGCCTCTCATCTGCTGCATTGTACATAGCTTGTGCTTCTTTTTTAGCTAAGGTAGATACAATGTTAGCAACGTCAGGATACTTTTCTTTCCACGCTTCTAGTTCTTCCTCTGTAGTAGGAGCAGCAAAAGAAGCAGGGTCGTTTACTTTAGCTTCTAAAGTTTTAACTTGTTCAACCAATTTGTTTTGGTGTCTACGAAGATCATCGTACCGTTTCTTGTACGTTTTTTCTTCTCGTGTTAAATCTTTATCTTCGTCACTAGCAGCTTCTTTAGGAGCTTCTGCAACAGCAGCAACAACTTCTTGCTCTTGTTCTTCTCTGTCTTCTTGTCGAGATTCCATAAGCTCTTCTATTTCTTTTTCTTCTTGTTCTGCTCTACGTCTATTTGCATTAGAGTGTTTGCTGTCTACAAAGCCAGCTACTTTAGGGGATTCCATTACATTAAGTTCGGGCATTCTATATTCCTTTATGTTGGCGGTGGCATCACCGGGTCGCCTTATCGTTGATTAGTATTTTTTAGTCTTCTTCTTTTTAGGTTTCTTTACTATTCCACCTTTGTTCATTAAACCATAACCTGCATCTTCTCTATAACCATAGTCTTTTATATCTTTTACTTCTTTGTCTTGATCACTTACGTTTTCTCCTGTAGGGCCAGAAACATTAGCTTCTACAGCAGATGTACCTGTACTTCCTACAGGTCGGTTATCATTGTCATTATTATTATTATTATTATCATTACCTTCATTCATAAATCCGGCTTTTGATTTTGCTTCAGCAGACGTAGTAAAAGCTTTACCTGCAGCTTCTGATGCTGCTAAAGCTTCTGGTGTAGATACATCTCCATAAGTTGGTGTAATAACAGAAGAAGGACCACTACCACCACTACTACCACCATCAGCAGTAGTACTTTTTGATGTAGTCGTTGGTGTACCAAGTGCTTTTATAGCTGCAATTCCAGCGTCAGATTTATACCAGTCTGCAGGATTTACAAATTTAGTTGTAAGCCCTACTCCCTTAGCGTGTCCGGCTTTCTTTAATGCATCTCTATAAGCTCTATTCTTAAGAACACCTTTACTATTAGTATTAGCTTTTTTTATGTTCATTATATCCAGTATCCGTGCTACTTCTTCTTTAGCAACATTTCTTGGTTCATCTTTTCCTTCAGCTCTTAGTATAAAACCATTTTTATCTGTTTGAAATTTAGGAGTTCCACCTGCGTTATAAACAATATTATTATTTGCATCCCTTAGTGGAATACCTCTGCCTGATGGTGGAAATCTACTTTTTCCTGTAACAGGATCTCTGTTGTCTATAATATAATCTAAAACTTGTTGATTTGATTTAGTAGGAAATGCTTTATTAAGTACACTTCCTGCAAGTTTAGCACCTAAACCTAAAGACATATCTCCATACAAGTCACCACTTAACAAATCGTTTACTGATTTAGGTTTGTCGCCTCCCATTTGTTTATCAGACTCTCTATTATCTTGTGCTTCTTTTTGTTTGTAAGCAGCTAACTTTGCACCGCCTTGTATAAAGAATCCGTTAGTTATTAATTCATTATACGCAGCTTCATCAACAGGATTACCACCCATAAATTGTACTACTTGTATTGCTCCTGTAGCAGGATTAACCATAGTGACAAAACTAATACCTGACTCAGGATTAGGACCGGGATCTACTGGAGTAGGTGCAGGTGCATTAGGGTCAGGTGTAAGATTTTCACTAGTCACGTAAGTACCGCCCGGTGTAAGAAACGGAGAAGGGTTAAATGGATAATTAGAAGGATTTTCTAGATCTATATCTTTTGGAACATCTCCACCATTAGCGTAACCACTTACATACCCACCCTCATTCATTAAACCTTGAAGCATCTGCATTTCTTCTTCAGATACATCAGGTTGTATTTCTGCCATTTGATCTTGCATAGGCATCGCTGAAGGCACAGGCTCTCCACCTATTCTACCGTTAGCTTCCATTGCACCTAAGCCTTGCATAGCTTGTGTACGTAAGTCTTCAAAGAACTTAACACCAAAGAATCTAACTACGTTAGCTGGAACTACATACTCGCCATCACTAAGTCTAGCTTCTACATCATCTCGTACTTCGTTAGCCATACTTCCGGGTGGTATCTCGTTGCCGCTTACAGGGTCTCTAGACAGTCCGTCATCGTCTAGTCCACCTATAGCAAACATTTGCATTTGTTGTTCCATTGGCATTATATCGCCTCCTTTAGCTAATCCGGCTGGAATTGCACCGTCATACATTTCTTCTTTAAATTTTGGCTCTTCTGCTTTAAGTACACCACTTGAGTCGTACTCCCTTACAGGAGGAGAGTTATCTTTTAACCATAGTTTAGCTGCTTTATCAAGTGCCTTTGTATTATCAGTTTCGTTTACTACAGGAGGTTTTATTTTTCCTTTAAAAGTAGGATCTTCTGGTAAATCTCTTCTGGTCATTTGATCTATTATATCGTGTTCTATTTTTGCCATTTCATTGCCGTCATTGTTTCTTAACAATGTTAATATTTTTTTGCTTAGTCTACCTGTATTATACAATTCTATTATTGCAAAATGATTTAGCTCATGGTTAATAACATTAGCCTGAGACATAGGGGTTTGATTTTCAGGTATAAGACTTTTCATATATTCCAGATTTGTCATCTGGTTACGATTAGCATCTAGTCTTGACATACCGTATTGATCTATTGCAGTAGCGTTAGGATCGTTTTGAACTTCTCTCCATTGCGTCTGTATAGCAGAATCTGAATCTGCTAACTCACTAAGTTTTATTCTTATTTTAGGATTAAGTACAAAGTCAGGATTAGATGGGTCATTTACAAATGTCGTGTTATAATCGTACGGACCTTCTTTAGTTTTTGAAGGAGTGTCTGTTGCAGATAGAGTACCCATTCTGTTATCTTGTTCGTCTTGCCATCTTTGGTCTGGTGTTCTATTATCACCTTCGTATTGTGGTTTCATATGTCTTGGTTGTAGTGGTTTATTTAAATCTTCTTTTGTGTCTGTAGCTAAATAGTTTTGAAGTAGTTTAGAAAGATCTCCTCCTGTCTTCTTCATTGCAGCTCTTAAACCGACTTGAGATAGAAAATTATTTTTAATAGTTTTTTCAGCATCTACTTGAAATTCAATGTCATTAAAAATAGGATAATCATCTACTGTATCTAAGCCTGACTCTTCTGCAGCTTGATCTGCAAATGTATTTGTATAATCTCTATTACTAAATTTGTCAGACATACTTGGATAGGCAACTCCACTTGGAAATGCAGCATTCTTTTTGATAACATATTTTTTCTCAGCCATTAATACAAACCTTTAGGGTCACTATTAAATTCATCACGCATATATTTTAACCTTCTGAGTGCAGCTATCTCGCCTTGCGCTCTGTATATCTTTTCTACGTCTGCTTCTTGTTCTAATCTTTTGTGAACTAACGTAATAGTTTCATCTAAGTATTCTACAAAAGAATCCCATACAGGTTTTGTGTTTACTATCTGTTTTAACTCTTTCATAGATTACTGTACGTTTCCACTAAAGCCTTGCTCACCCGGAGTAGGAACTGTACCTGTACCTATAGTACCGCCACCTGATCCTGTTGGGTCTTGAGCTTGCGCTCCAGCAGGAGGCTGTTGTGATGGGGGCGGTCCACTTGGTCCACCAGTAGGTGGAGCTACAGGAGGCGCACCTTGTGGTGATGCCGCTGCTTCAGGAGCAGGGTCAGGGTTTTCTTGTTTAAACTTCTTAAACATCTCAGCTTGTATTGCAGCATCACCTAAAGAGTTTGTAACTTTGTCTGGGTCTAAGTCCATACTCTTAGCTATTTCTCTAATAATAAAGTCCATCTTAGCAAACGGAGCAAGTACAGGATTCTGCACTACACCTAAGAATTGCATTAGTCGTTGGCTACGTACTTCGTTAGCCATTAGACTTTCTGTACCACTAGCTTTAACTTCTAAGTCACCTTTAATATTTGCATCAAAGTCAAACTGCATATTAAAACTAAAGAATGCTCGTCCCATAGGTGCTAATAAATAATCGTCAACATTCTTAACTACTGTTCTAATGCTACCATTTGCCGCACCCATAAGCATAGATATACCGGATGCAGTACGACCTACACCTTGGATACCTGTTTGTCCGTGAGCAAAGCTAGGGAAGCCAGTGCTTTCATCAGCTAGTACTCTAGCCTTATCGAATAGCTGCATGTTCTCTTGAGCTACATTAGGAAACTTAGTACCAAAGATACCTTGTCCCGGTGCGCCACCTTGTCTACGGAATACTTTACCGGGATACACACTCATGTCTTGACCGGGAACTAAGTTAGTCTCGTCAACTTCTATAAGTAAATTACCACTAAGTACAGCATTATCTACAGCCATACGCATAAACCCATTCATTAGTGTCTGGGTATCGTCCATGTTTTCGGCAATACCTACTCCAAAAAATGAGTAAGGGTTTATCTCGTAAGGTACAGCGTAGTAAGGTATTACTGCAGGTTTAAATGGATTCATAACTAAACGTAGTACTTGTCCATTACATATCCAGATGTTTACACTTACTTCATCGTGATCTTTTAATTCTTTAGGTACATCTATATCGTGATCTTTTAATACGTCTGTGTCAACGTAGCCCCAAAACTCTTGTACATTATAACGCTCTGCAGAACTTTGCTGTGCGTCATCTTCCATCTCTTGTTCCCACCATTTCTTTTCGTAGGACTCGCCTAACTCAATAGCGTTGTTAATAGCGTTAGATCTAAAGAAGGGTCGTTTCTTTAATGCTCTCATTTGTGAGCGAGACATCTTGTGTCTTTCTAAACAGTACTCTGCTTCATCCATGTTAGCAGCATCAGGGTCAGGATAAAAGTTCCACACTGAAACGTAGTTAGTAGATGGCACAGTCTTAACAACAGGCTCGTAATTGCCTTCGTCATCCCAATTAGGATACTCTTTGTTTATTGCTAATGGACCTTTCATAATACCTGTACCAAATAAAGCTAATTCAAATGCAGCTAAACGTAATTGTTTATTAGCATTTGATTCTTCTAGTTGGTCATGTATTTTCTTTTCCATCTTCTTAGCTGCAACCATTGCAGGATGAAATGTAACACCACTTGCAGAAACTGCTTTATTTTCTATTAGTAAATCTGCAACTGTATCTAGTCTAGTTTCTAGTGGTCCTAGTCTTTCTCTAAGACTATCTAAAGTATCACCGGGTTCTAATTTATTATCAGGACTAAATAAAGGTTTACGTTTTACAGGATCATCTTTAGCAAATGCTGCCTGTGACTGCTCAGTTATTTTTTGTCCTTGAGGATCTGTTTCAAAAGAAACTGTTTCAGCTACACCTTCAGGTAAACGACTAGGGTTTACTGACAGTGGAAAATTACTATTACCAAATAACACATCAACAATTTGTCCGTATGCTGCAAGAGTTTTAGTCTTAGTAACTTTAACAAACACTCTAGATCTTTCAGCCTCAGTAAATTTTACATCTGCAGAGTATAGACCTCTATAGTTTCGGTATGCACTCATCCATCTTTGTTCATCTACATATCTAGCATCTTCAGCTTTTTTAAATCGTTGTTCAACTAATTGAACTATACTACCTGATTCAGGATCATCTGAGTTATCTGTATCTTTAATATCCTCTAGAGAAGAAGATGCATCAGTTTCCATAAAGTTGTTTTCATCTGCCATAAGTATTAGTATCCAAATGTAGGATCAGAAGCTTGAAAGCCTGATCGGTGTGTTGCTGGGTTAAAGTCCCATATTGAACTACGAGGTCTTGTCATTATACCATATCGTAAAGCGTCATACAAGTGATCTTCTGATTTAGTATCTACATCCTCTGAGTTATTTTTATCTAAAGGTATTGCAGGTAATTGAGATATTGTATTAGTACAGGTAGACATGAATACAAGGCGAGGTTCGTCTGTAAACTCATCTACCTGCAGGCGTCTATGTAGCTCGTTCTTACCTGCCACTCGTGAGCCTTTAGAGCGATCTGAAGGTCGCCAACGGCAACCCTTCATGTTCATCTGCTCTGCTAGGCTTGGACCTGTATCACCTCTCTTATGCCAAAGGGAGCTATCTAAGACACCGTACCGGATTGTTCCGTCTTCTTGTTCAGCATCTAGTATCATATCAGCTAGGTCAGTGGCTGTAACTTTAGAACAATATAATTCTCTGTATACAATTAATTGATCGCTAGGAGAAACTGCAATCCAAAGTACACCTGTATGACTTCCGTACCCGTAGTCGCAAGCTC
>Ga0209830_10003847_pt1 | contig 11291 bp, 6 predicted proteins | sample ArcticOcean_MG_C_12_FD_187439 | JGI IMG/M metagenome (GOLD analysis project Ga0209830, IMG submission 187439) | Marine microbial communities from western Arctic Ocean - ArcticOcean_MG_CB8_130 (SPAdes) (version 2) | ecosystem: Environmental > Aquatic > Marine > Oceanic | place: Arctic Ocean...
GAAACAGTCACGACGAAGAAACGACCTCGATCATTCGCAGGTAATGTTTCACTGATCAGTACTGGAGCGACGGCGAACCACGAAGCGCACGTCAATCCACCTAGAAATGCGACCGCAACGGGCACGAACGCCGGCGCATTCACAACAGACCCATTGGAATCTGCAACTCCGAAACAAAATGCCCAAACTGCTGCGGCGATGCCTCCAGAAATGGACAGCGTGTTTTTTCGACCAAAAAAATGATCCGATGTATATCCACTCGCAGCTGCGCCTAGGACGGCCCCGAACAACGCAATCGCTCGAAACGCGTTATCGTCGCCATTGCTCTCGTTCTGAGTATCGCCAAACATTTTGGAATTCCCTCTCGGGTCGAAAAAAGCATACGACGCGCCTCCAAACGCAAAAGAGCCCAAAAATAACACCGCGAGATGTACGCTCTTCCTCGATACGAATCCATACGGCGACCCGTCTATATCGCCCCAAAAGAAACCATCATTATTATATTCATCGTCTTTACTTTTACCGTCAATATACCCTTTAGTCGTTCCTTCTAAATACTTTTCAAATTCTTTATCTCTCTTTTTATCGTTCTTCGTTTGTTCCTTCTTCGACAGATTTTGAGGAACACCAAACGTGACGACCGATGGAGATTTACTACTGCTTTTACTACTACTTTTGTTTGAATTATTCGATGATTTTCTGTAACCAGGAGCTTCTTGCATAGGCGACGAGACATGAGAATCACTATTCGTTGGGGAAGTATTCTTATCGTCGTAAACGGCGTCTTCTTCAATCCCTGGCAAATTTTGGGGAGATTCTGCACGTCCTTCGCTACTGTTCCTCGGACTAGGCGATTCGACGTTAAACGCGGCGTTCGATTTCGCTTCCCGTTCTCTCTTTTTCTCAAAATCGTCACCATCATCATCATCATCGTTAGTATTTTTCGTCGCACTGCTACCATACCTCCCAAAATTCCCAATCATCTTCGATATTTTACTCACATAATTCGATTGGGACATTTCGCTCTCTCGAGGACTCGCGCTCCTACTGCTCTTCGCCGACGCCGAAGCGGACGACGATCTCGGCGTACTCTGTTGACTACTATTCGTTATCTTCATCCCGCGCCCAAAACTCAAAATAGACTCGACCAACGAACTCGCGTTACTCGTCTCATCCCTATCGTCCTCGATTTTCTCGTTCCTCATCATCCTCTCGAATCGCAGGATCCTCTCCCTCTTCCAGGCCTTCGAGCTCTCGTTCCTGAACCTCCCTTCCTTTGTCTCCAATAAATTCTTTCTTAAAAACTCCGCTCGTTCGGAGCCCATTTGCGCAGCGCTCTTCTGCGACAACGCGGACGACGCAGACGATGTTTGCGATTTTTTCCCATCCGAGGACGATTTCCCATCCGACCTTATTTCGTACGACGTCATTTCTTTTTATCCGCGTTTCCAATCTCTCTCTCTTTCTTTCCTTCTTTCTTTCTTCCGCGCCTTTTTTTTATTTCAACAGACTCTCATCGTTTCGTTTCTGTATACATCAACAGACTCTTAAACTCATCACACGCGCGAGCGCGCGGTAACACATACACTGACGAGATCTTCTCCATAAAGTTTTTCTTCGAATCGAGTTTCGGTTGCTTATTTAATCGAGACAGTCTGTGAATATCAACGCGTAGTATATTTAATGATTTAGGAGTTCGTTGTCCTCTTTAGAATGTGTTGCTGATACCCTAAACCCTAAACCCTAAACCCAGATGGGCGCTGTGGGGAAAAGATCCTCAAATAAGGAAGAAGAAGAAGAAAAACTTCAGTTGTTTTGCCCGCGCAATCTCTGGAAAGCGAAATCGAGAGAGAGAGAGAGTGCGCATCTACTCGCGTGCGAATTGAAAGGAACGAGAGTACGCTTTAGTTTTTTTTTAGTTTTTTTTTCTCGTTCGAGATATAGCGAAGAGATATAAATAAATAAAGTTAGTTAAGAGGTCAGGAATATGGACAACGACGATGACGAGGATGGGAAGAAGTATTTGAATGCAAAGACTGCTCAAGAAATCGATTTAGCGCTAATGAACGAAGGAGAACACGGGTGGACGATCGAACAGTTAATGGAGCTTGCTGGATTATCGATAGCGGACGTTGTTCATGAAAGACTCTGTAAGAAGCAAGGGACTGCTGTAGTGGATACTGGTGAAGATGCTACGGATTGTTTTTCTTCGTTTAAGTGGGCTATCGAGAACGCTTTGAAGCCTCAGTTTGATAGTGGCAACGATGATGAAGGGCGGATGGAACGACGAGAGAGTGCGATTGTTATTCTGTGCGGGCCAGGGAATAACGGCGGCGATGGGTTAGTCGCCGCGAAACATTTAGCGCAAAGAGGTCTGATTGTCAAAGTTTGGCATCCGAAACTGATTTCGAGTGTGCATCAGCAGCAGCAACCGTCGAAGAAGAAGAATGAGTGGAAGAATGAAAAGTTATTCCTTGGTTTATATCGATCATGCGTAGCAAACGGAGTTGAATTTATCAACGATGATGATGATGATGATACCAATAACGATGTTTGTGAATTGGAAATAAAAAAAGCGACCGTTATCGTCGACGCCATGTTTGGGTTTTCTTTCAAAGGCGAAGCGAGAGAACCGTATAAGACGGTCATTGAAAATGTAGCAAATATGTCGCGAACGAAAGATGGACGAACAAAAATCGTTTGCGTCGACATTCCGTCCGGAGAAGACGTCGACGGTAAAGGTGCCGCTTCTACGACGAGTATTCTACCAGATATATTAATATCGCTCACAGCTCCTAAACGATGTGTACTCGAATACATTCATACTAGCGAACGACAACGACAACAACAACAACAACAAGAGCATCACAATCAGAAAACGTGCGAGCACTACGTCGGCGGTCGTTTCATCTCCAAAAAACTCATCGACGACTTCAAAGACGAATGCGATTTATCGCATTGGAACGATCTTTACGCTATCAAAGGCAATTCCGACCAGTTCGCTTTCGATCGCTTCATTCGTTTTTATTACTAATACTGCTCGTACTATTACTACGAAGTCATTCGTTATCTATCTCGCTCGTTAGACCGGAAAATTTTAAGCTTCGCGCTCTTTTTCTGTTACCGTTACATTTACCTCCGTCTTCTCCACAAAAATAGGCTATGGAGTGTTCGTTAACATCACGAATACGTCGCCAACGCGTACTCGCACAATCCTCTACGCGATCACAATCACCTCTCTGCGAACTCCTTTCGTCTGCTTTGCGCGTTTCGAACACGAACATGAACAGAACAACAAAACTGGACGAAGAAGAAGAAGACGACGAAGAAGAAGTTTTGGAAATTCAAAAGAAGAAAAAACAGCTCGTGCAGGTTTGGAACAGAACAACAAAACTGAACGAAGAAGAAGAAGAAGAAGAAGAAGTTTTGGAAATTCAAAAGAAGAAAAAACAGGTCGTGCAGGTTTGGCGCGCAGAACGAGCGCTCGAGCGAGAGACCTTGAACGCAGTAACGAACCAGAGAGAGGAAAAAGAGCGCTCGATGCTCAGGAAAGAGGAAAGAAAAGGGAGAATGGAGAGGATCGAGAGGAATTTGAGGCGCGAGGAGCTCAGGAAAGAGCGAAAGAGCGAAAGAGCTACGAACCTTTGTGAGCCGAGGAAGGAAGAACGTTCATTGCTCGAGATCGTAGCGAGGCAGAAAAGAGATCATGATTTAGCGAAGAGAAGATACGAATTAGCTCGGAAAGATGCGAGGGAAAGGAAAGAGAGAGATGAACGCGTTCGAAGCGCGGCTGAGAAGTTCAAGCCGAAGGTGTTTCGTAGTTCTAACGTCTTGCGCGCGCAAACGGCGTTGAGTCGCGAAAGGTTTAGAGAGTTGGACGCGTACGAGAGAGCGAAGATAAGGGCCGAGCAATGGTTCCTGCCCACGAAGAGCGTTGTCTAAAGTTAGTACTATGTAATCTAGTATGTAATCTATCTATCTACGTCTATTCTCTACGGGTCGCGTTGACGCCAGCTTCCCTGCGAACGCAACATCGATTCTTTATATCTTGCGAGCATTTGAATCTTCCAATCTATGTCGGGGAGGCTTTTGTTATTCATGACTAACGGCATCGTCTTTGCACACCCACTCCACGGTCGTTGCCCTGGCAACAATTCTTGATTTCCATCCAGAACGGTTTCGAATAAAGCGTATTCTTTCACGAAAATACTCACTAGCAAATCTTCATTTAACTCATTCGGGACCGGCGGATGATACATCTCTAGCCGCGCGCTATGTGCCAACGTTTCAGCAGAGCATCGCGATATCGAACTTAAGAAGTTCAAGTAACGCGCAAAATCATCTCTCGATAAATTGGGAATCGTTGCCAAAGCGTCGGGAGCGTATTGAGAAATTTGCGCTTTTTCCATATCGAGTAATATTTTGGCAACCGCGCGACGTTTCTTTTCGAGTCGATTAATAGATGATTTTTGGGTCAATGTTGTTGGATTGCGCTTATACCGCTTTTCGTGCTCATCGATGTCTTCTTCCTCGGGATCGTTTTTTGCGACATTCTCTGCAACGACAACTATTGGGGCATCTTCTTCTTCCTTGGAAGCTATAGTATCGATTTCATCCATCATTTCCTCCTCTAATTCGACACCAGCTTCGTTAATAATGCTTTCAACTTCATCATGTTCTTTATCTTTATCTTTAGCAGACGTTGCAGACGTTGAGAATGCAAAACTGCCTAAAGCACTTTGTAAGAAATTTCTTCGCGGCAAATCTCTAGAGGTAGAAGTTGAGGATGTGAGTGTGGATTTCTCTTCGTCCATGCACAATAAGGACACATACGGTTGGCCATACGTCCCTCGTTGCTTGAAGAATTTCTTCCCTTTAGCAATTTTATCTAATCTTTCTGCGTATTTCCCGATGCCGAGCACAAATCGCGTTGGCAAAATCGCTTCGCATAACCAAATCGCTAGACAAGTCCACAATCGCGCTACGCCTAAGCTCGAATCAGTGCTTGTCCGGTAAAAAAAGAAATAACCGAATAAGATATTCGCAAGCGTTGTGAATTTGATGACAGACGAAACCATGTACGTCGACATCATACATAATTTTGCCGGTTTACGACATACACGTAAAACTGAATACATATTCGCCCAATATTGCGTGAACAAAGCGGCGACGGCTAGCGCGTATCCGATAGGCAATGCTTGCCCGTATAAATTAGCCATCGCGAACGTTTTACAGGCTTGCGCGTATTGCTCCGCCAACGCGAACTCAGGTGGCGAGTACAACCAGTCAAGCGTAGACTGCGTTTTCGCAAACGGCGCCAAAAAATTGCGCGTGAAGTATCCCGGTGAAACAATAAGTTGCAAAAACACCATCAAATGGGGCGTAAAAATATTAAAAAGTTGCAAGTAAAACGCTTGATCAACCAGTCCCCCCGCGGTATAGTATTCACAATCGCCGTCGTTTTTGCCACACGGCGTAACAAAAATAGGAATCGCGCAAACGTTCAACGCGTGTACGAGTACTAATTTCCCTAATAACATCGTATTGGCCATTGAATTCGTCTTAAACCGCTCGTATTCATTCACGGCTTTTGCAATTTGCGTCAAAATAACATTAATGATTGCAATAGTCAAAGCGCTCGTGATTTTTAAAACTTGCAAGACGTTTTGATCTCGGTCCGATATCGAAATATCACCGCCAGTTAAAGCTGTTCGTTTAATAATGTCCAATCGAATCTGTGTTCGCCATCTTTCAGCGAACCATTGCAAAAGACAGAAAATAACTAAGCTTCCAGTCATTATGAAAAACGCGTGCACGTGTCTGTTTCGATAATCAAAGATGCTTTGATGCTTTTGATATCTGTTAAACCCCTGGTTTCTGTATAATATATCCGATGGTTCGGGCGCTCGCTCGACGCGAATCGTTTGCTTTGCGTTCATCTTCGGTGGATCAGCTTCTCGTCGAAGCTTGCGAAAAAACCACTCTTCGAAATCGCTTACATGATCTGCAACGCAAGCAGATGCACTAATTTCGTAATTGAACGTCACAATTGCTTGACCAGTGTTTTTCTTCAGTTTATTAGATCTCTCGATTTCTCGAATAGATTCTTTCGCGTCCAATATAAGTTTGTCTATTTTCGCTACATTATATTTCGTTGCCTTTGTTCCTTTGAGCACGATTATTCGATACAAAAATTTCCCAATCTTTCGCTTTACGCCTCCTAGATTTGATTTAATATGATTCAGAACTACTGCTTCATTCAACTCAGCGGCTATTTCAGCGCGGCGTAATCGCAAATTGCATAACTTTCGCTCGGCTTCGACGAGTCTAAATACGTTTTTCATTAAGCATACATTCGCGACTTCACCGTAGTGAGTGAAAAACTTCGCAACATCTTCTCTCGTAGCGTCTTTATCCACTCCTCTTACGAGAACTGAATAATCGCCCACTGTCATTGTCTCGGCGTCGTATTTTAAGAATTTATTCGACTGCATCTTTTGATACGCCGCGTCGAAAATCGTACAAACGAGAACGACCAAGAATTCAACAACGAATACGCCTACATTCAAAGGTGATTTCTGTTTCAAATCATCCGAAGCTGCTTCCTCGCAACACGCTTCGTTTTCATCGTTTTCGTCTTTAAACCGGCACGGTAAAACTAAATCGCACGTCGTATTATTATTATTATTATTATTATTATTATTATTATTATTATCAATCACAGCATCAAAACTTGCATCATCTTTTGCGATATACGTACACTTTGTTGGACAATTAAAAAAACTCCTCGCTTTTGCATCCGCGCATTCGCTCCCAGGCGTCGTCGTTAGCACAAAATTCGCGCGCTCGCCATAATAGCTCTTATAACATTCCGTCTCAACAACGCGCGCGTTACTCAAATCGCTCACTTTAACCACGTACGCAGCGCTCATCTTCGCCCTTTCGACGTTACTGATAACCTCGTGTAAAGTCAAACATGCTATGACGACGCATAGCTTTCCTAACGCTAGCACGGTTTCAAAGAACAACCCTAAATCCGCCGATTGCCTACCGACGTCCTCTGCAGTCGTAGTGAACAGACGAAACTGCCTCGCCGAGTTTGGAACGCGTAACCCGCGATGGTCCAAATCGTACTCCTGCAGTCTCTGTATCTTCGCTCGTCTCAGCGATAGAAAAGTCGATATCGATCGTTCCCTTCGTTGCTCTTCGAGCACGTCGTCTTCGTACACTGTTTGTTCTTCTTCGTTCGCATCCAAATGGGTGTTATTGTTATTTCTTAGTTCCTCGTTTGCTCCTCCAATGCATTCGATGTCTGCGCCGCCCATCGCTTACTTAAATCGAATGCGAATGAAGTGTTCGAGCGCGCGTGGAAGAACCATGCAATGAATTGTTTCGCTGCGTGTTTTATTTGTATATTTCCGGCTTTTTTGTGCCGCCAGGACAAAATCAAAAGAAGGGCATAAAACGGTTAAAAGGTTAAATAAATAAGATTACGGATTGTAAAATATGATGCACCATTATCTATACTGTTATTGAGGCCGATTCATTAAATTCTGTAGTGTTACTGCTGGTGCAATAGATTCTGGAGCATAAAAACATGCGTTCCATCCATCAGGTGATAAATATGTAAATTTTCTCGTTACAAAAACAGATGTCTGATGCTATGATTGGATAAATTGAGAGATATAACGGCGAATGTTTCAGTGCTGCCGAAACTGAAACGATGTCGTCGTTATCAGCATCATCGGTACCTTCTTCCTCTTCTTCTTCTTCTTCTTCTTCTTCTTCGAAACGTACTCCGTCGTATTCGAGAAGAAGAAACGTATCGAGAAAACTGGTAACAATCGTTGCGGGAACACGACGACCTGAAAGTATGCTGTGGATACTCGACCGCGATGGAGTGATTAATAGAGACGTAGGAAAGCCCGGGGTTATTAGGGTCGATGAGTTCGTGCTCGAGAGCGAGAGCGCCAAAGCGTTGAAGATGATTAAGAGTCACGGCATTGATGATTTAATATGTGTTTGTACGAATCAAAGCGCGGTAGGGAAGAAGATTATGACCGAGGAAACGCTTAAGGATATACATTATCGGATGGTTGAAATGATTAATGAGTGCGATTATGAGCGCGATGATTTGTTTCAGTTTGATTGGATATTGTATGAGATCGGGGAAGAAGAGGGATGGAGGAGGAAACCAGGGCCAGGCATGGTGTTGGAAGCGCTCGAAAGGTTCGATACCGTCACGCGGGCGATATTTGTGGGCGATACCGCGAAAGATATGATCGCAGCCGCGAGAGCGGAGGAAGAAATATGCAAGAAGGCGGAGAAGAGAATTGTTAAAATAGAGCGAGTTTTAGTATCGACTGGGTATGGGGCTAAAATCGGGAAATGTTTGGAGGAATTTTGTGATAATACTAATACTAATAATAACGGAGACGGTGGTTCGTACAGATTCTTCGAGAAGAAATCGGACATCCCGCGTGAAGTTTTAGAAGCGTTTGCAGCTTTTCCCGAAAACTGCTTCCCTCTTTATGTCGTCAAAAATTTGAAAGCCGCGGTGGATTTACATATCGTGCACAACGTGTATTTTAAAATCTAGTACTGGTAATAATAGTAGTATATATAATAGTAATAAATAAAAGCGCTAGTTGATTATAAAAGTAAAATTATTTTTGCATTCGAAGGGCGACGTCATCGCTCAAGTCACGGCAGTTTGTACATTTGGCGACATCGATATGTTCTTGAACCTCACGAGGTTGCTCATGTTGAACTTCTTCACCATCCAACGTTCTCAGAGGTAAAATTTTGGAGAACAAGTTTCGGAAGCTGTTCCCGAGACTGCTCGTCTCTTTGAGTTTATCTCCTTTCTTCGCGGCTATTTTTGCTGATCTTTGCTCGATATTATCCATCCATCGACTCGCCCAGTTCTTTTTGTACTCCTCCTCCGCTAAACGTTTCTTCTCTTCTTCTTCGAGTCTGGCTTGTTCTTCTGCGGCTGCTTTCTCTTCGGCTTCCTTCTTTGCTTTCGCCGCTGCTCTCGCTTCTTTCCTCACTTTTGCTTCAGCCGCTTCTTTTGCCTTTTTCGCTTCCGCGGCTGCTTTAAGTTTATTCACGTACGCCATAGCTTCGTCTTTCTTCTTCTTTTCTCCTTCTTTTCTAGCGAGTTCTTTAACGAGTTCTTCTTCTTTTTTAGCGAGTTCTTTAGCGAGTTCTTCTTCTTTTTTAGCGTTTTCTTTGGCAATTTGTCCAAAATTAACCAATCTCGCTTTTTCTTTCTCTTCTTGGTGCTTTTCTTTGGCGAGCTTACCAAAGTCTGTTACCGCTTTTTTAAGTGCTTTCGTCGTCGTTTTTTTTGATTTTGTTGATTCTTCGCTGCTTCCGAGCATCATCGTGTCATCACTATCGTTTTCATTTTCTTCTTCGATTGAGACTTTGACCCAAGTCGGTTTCTTCGTTTTATTTTGAGTCGCTTTATCCTCCTTCACCGACGACGCCTCTTTCTTCGCTTCCTCGATGGCTTCTGCGTTCGCTCTCGCTTCTTGCTTCTTCTTCATGAAAGCTTTGATCGCTTCCTTCTCCATGGTTAAAAAATCCACCTTTCTCGACGACGACGCTAACGACGCATTTTCTTCATCATTATCTGAAGACTCTGCACTTTCGCTATCATCATCGTCTTCTGATGATTCATTCTCACTTTCTCCAGGAGCTTCAACTTCTTCTTTTTCTTCTCCTTTAACATCATCGACGCCGACTGGATCCTTTATCTCTGGCGGCGTCACTGGTTGCCCTGGGACGCACTGCTTCTTCACATAAACATCCTTCGCGGGCGTAGCGAGCATCACTTGTACGTACTCTTTCGTCTTGAACGTACAAAACGGCTTTTTAGAATCCTTATACGAGACGTACGCCTCGCACGTTTCGGACTCTGTGCAAGTTTCTTCGCATTCTTGCGCCGATTTTTCGTAATACATCTTCCCATAGCTCTCCTCTGCATCTGGGACTTTAGCCAAAACGTCCTCGGCTTCTTTCAAGGGAACCCAATGATCCTCGATCTTTGCGAAATAGCTCGTCACATCCAACTTCTTATAACTATCTCTCAAAACGTCATCTTCCATATCGTCTCCAGTAACTGTTTCCTTAAACTTGCAATATTTCGGCAAAACGTCTTTATAGTCCACGAACCCTTCACAAGTCGGTTCGTTGTTACACGCTTCCTCGCACTCCGCCGTCGATGTCACGTATTCCAAGTGCGATAAGGTTTCGCACGATTTCGAGTTCAACGTCGTTTCGGTTATCCTCACGTATGTTTGTGGACACATCGTTGTCGTTATTTCGTCCTCCGCGAGCATTAGTTTTGAATGTTTCGAAACCTTATTTTTATTTTTATTATCACTCTTCGGCGCTTTAGCAGTACTGATGCCTCGATGACGATTCGTAGGAGCGCTCCTACTCCCGAGTTGTTGATGATGATTACCAACAGCGGATGTCCCAATCACTGACCCATTATTGTTATTATTATTATAACTCCTACTGCTCGTAGCTGCTCCAATAGCAAACGCTCCGATAGCTAAAAACCCGACGACGACGACATAGGAAGCTTTAGTACTCCTCTTCATCCCAATCATCGTCTCATCATCATCATCATCACGAGCAATGCGTCGATGTTTCAATAATGGTGTCGTATCAAAACTACTATCGATCACGGTGTTCATACTTTTCGTATGACAAAATCGCACACACACACACACACACACGCGCACTAGTCTCTTCTCAACTCTCTCTCTCTCTCTATTAGCAGTATGGCATATGTCGTATTTAAAAAATCAAACGAATTCTGGAGAAGTCGCAATAAATCTACCCCGCGTTCCCAAAAGTGTTAAGCGAAAACCAGTGAAACCCTAAATCCAGACCATTTCCCCAATTCCCCCTCTTTAAAAGATGTTTCATTTTGTCACAAAAAAGATGAAGAAATGTGCACGTCAACAACAACGAGCGACTGAGATACTCGCGTGCTTAAGAACAAGCTCTTCTTCTTCTTCTTCTTCTTCTTCTTCTTCCTTAGTGGGAGTAAGAGCGAGTTTGGGAGTAATAATGAGACCGATGATAACTTTTACGTGTAATGCGAACACGAGTTCTTCCTCAGCAGGGGCAGTCGTGGTTAAGGCAGAGCGAGTGCTGAAGAGTAGGGCGAGGACTGCCGCCGCCGCGATTGATTGGAAAAGTGCTCTCGATGCGAGGAGGAGTTTTAGGAGGAAGAGTGATGCGATGAAGATTGGAGGAGAAGGAACAAA
>Ga0209830_10003849_pt1 | contig 11289 bp, 11 predicted proteins | sample ArcticOcean_MG_C_12_FD_187439 | JGI IMG/M metagenome (GOLD analysis project Ga0209830, IMG submission 187439) | Marine microbial communities from western Arctic Ocean - ArcticOcean_MG_CB8_130 (SPAdes) (version 2) | ecosystem: Environmental > Aquatic > Marine > Oceanic | place: Arctic Ocean...
AAATGGAAACTTTACTTTTAAATGTGAAGTATCTATGGAAGATGACATTTTCGAGCTTTTTACTTGTGCACTCATTGTTCCTCCTTTTTTTATTTATTTGTAAAATTTAACTACAAATAATAAAAATCGTAAACGGTAAATTTTCCCACTATGTAACTATAGGTTGAAAATAATTTATATCTTTGTTAAGGGACACGAAAGGCCAGTAAAGGCCTTTCGTTGAGATAACTTCTTTAATTTCTATTTAGTTTCTTTTTCAGCAGTTTCTTTTTCAGCAGTTTCTTTTTCAGCAGTTTCTTTTTCGGTAGTTTCTTTTTTTTCTACTGTTTTTTCAGTTTCTTTGGGTGCTGGATTTCCATCAAGAGCTTTTGTTATAGCTGCTGCTTGATCTCTAATCACTTTTTCAATTTCATCAGCAATTTTAGGATTCTGTTCTAGGTAAATTTTAGCATTTTCTCTTCCTTGACCAATTTTTTCGCCTTTATAAGCGTACCAAGCACCTGCTTTTTCTACAACACCAGCTTTTGCTCCTAGGTCAACTAATTCACCTGTTTTGCTAATTCCTTTTCCGTACATAAGATCAAACTCAACCACCTTAAATGGAGGTGCTACTTTGTTTTTGACTACTTTGACTCTTGTTGAGTTTCCAATAATTTGATCTTTGTCTTTGATTGCTCCAATTCTCCGGATGTCCATTCTTACAGATGAATAAAATTTTAAAGCATTCCCGCCTGATGTTGTTTCAGGGTTTCCAAACATAACACCAATTTTCATTCTTATTTGGTTTATAAAAATTACCATAGTGTTGGATTTAGAAACTGAACCAGTTATTTTTCGAAGGGCCTGACTCATTAATCTAGATTGAAGTCCAACGTGATGGTCTCCCATTTCACCTTCTAATTCAGCTTTTGGTGTTAACGCAGCAACCGAGTCAATGACTAGTACTGATATTGATCCAGATTTAATTAAAGTGTCCGCTATTTCTAAAGCTTGTTCGCCTGTGTCTGGCTGAGAAATTAACAGCTCACCAGTTTTTACACCTAGTTTTTTTGCATAAATTGGATCTAGTGCGTGTTCAGCGTCAACAAAAGCGCAAATTCCACCTGTTTTTTGAGCTTCAGCTAGTACTTGAAGTGCTAAGGTTGTCTTCCCTGACGACTCTGGTCCATAAACTTCTATAATTCTTCCTTTTGGCAATCCTCCTATACCAAGTGCTAAATCTAAGCTTAAAGACCCTGTTGAAACAGACTCTATGTCTAAAGCTTGTTGTTGGCCAAGTTTCATTACTGAACCTTTTCCAAAATTTTGGTCTATTTGACTAATTGCTGCTTCTAATGACTTGTTTTTTTCCTTAATTTCCTGCTCTTTTTTGCTATCTGACTTAACTACTTTTAAATTATTTTTTATCATTTTTTTATCCTTTTTTTTGTTCGAATCGTTGATTTAAATGTACACATTTTGTTCTTTTTTATCAAGAACAATAAATTAACTAAAAAAGTCTTCAAATGTTTATGATTTTTTAAGATTATCGAGAGTTAAATCCCCTATGACCGCTAACAACTCAAATTTAGAAATTGAAAAATCTCTTTCAGCTTTTGCATTGCTTATTCTTGAGCTTAAAAGAAGGCTTCTAGACTGAATAACTTCAAGAGTTGTACGCGTATTTCCTGAGTCATACTCTAAAGTAATTCCTTCGTTTGCAATTTCTGCTGCCTCTACTTGTGCTTGAGTTGATTTCAAAACGCTTTCGGAAGACTGATAAGTAGACCAAGCGTTTACTGTATCTGTTTTTACCTCATTAATTTTGTCTTGTAAAATAAGATTGGTTTGTTCTCTTTTAAATTTTGATTTCTTTAACGATGAATAGTTTTCTCCACCTTTAAAAATTGGAATGGTTACTGTTGCTTTTAGAGTTTCTTGATCTAACTTATCGGAGGTGGAGCTATAATCTTTATTTTGAGATTTTGTATAGTTTACTGATGCCGATGGAGAAAATTTAGATTTTTCAATACTTACATCCTTTTCTGAAATTTTGTAATCTAGTTGAGCAAGTAGCAGTTTAGGATTGTATCTTTCAGAGATGACTAAAGCTGAATTTAGATCTGGTGGAAAATTTAAATTGACTGTTTCTATAAAATTATCTTGAACAACTTTATTTGGAGCGGCTAATCTTATTATTCTCTCAAAATTACTTTTCGCAACTAAAAGCGCTGTGTCAGCTGAAATTAATTTTGCATTAGCACCTGCTAATGAAGATTCTGACTGGGCTAGATCTGTCAAAGTAATTTCTCCCTTTTGAAGTCTTGAAGTATCTGTTTCCACTTGTCTTTCAAATAAATCCACATTTGCTAAATTAAATTGTTTGTTTTTAATTTTGTAAATTAAATCATAATAAGCAATAGCTGACTTCAATAAAACTTGTTGTTCAACATTCTTTAAATTTATCGCTGCCTGATCTGACTCGAGTTTAGATTTCTTGATTGAATTATAACCTTGAAATCCTTGAAAAATTTTTTGATTTACAGAAACAGATTGTGTTTCGGTATCATTGCTATTATCAGATTGTGTGGCCCCTGCCTGATTTGTTCTGTTAGAGTTTTGTTGGCTATTTTGGCTGCCTGAAATAGAAACGCTAGGTAAAAATTCACTTCTTGAAATATTAACATTTTCTTTAATAGCTTTGTGATTTTCTCTTTCAGCATTTAAAGTCGGATTATTTTTATACGCACTCTCAAGATAAGTTAAAAACTCAGATGCAAAAACTGAATTAAAATTAAGTATAAAAATAATAAAAATTATAATAGATTTCATGTTAGTTAAATTTAATTTTATTTAATCTATGTTTCTTGTCTAAATAAAGAACTACATCAGCTTTACTACTTAAATCTTTAAGCATTTGCATGGTTATTCTTTGATAATACATAATAAATTGACTGATTTGAGCAGCAGACATAATTTTTTTTCCTACAGAAGTCAAATGAAGCTTTTTTTCCTGCAGGAGTCGCCATTTATAAACACACTCAAAATTTGGTACTTTTAAAAATATTAATTTATCAATCTTATCAAAAATTTTTTTGTATTCATTTTTTAATTCTTTGTTGACTTTATTGCGCCAAGTTAGTTTTGAGTCTTCATATTTTTCTAAAATATTTATTGGTTTCTTTAAATCTTTCCTTGTTTGAGAATTAGCACCAACGCACCAACCTTCAAATATTATAATATTGGGTTGATGATAAATTTTTTTCCATTTCTTTATAGGTGCACGGTCATCTCTCGATTTATCAAAAGTTGGAATTAAAACGGGTTTAAAATTTTTCTTCAACAAATTAGAAAAAGTTTTTTTTAGCAATTTAGTGTCATGAGTTCCAGGAACACCTCTTGTCTTAAATAATTTAGAAACATTTTTCGATAGTTTAGTTCTTTCTTTTAAAGTTTTGTAAAAATCATCAATAGAAAAGTATGCTACTTTTAAATTATATTTGTAATTTAATATTAATTTTATAATTTGAGTAATAGTACTTTTTCCTGCTCCTTGCCCACCTGTCAGACCTATAATTTTAATTTTTTTATTTTTTTTATAATCTTGATAAATTTTTTCACAAATTGGAATGTAGAAATTTTTTAATTGACCAATTTTATTAAAAAAAGGTTCACTCCGAACTTCTTGACTAGATAGAAAATATAAATATTTTTTTTCTAAAAACTTAGCAGTAATAGTGTTTAACATCTTAAGATTTATTTAAAGCTCTCTCCAAAAAATCTAACCTATCTTGCCCCCAAAATAATTCATTGTTATAAATATAGGTAGGTGATCCAAAAACATTTTTTACAATAGCCTCTTCAGTATTATCTTGATAGATCTTGGAAACCTTTTCAGATTTTGCTAATTCAGACAGTTCCTTAAAATTTAAATTGAAAAGATCACTTGTCACTTCAATATTTTTTTCATCAGCTATATCTTTTTCTTCACTCCATAATTGTTTTAAAAGCTCATGACCAAAAACTAGCTTAATACCTAAAAGGTTTGCAGCAATAGTATATTTACCTGATAGGTGGGGGTCTCTAGGTGGGAAATATTTTGGCTTAAGGTTAATTTTAATATCTAAAAACTTGCTCCATCTTTTTAGTTCATCTAGTCTATACTTTTGTCTTTGAGGAGACCTTTGAGGAACAGGTACGCCTCCAGTTTTAGTAAATATGCCTCCAACTAAATCACATGGTTTTTCAATAATATCTGCTTCATATTTTTTTGCTAAAGACTGAAGCCTTGCCGATCCAAGGTAAGCAAAAGGAGATGGGATACCGAAGAAATATTCTATTTTCATTGTTATTAAGCGATTAAATCTTTTTTAATTATATTAGCAAACTTTTATAAAAATATATGTTGTTATATTTATCCACAAATAATCTATATGTGGTTTGGATGTTCACGTTTTGATTCACTTTTGATTCTAATCTGGACTCATTTTACAACCTTTTAGTGTGTAAGGTCTTCTGTCTTAATAGCATCAAGCTCGCTACTTTCAAATTCTTTTTCATTTTCCCGAAAAGATACAATAAAAATAAAAAAATAAAATAAAATGATCAATATTTGAAAAAATAAAAAATTAAAATTAGTTAAATATCCAAGATAATGGAAAAAAAATAAGAAAATTATTGATGAAAAAAAAACTCGATATTTAAATACTGCTATAATAGAAAAAGAATGAATAAGAAGTTTGTATAAAGACATTTGTGAAGGTCCGAAATATCTTGTTCCTCTTATAGAATTAACTTCATTATAATTCTTAATATTTTTTTTAAATGTGCCAGAATAACTGCTCCATAAACTTGCCTTAGTAGAAATTTTTTTTATATCAGATTGTGTTAAACAACTATAATTTCCGAAATTAATTAATTTACCTGTTGTTAATAAAGTTAACCACTTATGTAACCTGTAAAGCATTTGAAATAAAAATCCTTCCGATCTTTTAATTCGTTTAGCTACAACAGATTTGTTTGGTTCATTTAGTACTTTGTCAACAAGTAGTTTTATTTCTTCGGGTCTATCTTCGCCATCTCCATCCATTAAAATCAAATAATCAAAATTTGTATTTTGAGACAAGTACTTAATACCAAGTGCATTGCATCTTGCATGACCTCTATTTTTACTCATATGAATAATTTTTATTGAGTTAATATGTGACGGAATTAGAATTTTTGAGTTTTTAATTGATGAGCAATCATTAATTATAACACAATCAAATTTGGCTTTTGTTATATTTTTTATATTTTCATTAATCTCATTTAGAAGTTTTTCTAAGGACATCCAGTCGTTAAATATTGGAATTAATATTGTAAATTTTTTCATCTGGTACCTATCATGCAAATACCTTGACGTTTAATACTTCCAAATTCTCCCGGGCAAACTGATTGTAAAATATTTTTATTACCTACATAAATTACACCCCCTTCTATTTCTAGATCTTTTAATTTTGGATTTAAATTATTAAACCACTTTGGTCTAGATTTAAGATGATAAGATAAATTGCCACCTACCCATTCATCTCCAACAACGATTGATATATTATTTGTAAAATTTTTATTCCACCTACTTTGTACTAATTGTGCTATTTCTTTGCCTGGATAATCTGTTCTCTTGTTATCATTCGAAAGCGAAACATACAAATAAACTGCTGGAGAGAGGATAAAAATAAATAAAAAACAAATCATAAATTTTTTTAGAAAATTTAAATTTATTTTAGATTTAAAATGATAAATAAAAAACAAACCAAAAAATAAATAAAATGGCATCATCCACATTGTACGGATATTGGCTGCAAAAATTAAAGAAGTAACCATTATCAACAAAATGGGTACTAGTGTAACAAAAATTAAAAAAATTGATTTTTCGTCATTTTGATTAATCTTAAATTTATATTTTCTGAGTATTAAACTTAAAAGAATAAAGAAAGGGAGCAAAATACCTATCTGTTTAAAAAAAAATTTTATAGGATAAATTAAATGATTAATTAAAGTGCTATCTTCCAAGCTTGTTCTTTTTAATCCGTAAGCAATTGTTTTATAGTCGTTCTCTAAAAGCCATATTAAGTGGGGGCTTAAAACTAATAACAAGACCCCAATTGGAATTAAGAAATTAATGTTAAACTTTTTATTTCTTATCAAATAGTAAATGAAAAAAAAATTTATACCAATCAATAAGTATATAAATAAATATTTAGATAAAATTCCCAAACCAGCAAACAAACCGAGTAATACCCAGTTATAAATCTTATCATTTTTAAAACTTTGCCAGGCATAGTAAATTGTTAACGACCAAAAAGGAACCTGACAAACATTAACATTAAATTCCGGAGTGGTAAAATTAAAGAAGTATATTCCCTCAAGTAAAAAAATCGCTATTAGTGCAGAAATATCATTCTTTAAAAATTCCTTTGCTAGTTTAAAAATGATAATAAATGAAACGATAATAAATATTTGGCTTAATAAATAAAAAGCCCAATCTTGATTGCCAAATATTTGAAAGAAAACTTCAAGAAAAAAAGCGCTTAGAGGAGGATGTTTTTCAAAACCCCAATCTAAATTACTCCCCCAAGCCAAAGCTTCAATTACATCTAATGGTAAATTTTTATTAGAAAAAAAAGGAACAAGAGTCCAAATCACTAAATGAGATACTAAAAAGAGATTAAATATGTGATTAATATTTTTTTTCATCATTCTTGGCAAATTAATACAATTTAAAGTCTATTGACACGCATAATTTGAAACATATACTCCCCATTTTTTAAATATGTCAAAAAAACCCTTAAAAAAGCCAGTAGCTAAAGTTTCTAAAAAGACAGTCAAAAAGCGTTATATTCCAAGCGTTAAAGAAAAATATATGTGCGCTAAACATAAACAATTTTTTACGGAAGAACTTTTAAAATGGAGAAAAGATATCATTAAATCAAATTCTTTGACTAATTTATTAAATTCATCTGATGATAATGTTTCATCAGCTGATATGGTCGATCAAGCTTCCTCTTACACGGACAAATCAGTTGAGATGAAAGCATTAGCCAGAAGTCGAAAGCTCATCGAAAAAATTGAGGCAGCCTTACGTAGAATTAAAAATGATACATACGGCTATTGTGAAGAAACATCGGAGCCTATTGGTTTAAAAAGGCTAATCGCAAGACCGGTAGCTACTCTTTCTATCGAAGCCCAAGAAAGACATGAGAGAGACGAAAAAATCTTTATAGAGGATTAAACAGCAGGAATTTTTTCACCTTTTTCTAATAGATCATATCCTTTTTGAACAGCTTCCCTCTCAGAAATAAGTTGATACCATCTAGTTAAATTTTTAAATTTTTTTAATCCAATGTCATGCCATTCATGTCTTGCAATCCAAGGAAATGTAGCTATGTCAGCTATAGAGTAAAAATTACCTGCTAAATAATCTGCTTTAGCCAATCTTTCATCCAATTCTTTATAAATTCTTTTACAAATATTAAAATATCTTTCTTCACCAAACTTACTTTTTCCCGGATTATAATGATGGAACTGATGATGTTGGCCAAGCATAGGTCCAATATAAGCCATTTGAGCCATTAGCCATTGATTAATAATAGTTTTCTTATCTTCATCATAAAATTTTCCACTTTTTTCACCTAAATAAATTAAGATCGCTCCAGACTCAAAAACGACATTACTATTTTTAAGATCCTTAATAACTGGTATTTTACTAAAAGGACTTATATTTTTAAATTCAGGTGTAAATTGCTCATCTTTATTAATATTTACTTTTGTTATTTTATAATCATATTTTACTTCCTCAAGCATTATAGAAATTTTTTTTCCATTAGGAGTATCTGCTGTAAAAAGTTCAATCATTTTTCAAGCCTAGTCTCTCATGAATAGATTTTGAAGCAGTAGTAAATTCAAATCTATATGTCTCATTAGGTCTCGCTCTTTTAAAACAAGCTCTTGCTGCTAATGCAGCCTCATGAAAGCCCGATAAAATAAGTTTTAATTTTCCGGGGTAATGGCAGATATCACCAATAGCAAATATTCCATCTTTATTGGTTTGAAAGTTTTCAGTGCTAACAGGTATAGTTTTTTTATTAATATTTAGTCCCCAGTCAACAATAGGACCTAATTTCATTATGAGTCCAAAAAAGCTTAAGACATAGTCAGTTTTAATCTTTTCTAGTTTTCCATCCTCATGTTCAATTTCAATTGCCGACATTGTTTTATCACCGATGATTGATTTTAAGTTATATGGTGTTTTTACTATTATTTTACCTTCTTTCTCTTTCTTTTTGATTTCACTTAAAGTGTGTGCGGCTCCTCTAAATTCATTTCTTCTGTGTATCAAAGTAATTTCGCTTGATTTAGAAAGTTCTAGAGCCCAGTCTAAAGCTGAGTCACCCCCGCCAAATATTGATATTTTTTTATTATTAAATAAATTTTTTTGAGTTACTGAATAAAATATTTGTTTACTTTCAAATTTTTCCGCATCTTTTATGGAAAGTTTTCGCGGTTCAAAAGAACCTACCCCTCCAGCAATTATAATGTTGGGCGCAGAAAAAAGGTTACCTTTATTTGTTTTTATTACCCAAAAATTATTTTCTTGTTTTATTTCTTCAACTCTTTGTCCTAGATGAAAATTGTTTTTAAATGGTTTTATTTGTTTTAATAAACCTTTAGTTAATTCTTCTCCCGTACACTCTGGTATACCAGGAATATCATAAATAGGTTTGTCTGGATAAAGTTCAATACATTGACCGCCTGGTCTATCTAAATTATCTATTACTTCACACTTAAGTCCAATAATACCAAGTTGATGAACGGCAAATAAACCGGTTGGACCTGCTCCAATTATAATTGTATCTGTTTTAATCATTAAGTTTGTTTAGACGGTGTAATTACTTCTAATCCATCAAGCTCGTTAGACACAATAATTTGGCAACTAAGTCTACTATTCTTTTTTGGCTCATACGCCATATCAATCATATCTTGTTCTGCATCTTGTGGTTTTTCCAATCTATTTAACCAATTTTCTGGAACATAAACATGGCAAGTTGCACAAGCCATCGAGCCTCCACAATCAGCATCTATACCCTCGACGTTATTTTGAATAGCTCCTTCCATTACAGAGAGTCCTGAAGCAACTTCCACTGTATTTTTTTTTCCTTCGTATGAAATATATGTAATTTTTGCCATTCAACTAAATATAGGTATTAAATATAATAGGGCAAGTGTTTAAAGTTGCGGCACTTTCAATGAATAAAAATTTTATAAGCCCAAAATTCTTAATAAATAAGGATTTTAATTTATTAGATTTTTGGATTAATTTGTAGTTAATTAAAATAAAAATATACTTAAAGGAATCAGCTTGTCTAATAACTATAAAGAAACTTACGATCAATCTATTAAAGATAAAGAGAATTTTTGGAAAAAAATTTCTGATGATATTTTTTGGTATTCAAAGCCAGATAAGATTTTAAATACCGACAACCCTCCTTTTTATAAATGGTTTGAAGATGGTATAACTAATACATGTTATAACGCGCTAGATTTTCATATTGATAAAGGGAGAGGAGAAAAAATAGCAATTATTTATGATAGCCCTATTACGAATACGAAAAAGAAATTCACTTATAATGAATTAAAAAATCAAGTCGCTCTGTTTGCGGGTGCTTTAAAAAAACAAGGTGTTTCAAAAGGAGATAGGGTTATTATTTATATGCCCATGATACCTGAGGCAGTAATTGCCATGTTAGCTTGTGGGAGAATTGGCGCTGTTCATTCAGTTGTATTTGGAGGTTTTGCTGCAAATGAACTTGCTAGCAGAATAGATGACTCTAAAGCAAAATTAATTGTATCTGCTTCTTGTGGTTATGAACCAGGTAGAACCGTTGAGTACAAACCGCTCTTAAACAAAGCTTTAGAATTATCAAAACATAAACCCACTAAATGTATTATTTATCAAAGAGAAAAGTTTAAAGCAGAGCTCAATGATTCTATTGATGTGTCTTGGGATGACTCTATAAAAGATGTCCAACCTGCAGATTGTGAAAAAATGAAAGGAAGTGACTATGCTTATATTCTTTATACTTCTGGAACTACTGGATTGCCAAAAGGAATAGTAAGAGATATTGCTGGTCATATAGTTGCTTTAAAATGGACTATGAAAAATATTTATAATATTGAACAAGATGACGTTTGGTGGTCCGCGAGTGATATTGGTTGGATTGTTGGACATTCTTACATTGTATATGCACCTTTGTTCTATGGGTGCACGACAGTTTTATTTGAAGGTAAGCCAGTTGGAACACCTGATGCAGGTGTTTTTTGGCGGGTCATTTCTGAGCATAAAGTTAAATCTCTTTTTACAGCACCAACAGCAATCAGAGCTATTAAAAAAGAAGATCCTAATGGAGAATTTTTTAAAAAATATGATCTAAGTAAATTTGAGAAATTATTTCTAGCAGGTGAAAGAGCTGATCCAGATACAATTAAATGGTTTGAAAAACTTTCAAATTCTCCTGTAATAGATCATTGGTGGCAAACAGAGACAAGCTGGGCGATTACAGCAGATTGTACGGGTATTGAGTCTTTCCCTGTTAAATATGGTTCAGCTTTTAAACCAGTGCCTGGATACAATTTAAAAGTATTAAACGCCGAAGGAAAAGAGGTCAAACCTGGCGTTATGGGAGACATTGTTATTAAGCTTCCTTTACCTCCAGGAACTTTTCCTACTCTTTGGGGCGCAAATGATAGATATAAATTAAATTACATGTCTACTTATCCTGGTTACTATCAAACTTACGATGCAGGACATATTGATGAAGATGGATATGTTTGGATCATGTCACGAACTGATGATGTTATTAATGTTGCAGGTCATAGACTTTCTACAGGAGCAATAGAAGAAGTTCTAGCTGAACATAAAGATGTTGCTGAATGCGCTGTAATAGGAATCGCAGATAAACTAAAAGGCCAAATACCAATAGGCTTGGTTGCGCTTAAAGCTGGAGTTACTAAAGAGAATAAAGAGATAGTTTCTGAGTGTATATCGATGGTAAGAAATAAAGTTGGACCTGTTGCTGCTTTTAAAATTGCAATTGTAGTAAAGAGATTACCAAAAACTAGGTCGGGAAAAATTTTAAGAGGAACAGTTAGAAAGATTGCTGATAATGAAACTTATAAAATGCCAGCAACTATCGATGATCCAGCTATATTAGATGAGATTAAAAAAGATTTAATAGATAATGGAATTTTAAAACTCTAAAGGTTTTCCTAAAC
>Ga0209830_10003856_pt1 | contig 11277 bp, 21 predicted proteins | sample ArcticOcean_MG_C_12_FD_187439 | JGI IMG/M metagenome (GOLD analysis project Ga0209830, IMG submission 187439) | Marine microbial communities from western Arctic Ocean - ArcticOcean_MG_CB8_130 (SPAdes) (version 2) | ecosystem: Environmental > Aquatic > Marine > Oceanic | place: Arctic Ocean...
AGTTCTGCGAAATTGGTGTTGGCCTTCGTCATGGCCGTACGTAACGTATCGCCTGTTGCTGGATTTCCCAGTGTTCCTGTGTCTATCGTTAATCGTGCCATGGTGTGTTACCCATATTTATTAAATACAGATATGTTCATAGAAACGCTCAAGACCATGAGATTGTACGAACGCCAGAGTAAATTAGGGGTTTACCACACCTTCCACAGGAAAAACACCATATACGTATTCAAGTGTGATTCTTGCGATAGCACCTTCCTTAGACCCAAGGCACAGGTGGATCCAGATAGGGCATCAAACGATTACAAACACGTGTGTTCTTACTGTGATTCTAAAAAGTACGCACAGAAAGTTGGTGTAAAAATGCGTAAGATATACCAGCTGGATGCCAGTTCTACTACAAAGACTTTATAGTTTCATCCATTTGATGTCATCACGTTTGCCATCGACCCATCTCCTGAGGTCTGCATAGATTCCTGCCTTGATGTTGGATTGATCAAAGTAGCCTGGTAAAAAGTGGTTTAATTCTATGTATTCTTTCCTGTTAATGAAACGAAAGTTTGTAGTTGGAAACTTCCTTACTATTTGCCTCAACTGATACAACCATTCATACTTTAGATAGGCCTTCATTCCCACACGTGAAGGATAGTTTATGGTGTTTTTATACATGTTATTTTGTTGCCTGCTAGGAGTATCCATCTCCCACTGCTTGGCACCAAGTATGTCAAAGGCCAATATTACAATGTTCTTAATGCCTGACTCTGCCGCCATCAACACCGCACTCATGCCTGACCCTCTGCTGAGTGAAAAGTCAACAGTTCTGATGTGGTTGCCTTTCTTGAAATCACCACCCCTCCATATCCTGTACAGTTTTAAGTTTTCAGGAGTGTCAGTTTCTTGGTCACCTTCACAAATAAAATTCCATTGGCTTATGTCATCTGGTCCGTGTATAATTGGTGATTCTTTGCCATTGTTATGCCATTTGGCAAGCTCTTCGTACATTGGCGGATTCACAGCCACAATGTGATCACACAACATAGGATAATCCCTATAGATAGCGTTGCATCCGTAGATAATGCCTTTGCCTTTTAGATCTTGTATGGGAAAGATTGGTCTGCTCTCACCGTTGCCTATTACAAATGCGGTGTCCATTAAACCCCGAATGATTCTCCACATCCACAGGATGCTGTTGAGTTGGGATTGGATATTTCAAACTGTGATCCAAATGTTTCCTCAACGAAATCAATCTTTGTTCCTATGACGTACATCATGGAAGTCTCATCCACAACAAATTTACCCGTTTGCCAGTCTTCTGTGTGATCGCCATCTGCTACACTTTCTTTTGTGTCTGCGAAGCCCCAGTCGTACTTGAATCCTGCACAACCGCCACCTAACACCGCCAGGCTCACTGCGTACTTGTCCGGATTCTTGTCAAGCAATTTTTCTATCTGGTTCTTTGCTTCATCTGTTATTTCAAATGGCTTCATACTAGTAATTATCCTTATCTCCTGCCACTGTTTTGAATTCCAACTGTCATCCAGAATCTCGTAGCATCTCGTTTCCTCTCGAAGCTCATGTATGCGTCCTGGTTTTCCCAGTGGTTTGCTGGATTATCAATGTCTCCTGCAGGGTTAAACCACCATCCCCACTTACCTTCGCAATTCGATTGACACCATTCTATACACTCGGCCATGACACCATTGCTGTTCATGTCAACGTTGAACTCGAACTGTTTCATGTATCCACAGTCATCAGGAACTTCGTCCATCCTTGGACTGGTCTTCTTCACTTTTACTTTGCCGTATTTCGTCATTTCCAATGATCAAGCACAAACTGGTCTGCACATTCCATTGGGTTTGGCTGTCCATGGAACACTGCTACCTTGTTGTCATTTATTATTGTTGGCGGTTTCCGGAAGTACCACTTGCCGGATTTGTCTCTTAATTTTGTGTCTTTGAATCCCACCATTTCCCATTTATAACTCCTAATCCAGTCATCAGGCCAATGTGTTATCTGGTCCTTGCCTGCCTTCATTATCCAGTCCTGGTCACCCCAATTCTGTTTCATTATCTTGGCATGGTCTTTCACAAAATCTGTGTATAGGTGATTCATTGTTCCCGCCTCCCAACGCATACAGCTGGAGTTAGACTGTGACCAGTCCTTGACCCTGCATCTGTTGAAGTCTCTTATAATCATGAACTTGCCTGGCATGTGGTTGAACAGTGGATCTATATTGTTGTGAATTACAACATCAAGATCAAAGAAAAGTATGTTACCTTTCAGTGGCATGTCTGGACTGAACATCCATAACTTGCTCCACCATGTCTTGATCCATGGTTGGTTTGGGAAACTTATTGTTTTAATGTGGGGATCTAATCCGTTGGTATCATCAGTAATACAGTGAAATTCAAAAGGCACAGTTGTGTGTCTTTTTACCATATTGTACAGCACATTTGCATATGCTGAAGGATATTTGTTACCCCATTTTACGCAGACTATGTGATTCATACCCGTTCTTTAATCCTTCCATCTGTATTTGTTTCCAGTCGTTGCTGTCTAATGTGTATGGATATGCACACTCTATGGTTCTACTTGACATTGACTTGATGTTAGATATATTTAAATTTTTTGACATGGTGTCGTATATTTCTTTGAATGTTGCACTGGAACCGAACGTTCTTTGTATGTCCACCTGTCCGATCTTGATGTAGCCCAGTGACAGCTTAGGATCTTCCCAATCGTAGCTGTTGTCTTTTAGCCATGCACGGTACTCGTCCATTTCCTGTTTCTTGAAGTCATGTGTCTGCTCTGTTATTGTCTGTCCCCATTCTATGTCAAACTCTCCGGAGTAGTATTTCTGATGATTGATCTCCGAACACAGTGCGTCGGTCATCTTGGGTGCATGTTCGTCTCTGAATACTTCGTACAGTGTCTTGCCCACTTGCGACCAGTGTAAATATACCCCGCCCATCTCTCTATCATATCTGTTTTGTTTAAAAAGTTCAAAGTCCTCTTCATGAAGATCGTATCTTGGTGCATTAAGGAAAGTAGTGATCTGTGATGGACGCATCCATTCCGGTTCAAACGCCTTTTTCCTATCTGCACTCACCCAGCTCTCTATCTCATGACAAATATTGTTAAGCTGTCTGATAGCATATTTTGTTTCTGCATCGGCTTGCTTATAAAAGTTTGACACTTGCCATGCAGTGCCTTGCAATTCTTCAAAGTACCTGTGCAGTAGATTACATGCCTCATGTTTAAGTCTCTTACCTGGTGTTGATTTTTCGTCTCCGTTGACTGCTTTCCCTATAGGAAGGCTAGAGCTGTACTGAAAGTCGTCCGCAACAAAAGGATCTATTTTTTCATATGTAGGTTCAAAACCAAATGAATTTATTTGTTCTATACTTTTGTTAAGTTCTCGACACAGAAAGTTTAAATCTCTTTTTGAATCTGCAAAACCCAAAAAGCAGAAGTTTTTTTCTAATACTCTCTTTTGTATGAGATTATCCTTCAGTGCTTCTAACCATCTAAGACTCAGTGGTGTGTCGTAGGTCTCTATGTAGTAGGCCCTGTCGTTAAGTCCTACCCTTACTAGTTCAAACAGAAATTTATTTTTTTGAGTAGATGGCACTATTTGCTCCGTGTTCCAAACACTCTACACTTTCCACAAAACATCTACTTTCTGTCTTCTCTCTGATCAATTGGTCAGCAAAATCAAATGCATGTTTGGCAAACATCTCTGCACCTACACCGTCGAATATTCTAATCTCGGCTAGATCTAAATTTTCTAGCTCTCTGAATTTCTCCAGGTGTGGATCGTTTTTATCTAGTGCAAGTTTATGATCAAAGTGATCTTCGAGCCAGGCTTTCAGAGGTTTAAGTCCTCCAAAGTCTACTGCCCAGTTTTTATTATCTAATGATGAACACCCAAACGTGAATTTGAATGCGAGGCTGTATCCGTGCAATAGATGGCAGTGCGAATGATCTGCGTTAGGTTGTCTGAACACCGCAGATAGTCCTATGTTGTGTCCGTATGTTTTAGTTGAGTAGTAAGTCATCTTTTCTCCTGTTATTGATGACTTGCAGAGTGTTTATAGAGGGATGAAAGCCTTTAAGTCCTCTTGATCATCAGTTAAGTTTCTTGTCTAACTTTTGATCCAGCTCTAATTGGAACGCTGTGTCTCTGATGCGATCCGTTAGTTCATTTGGTATATTTAATTCTCCATCGATGATGCTCTTAAGAAAGTGTACCATCACCGTGAACTCGTTTCTGTTGGAAACAGTCTCTGGATCGATGCCGTACTCTTCCATAGCATTCAACATGGCCTCAGACACATCTACCAGTGCATTGATGCTTTTCGAATGTTTGTCGAAGTGTGCCATTATACGATAATCTTTGGTTTATCAGGAACCACAACTTTGCTGAATACTTTTTTGTATTCTTCCTGTATCTTTGAGGTAACGATTGACACGCACTGTACCTTGTCTTTTGCTATCGTGATTTCTTTATCTTGATCAGCGGTAGAGAAGAATGTACCAAACGCAAGTCCTTGTGGACCTTGCATCAGTGTCAATGCTTTCTTAATTTCAAGTGTTGTTTCGTTTTGTGAGTGCAGAGTGGAGATTACCTCTTCACCATGCATTAATTTTAGAGTGATAAGATCTCCATCTTTATATTTTTCAAACATATTCTTATTATAAACTATCCTATCAGTTTGTCAATATATTTCTTCAATTCTTTGTCTTGCACATTGGGTGGAATACGATTAAAGAAGAACAACTGATAACTGTCTGATCCGTACTTTCCTATTCCGTGCAGGTCATTGGCGTCTTTGCCATCCCAGTCGATATACTGCTCGGTCATCTTCCTAATTCTTTTTGATCTTACTTCCCACATGCCTAACGGTTTAAGCATTTTCTGTTGTGTTGCTAATCTGCCACGTAGATACGCTCTGGGGTTTGGATATCTTTTAAAAAGTTTTGGTAAAATTATCTTAACATGTTTACGATAGGTTAGATTCAAACACATTACACCCACCATATGTTTCCATTTTTTGTGAGGTGCTTTGATTTGTTCTTGCACCATTAGGTCATCAACCATGCTCTTTGTCATGCTGTTATTATATTGTAAATTATGATTTTGTCAACTGCTTGTTGACCCACTTGGCAAGGCCTTCGTACGTGTCTTGGAAAACATTCTTGTTGGCTTTCCATTCCTCAGGCATTTTCCAGCCCTCTTCATTTACCACGATCCATCTGCACTCTGTATGTTCGAAAAGTTTGTTAAACTGGTATATCCAATAACTGGGATCAACAGGTCTCTTGATATACGTGTATCCTGTTGTGCCCTTGTAGATGTTGTTGACATTTTCTGGTATCCTCTCAGAACCAAACCCATACAGATCCATGCCCACAAGGAAAATTGCCTTGGGTTTGAAGCTTGTTCCTACTAGTGCGGCAAACTGTCCGGTACCCCAGTGGAAAGGATCGTCCTGTCTCTTGTCACCTTGGTATGGCAGATCCGGCACACACTTAACATTGGGCCAAAAAGCGAACTGCTTGTACCATTTGTCTCTGGTGTAGATTGTGGTGTTTTTACCAACTGTGTTAGCGGCCTCTTGGCACATATGTCTGTCGGCACACACAACATATTCTAGGTTGTGATCTCTGAACAGTGCGTTGCAACCTACCATCGTAGTGGCACTTTTAAGGGGAGTTATATCAAACCCTCTCCTACTCTCACCATTTCCTATTACACTAACAAACTTGGTCATAAAGTCCTTTAAACACCCTTTTAGACTGCTTTAGAGCTACGTACACGCATGGTAAAAGCACTCCTGGAGCAGTTGTTTGTTCTATTTATTAACCGGAGAAATCTGCGAAGAATTTGGTCCTTTGTCCCTCTTGTCTTCCAATTGTTTTACCAATATTCCACTGATTGGTATTGATACCGGCCCGGGAACAATCGTTACAGATCAGTTTCCTCTTACCGTCTGAATATTTCTGATCGTAAATGAGCTGGTGTTCTTTTGTAAGATTGGCCCACACACCCTCCACACCTATTTCAAACACATTACCATAATCCACTTTTTCTTCAGGGAAATTCCTATCATAGGACATGTCACAGCACAGTGCCGCCCTACCGCTAACCATTATCTCTAAACGATTTAATATTTTACCAGCTGTGAGTCCACACCCATTTACAAACCCGGCGGTAGAAGGTTTCCATGAACTGCGTTTTGTCCAGTTGTCATCTCCCTTGCCTAACCTGTTACTGATCCAATTGGCTTGTCCTCTGGCGTCACCGGGAAAGACCAATCTAGACTTATACTCGGCAACAATATCCGCAGATGGCAGTAAGTTGCTCTTGTCTTTAATTTGCACGTCTAATAACTGTGATAGTTGAGGATAGTTGTCTCGTAAAAATTCTAGAGTGTGTAAGGTTTTCTCTTTGCTGATTCCCATCTGTTCTTTGACTGCTTCATCTGTGAATCCTATCACAGACACAAATATTTTGTTTAAGTTGTGTATGTACTTTTGTAATATGTCGCACTGTCTTTTCTTGAATGAAACTGCGTTTGTTGTAAGTTGTACCTGTAAATCGTACTTGGCCGCAAGTTCTAACACAGTTTCCAAGTGAGGATTGACTAACGGATCTGAGTATCTCCAGGGTAAGATTGCGGCATATTTGTGTTTCACACCGTATTTGGCCAGCTGGGCTACCCAATCTTCAATTAAAGTTGTGATCTGTTCACGAGACATCTTTTGCGTGATAAAACTTTTGTCTGCACTAAATTCCGTATACGGGCAACAGAAACACTTTGCATTACAGAAGTTAATTGGTTCAAATGCCAGTGCCAGTGGAACAGGCGAATACCATAATTTTTTAGAACGTTTCATTTACAGTAATTATCTGTAAATTTATAGATCAATCTGATAGTTCTCAAGCCATTTTTCTAAATCTACGCCGTTAAGAGGCTCTTTGGTCAACCACTCCTGTTTGCCATGGGTCATCTGCCATTTGCCACTTCCCATTTGGTGTGATTTTTTTGGTTGTTCTATGTTCCTGCCCACCATGTATCTACGTGTGCCTTTCCCATATGGTGCTATGTCTGTGTGTATGACTATCAAGCCAAGTTGCTCTATAATCTCCAACATTTTGTCTTTGTGGTTTTTTTTCATTTTGCTCCCATGATTAGATGCCACACTGTCTTGTAGTGTTTCCATGCTTTACCAAGTGCAGGATACTTCCTTCTCATCTTGACCGCATACTCATCTACCATCTCATACTCGTCTTGAAGTGTGTCCAAGTCCTTTGCGTACTGTGTCTGTGACACGAGTCTTCCACGTGTGCCGTCTTTCTTCTGAACGTACACAGTCTCACCGCCATCCGGCGATATGAAAATTTCGTTTCTTGGTTTGCTTAATTTTTTTTTTGTTTTCATTAATAGTAGTGCCCGTGATCCGCGGCGGGGTGGGTATGCCTCATGCCTCCAACATGCTCAGCATCTCCCTTTTTCCTAGGTATAAAATGAATGTGTGGCCACATGATTGTTTGGCCTGCACAAAGACCCATGTTCATTCCAACATTGAATCCGTCCATCTTTCCTTCTGCAATCCATTTCTTTCCGTACTCGTATGCTAGGTTATAGGAGTGTCCTACTGCTTCGGCTGTATTAAACTTGGGTATAAACAAGGTATGTCCCTCCACACAAGGATAGAGATCATTGAATACTGCTGTGAATTTATTCTCAAAGAATGGTTTGTCATTTCCAAGCCAAGTGCTTTCTTCATAACTGTCTATAGTTTCAAAGGCTTTCTTGTAGATAGGTTTTTTTGATTGCATTTGTTTTTATTATTCCTATCTTAATATTACTAGAATTTGGTTTGTGGTGCAACCTGATTTGTTCCCAACGTTTGGTTTTTACCACAGACGGATTGTGTTCGTGGATATTTAATAGGTTAACTAATGCCTTCCTCACCTTTTCGGCACCACCGTGCTTTTTGCAGGTGTCAGACCTACCAACTTCTACTATTGTGTCGTTGATTTTTATCTTGTATACACAGGGTAAACGTACCCACTTGGTTGCAGGATTTTTGCTATGTCGGATCTTGTATTTTTCTATGGTGTATAGATCTTGTATAGAATACCATTTCATATGACTGCCACTATAACATATACTCCAACTATCCATCCAACGAATCCAAACCAGAAATCGTCCCAACTCCAGTGTCCTTTTGTCCAGAGGTCCAGTGCTTCTTTTACTACGGTCGCTATGAGACCTAGATATATCAGTGGCGTCCAAAATATTGCCAGCAGGGTTAGGAACAGAGACCAGAAGAAATGCAGTTGTAGATCAAATCTGAAATACTGCATAAAGTAAGTGGCTATTTTTATGTAGAGGGCCTTAATATCGATCATTCTTGATTCCCAACTGCTGAAATATCTGTTGCACTTTTCTAGCCTGGAAATAGCAATCATCCAATGCGTTGTGCAATCCAGTTCTTTTCTCGTTGGGATCACGTGGAACAAGACTGCCCAGTGTTCTCGAATCTCGTATCTGCCAGAAGTTCCATGGCACGGGCACATTCATCTGTGCGTAAAAATTTTGTAGTATGGCGTAGTCGAACAACGGACCTTGGCACCAGAATACGTCCACTCCCACACACCATTTGTTCAATTGCTTGATGAAGTATTTCAAGTCTATCCTGTCATCATCACCCAGTGCTTCTTCCCTAACATCCTCTGCCTGTTTGCCCCACCATTCAACGGTCTCGTCCATGACGTCTCTGCCCATTGTAACCTGTGAGTCAACATCAATTCTGTGATACAAGCCCTGTGAAGGTTCTACCCTTGTGTAGGCATCAAACTTCACACCACCTATGGTTAGTATTGTGGCATTGGGTTTTGTGGAAAGTGTTTCCAGATCTATCATCGCATGAATCATAGTACAATTATACTATAATCTAAATAGATGTCAACTAGGTGCTTGATGATTGGTCTGGGTGTTCCAGGCTCAATGTTGGTTTACCACCATTGTTCAAGTATTCTTGGTATATTGCTGTTTCTTCTGAACTTAGGCAGTGTATCTCACCAGACGATGTAGCATAAACATCTCTCATGTATCTGCTGACCGGGAGTGCTTGTGCCATGCACTGATCGTAGGTGTTGAACTGTGTGGCATCAAAAACTGCCTGACACGTGTCTTCAGCGAAACATATTATCATTACCATTAGAAATTTCATACAAATATTTAAATCAAAAATGGGCGGAATTAAACTACTACTTCTTGTCTTTTTGTCTAAAAGTACGCACTTTGGTTCGCAATCTGATCAGGTCGTTGTCCAACATACGCACCCTGTCTATCAGAGCAATCAGTGTTGCAGACGTTGAAGACAGTTTTGGTGTGATTTCTGTTGTAATGAACTTCCAAAGGAAGTATATGAAGTATGCTAGGAAGAACACAGCGACAGTGGGAAAGCCATAGTCCTGGATGATGCTGGTAACTGTCATGATGTCCATTATCCTTGTACTCCTCTGCCAATAAAATTAGGATCCATGTCTGTGCTTGAAATGCCAACTACGAACCCAATGATGAAACCGATAACAAATGCTATTATGATAAATCTACCCATTAGTCTTTCCTCGCATCGGTCTTGCCGTCTGCCCTGGCCACCCTATCGGTGTCTAAGGGTATGCCCAGTTGCTCGGAAACCTCTTGGTCGATCTTGATAATGTCGTTGTTCATCGTCTTGACCCTGTTGTCCAGTTGTACTATCACAGTCTCGATGAACTTGATAGAATTGACTATTCCATTAAGGATATACTTGATAATGAACAGTATGAACACACCCATTCCCACCGTGGCGGCAATTGGTAATCCTAACTCTGCTACTAATTTAAAAAACTGTGTCATTATGTGTGTATTTATTAACGTGTCAGTGTGTACACATTCACGGGTTCGGTTTTGCCCTTGACTGTGATACTGTCCACAAATTCAAAAGTGAACTTGTGGTCTATGACCTTCTTTGTCTCCTCTCCCACTATCAGTGTGTGTCCTAGAGTCTTACTCGCACTTTCCAAACGTGCCGCGAGGTTAACAGAGTCACCTATCACAGAGTAATCAAACCTCTGATCTGATCCCATGTTGCCAACCAAGGCCTCACCTGAGTTGATACCTATGCCCACTTTGATGTTTGGTAAATTTTCTGCAGTCAACTGTGTGTTCAACATAGCCAGTTCGGACTGCATCTGTGCCGCCGTCAACACCGCCAACGCCTGGTGATCCTTTGTGTCCAATGGTGCATTCCAGAATGCCATTATGCAATCACCCATGAACTTGTCCACAGTACCACCGTTGCCGATTATAACATTGGTCATGCGTGTTAGGAATCTGTTGATCAGTTTCGTGAGCTCTGCTGGATTGTCCTTGTACTGTTCTGATATGGGAGTGAATCCTCTGATATCACAGAACATGAAAGTCATGTATCTGGTCTCACCACCCAGTTTCAATAGGCTAGGATCTTTCTGTAATTTCTTGACCATCCTGGGATCAAGGTAGTGTTCAAACTGTTTCTTGATCTGTTGTTTCAATCTGCTCTGTGTCGCGAAGTTGTTGTAAACTGAGTGTGACCAAACTAGGAACACAGACAGCATTATGAAAGATGGATCTATCAGGAATCCCTTGTTGGCATACGCCACGAAAGAAGCATAAGCAACACCACCTTCTATGAAGATTAGTAGAGGCACTGCTAGTAGCACACTGGTCCTCGGCAGTACAAGTATCAACAGCAATAATAAAAATGCCATGAACACTATTTCGTATGCGTCTGCCTGTGCTAGTCTGAACAGGTGCTTGCCAGTTATCACTGTATCTAATGCCTGTGCAGTTATCATCTGGTCTGTGGTCAGTCCATGTGGTGTGTATTTCAGATATCTTAGGCCTGCCGCATCCAGTCCTACCACGACTATTTTTCCCTTGACCCGATCCAATCCTTGTTTGGTGAATACTTCATCAGAGGTCAGGTGTGGATAACGTATTGGCTCTGCATAGCTGATGTACATCTCTGCGTTATGGTTAACAGGTATGCCTACATCTTTTTTCACTAGTATTTCATCAATCCCGTGTTGCTTTGTTATCACTTTGATTCTCTTGCTCTTGTTGAGTATCCTTACATTTTCTAATATCATGTTGGGATATACTTTGTCACCCACACGTATCAGCATTGGCATCTTCCTCACAACAGCATCTGGTTCTGGAGCAGTCACCATGACTC
>Ga0209830_10003860_pt1 | contig 11266 bp, 16 predicted proteins | sample ArcticOcean_MG_C_12_FD_187439 | JGI IMG/M metagenome (GOLD analysis project Ga0209830, IMG submission 187439) | Marine microbial communities from western Arctic Ocean - ArcticOcean_MG_CB8_130 (SPAdes) (version 2) | ecosystem: Environmental > Aquatic > Marine > Oceanic | place: Arctic Ocean...
TTCCACCCCAGACTCTACTCGCCGCTGTACGCATTCCCGGTGTGAACTCGGGGTAATCGTGCGTCATTACGGATGATTTGCTATACACCAAATTATTTGAGCTAACGTCACTTACATTTTGTTCGCCTCGTAACCCTCTCATGTTGGCTACCTCACCCACTTTTAGTCGTTCCTCATTGAGTTTGTACCACACTAATTCACGGGTTTCTGATATAGCTAATACTTCTTCTGGGCGATGAGCAAACCATTCATTCGTCTCAGTTTCTACAATTTGATCCTGAGGTAAAAAAGGTGCTTGATTTAGTTCATTTATATCCCGCACTCCGGGGGATGAGTAAGCTACATACCCACCACTTGCAAATATGTAGTGCCCATTGAGGCCCTTCTCATCTGGCTCTGAGTAGGCGCAATATTGCACAGGCCTTCGCCAAAATAGATGTTCAAAGTCTGATTCGGGAGTCTCGGTTGCATAACTAAACCGTGATTGTGGAGGCTCCCAATCATCGGGAACTAATTCAAGCCAATTAATATCTCCGCCCGATAAAACACGAGGGTCATCGTGGTACTTGTTGTTTGAAAAGCGGTTTAGTAGCACTTGTGGCAGAAAGCCGTTGGGTGTACCTAAAGGGAACTTATCTATTATTTTTGCACCGTCTGGCAACATAGACCTACGAGGCAAACCGTATCCGCCGGGAACCGCTGCTGTTTTTGGTGTGAGCATTAGACCTTCAGGCTCCCACCTAAGCCCAAACTGAAGGCCGTCACGAGTCTTTTTCTTTGTAACTTTGCTGCCCGTAACGTCTATAGTAACTACAGCAACATTATACGATATAGACGCCGTAACAATAGTGCCGTCAGGCAGCACATCCCGCTGAGATGTGTTTGGCAGCAAACCTAAGGCCATATCTCGATTTTCTATAAGGCCAAGTAATTTACGGCCATACGAAACATAACCCTGAGCCGCAGCTTTCTTTTCTGTTGTTGGAGCGCCTACAAAACGAAACCTAACTTCGCCTATGTAACGCATTTACACAGCGGTAAGCAGTAAGCCATAGCCTACATCCAGAATCTCACCTGTATCGAGGTTTTTGTCGCTAGTAAACCTACTGGCAGCCATGAGTGTTCCGGTGGTAGAGCCTTTTCCAGAAGCGGATATTAAAGCCGCGCCGCGCAATACAGCGCCATCTACTGTGGAAACAAAAGCTGCTTTGTTAGAAAAGCTATCTACACCGCCGCTAGCTACAGCACCTTTTCCCCAACTCGGTCGGGTCGCTGAGCCGTAGTCTGTGAACTCTGTTGCTCCTGCCGGAAAGTTTGCCCCCGTCCAAGACGCTTGGACTGAAACATCTCCGCTAAATACAGCAATAAACCAATTTGAAATAGTGCTAGTACCGCTAACGGCAGCACCAAGAAGATAATCAAGCCCCTCATTAACGACAAGATTATTGGAAAACTCTTCTTCCTGACCACGGATGTTATATCGAAAAACCCCCTGAGCCAGTATTTTAGAATCCGGGAAGATAACGCCATCCGGGGTTTTATGAAATCGGCCTTTAGATAAAGCATCTTTCAGTTCTCTTGTATCCATCTTTGTATCCTCAGTTCAAAATTATATCATTACGGCGCACTTCAGCTACTACTGTGTCAGTTGCGCCCATATTGTTAGCATCATCCCCCTTTCGGAGTGAGGATACAATGTGTGACATGCCGTTAAGTTCACGCAAGTGCATAGCACCGCCTGTGTGTTTAGGAACCGCGAGCCTATCTCTGGTCAGTTGTTTTAACTGCCCTCCCGGTAATCCTACCACCATAACGCCATCTTCTCCCCACCAGCACGGCAGTTCATCTACTGGTACTCCAAACTTTTCTCCAGCTACCCTTGTATAAGCTCCGGGTACTGGTGCGTAAGGACTAACAGTTATTTGCTCTACAGCATATGGGTCGTCACCTGCTATGAATACCACGCCTCGGCTATGGCCTACATATACACCATCGCTTGATGGGGCAAGTAAAGTCACTGTATCTGGGAACATGTACAGCCCTTGTGATGGGCGAGTCAAATGTGGCTGTAACGGCTCAGTAAACCTCACTGTATCGTTACGTGCGATATAGATTCTACCGTTGAAGTGAGCTACTAGTTGGCCAGCTAATGGCGGCTTCATGTTTAAAGTAGCGCATTCCCGGCCTTGGCCTATATTTTCTGGATAAATAGTAATGGCTGTTGCTGTAATGGCAGTCTCGACTAAGTAAAGAATCTCGCCACCTATCTGAGATACATAAACATTGATTGCCACTATAGAATTCGACATAGATGATGCGACTGGGATGTATGGCCAGACCACGTTAACAACAAACGAGCCTGTGCCGTTCGCTATTACAGGCTCGCTAGCCCCGCTTTCCCTGCCCCAAGTGTCTACATAGGTTATAGCTACTTGCCTAGTAGAGTCATACCCTTCAGCCCCTCTAGCTATACCATCAGATAGCGTTGGCTGTGGCGGCACTGGCACGCCCCAAGGTCTAAACTCTCGAAACATAGGCTCATACTCAAAAAGTTGTGAGCCGTTGGACATATATACACTGCTAGAACCCGCGCAATATGACATATTTTGATACTTATTGGCTTCAACAAAGTCGTCTGCTTGACCAATTTCTGCTGCGGCTACTAGTAGGCCGTCCGTTACTAAAAAGACAGCGTTTAATCTGTCAGTAGCCCATGCGCTGTGGCAATAGCTGTCTTGGAAAGTATCTAATTTGGTGTAGCCTCTGCGGCGCAAAGGATGGCCTTCTGAAGTCAGGTCAACATTTATTGCTTTTCTTAAAAAAGCGCTTGAAGGTATGGACTCCCCTTCTCGCATAACACCTGATTCTGTTTCGCGTAGGCGATTGTTGACCCCTCCGGGCCAACCATCCATCTTTAGTAGCTGTTTGTCGGCAGGCGTAGTCACTATTGAGGGCCGACCACGGAAATAAGTAGCTTATCAACTACTACGACACCGTTAGTGTTAAGCGTATCGTATATTATTACTCGCACACTCTTTTCTCCTACGGTAAGCGCTGGAAACATACCAATAAGCATATGTATAGCCCAATCGCCGTTACCATTTTGCAGGTACTTCACAAGAGTTGGGTAAGTGTCAGAGGTGACTTGAATCGCGTCTCCTGAAGTAGTAGAGGCTAGATCATCTACTGACACTAAAACATCAGTTGTGTTAGACATATCCCAATTAATACGATTATCATAGTCTGAGTATGGGATAATACTCACTGGGTTGTCCCGAAGCAAATAAACTGTCTCGGTGACGGAAAAGCCGGTAGAAAGGGTCATAAAACCACCTCAAATTTTCTCAAGTCTAACACTATTACTAACCCTCTTACGAGAGGTGGGTACAAGAGGTGAGATCATACCCCTCTTTTACATAAAAAAGTCCGCTATTCACCACAGGCCCTGTAAGCTCGTAGCCTACCGTACCGCAAAGAGTGTAGCTAATAGAGCCTACTACTGAGTACCCAACGCAATCGTAAATTACTACCGCTATAGATTTGTTTGTAGGACTTGTGACAGTAGTTTCGGCGCGTAGGCTTCTAGGGGTTATTACAGCCGTACTGTCTCCGCCCCAAACTGAGCTTCCCCAAGTGCCAAAACCCCAAGTTCCCCTAGTCATCTAGCTGGGCCACCTAACCATTTACTGCCAGAGCGAGTATCCATGTGTGTAAATGTCTCGTAGATACCGACTGACAGGCCAAGAGTTTCAACGTAGGCCGCTACTACTGGAACCTCTACGCCTTTAACCACAATGTCGCACGCTCTGGAATAAAGATGTTGGCTGTGTTTTGCGCCGCCCACAGAGGCATTGTGCGTAGGGCATCTGTTTGCAGAGTTAATTACCACAGGGGCGTTAAAATGTTCTCTAACCGCCTCTAAAGCCTCTAGTGTTTTAGCGTCTATGGTGTCAAAACCGCAGCCGCATTTACAGCTAAACTCTTGCCGATTAAAGTGTTTACTTAAATCGCCCATTATCTACCCTCTGTGTTTTCCTGACAATACTCGATAAATTTAAGGTTTAGTTCGTCTTGCCTATTTAGTTTAGTCAGGACACGATCTTGAAGCCTACGCACTTGAGCTGTTATGTTCTGCTCTTGTAAATCCCGTATCTCATGCCTCAGATCGCTTTCTCTCTGAACATTAAAAAGCGCATCTTCGGTGCTTTTAGATTGTGCGTTAAACAAGAATCCGAATATACCCCCAAAAACTATAACTATTGCGATTATTAAACTACCAACAGCCGTCCAGTTACTTTCTTTGGGCTTAGTGGCGTTATCTAACTGGTCAAAAATTCGGTTTAGGTTTATAGCTACATTATCAATACCAGCTTTTAGACTCGCTACATCAGTGTGAATCCTTGCTATGTCTTTAGTATGTCTTTCTGTAATTCCACGGTGTATGTCTTCTGCTTTGTCCAAGTGCCTGCGCTCCCGTCCTTGGTACTTTTTATCTATAGCGGATATATCTGAGTCATCATATTCGCTCATTATCTAGCCTTATCTTTTACTTTTTCAAATGTCCTAAGCGCTCCCAGACCTAACAACGCTGTGACTAAACCAGTGACCTCGGCCCCGTCTATACTAGGAAGCAGCGGCACTATTTCTGCGGCGTTTGTGTTAAATGAGACAATACCAATTACAATCATGTCTTTGATAAGCCAGTTATAAAACAAAGCAATGGCGCAGACCCACATTAAGCTGGGTCTGCCGCCTGCAACAAACCAATTAGTGTTCTTAGCAGCTTCGATGTTGGCCTGCGCTTGCATCATGTGAGGCTGCATCATAAGCGCCTTTATTTTTAACGCTGCCGCCTCTCGCTCCTCATCACTTGTAAACAGGCCATCAAGACCGTCCATCACAGAGCTTGCTAAACTGCCCACATCAAAATTTACTAAGCCTGTCATGCTGCTTTCCTACGCGCCATGATCTCGAAAACAATTGTTGGAATAACAAACAGTTGAGTAATATGTCCGCTGATATAAGCCCAGTCTTTACCAAAGAACGCGTCTTCTCTCATCTTAGGGAACAAGAATCGCAGATTCTCTACATCCATGTTGGTGTAAGAGTGCCCTACTTGCCCCAGACACCATATGAATCTAACACCAGCCTCTCCATCACCATCTGTGGCTATGTATTCTTTCTTAGCTACGTTTAGACGATCTTTGTACTCACTCATAACTTGTTCTCCAGTATTTCAACACGAGATGTAAGCTCCTTGATAGACTCTACTAGCAAGCCTACCATATTGACGTAAGCTACGCCTAAGCAACCATCGTACCGCGATTAAAATTCGCTATCAATTTAGTGTTAGTATCGGCGGCGATCTCAAACGAAGAAGATGTTAACTTCAGCGTGTCTCCTCTCCCTACAGCATTGCCATTAACCACGCAGTCTGCGCTAAATGTAATGTATACAGGCTTTCCTATGGCTGGGCTTTCAATTGTCTCAGTTGTCCCTGTTAGCACATCCCGCTCTTGTACCGACCAAGTATCCCAATCCTCAGCACAAATAGTTGTGCATAACACAGACGCGCCTTCATCCAGCTCTATTCTCAAGTTAGCAATGTCAGGCAAATACTTGTACGGATAAGCTGCCCAATAAGTCTTAGTCGTACTCGAAACAACCCTCGCGCTAGATGTTCTCGCCTCTATATCAACGTCTGTGTAAGTAAAGCTACCATGCCCATAAAGCACTTCAGCTACTACAGCTTCATGCGCTGTAAACCAATTAGCGGTGACGTTGTCTTCCTCTGACCAAGACTGAAACATATTAGCACCGCCGATAAGAAAAGTGCCTGCCCACCCCACCCTAAGAAAATTGTGTTCTGGGTGCCGCTCATCGCCTTTTTCAGCGTTAGGCAGCTCGTTCCAGTTAGTTCGCACGAAAGCTGCGCCAGTTGGCATATCAAACGCATTTGACACAAGGATATTGTCGTCAATGTTTCCACCAGTTTCTTGCGAATACACTAGGTCTATGTACTCCATTACTAAATCTCCTCTACTGAAATTATGCTATTGCTAGTCGCCCATTGAATGCGTATCGCTTCATCAGAATGTATAAAACGTAGAGATTCAACAATCGGGCCAGCAACTGCTCTCACTTCAGCTTCTGTGGGCATATCTCCTAGTACACTACCTTCCGGCATTAGTATCAAAACAGGCGTTTTGTCACACAGAACGTAAGATTCTCCACACCAAACGCCGTCAGGACACATACGTTCCCAAAGAATACTGTAAGGTATAGTTCTCATGGGTATTTCTCTGTGCCATAAAAATCAAACATAGATATTGTCGGAGTCGTCCAATTAATAGGGTTGGTGATTGGCGTTATAGGGGTCTCTGCGGGCACGCTTTGATTCACAAGCTCGTGTACTTCAATTTTATAATAATCTATGTCATACGGGTTGTTTACATTGGGCACTTTTGGCTGGGTCTGGGTTACTTGAAAGGCACCTCGTCTTAAATACAAGGTGGGTGGGGAGCCTATATTTACCTGAGTAATATTTTCAGCACCTACGTGAACAATTGTGCCATTAATGTACCAAGTCGAAGAACCCGGAATTACGGGAGCCGCTACAGTTTGACCAGCGGTCGCCGCTACATAATATTCTGCGCCTGACACAAGACTGTAATATTCTATCCACGATCTATTTTGAACAGTCGTCGCTGGGTGAGAGCCGGGAACAAGAGGCGAAAAAGTGTTACGGTAGTATTCACCAATGCTGATAGGGTTAGACCCTCCAAACTCAGTTTGCATTTGCGAAAAAGAGATCGACTGTGTGCTGGGGTCTGTCGGCATTGCCATTATTTACCTGCCTTTAGCTCTTCAATTTCAGCTTTAAGCTCTTTGATAGCTTCTATACAAACACCTACTAAGTTGCCGTAATCAACAGACAACATCCCTTCTGCATCTTCTAATACTGCTTCAGGAATAACTTCCCGAACAGCTTGAGCAATAACGCCAGTGCGTCTTTTACCTGTTTTAATTTCAGTGTATTTGACGCCATTAATGCCAGCTACGACATCCAGAGGATTAGAGATAACTGCTATATCTTTCTTTAAGCGTATGTCTGAATAAGCTGTGATGTTGCCTGAAGCAAGGATTGAGCCAGTAACATCTATACCTTGGTAGGCATAGAGTGTCCCAGTAGCGTCAAACTCACCTTGCTTACTGCTTGCTGTCCAGAACTCAAGAGTGTTAGGTTTAGTGGCGTGAGAAGCATCTCGTCCAACTAGCTTAGTGACATCTGAGGTGATTCCGAAGTGCAGAACACCAGAGCCAGTACCAGTGCTAGCCTTAATGTCACCAGCTACGCACAAAGGCTCGTCTGTAAGTGCGCCTGTACCTACGCTGACAGTGTTGTTGAACGCGTTAGTACCTGTCCATGTGTTGTCTAGGGGCAGCAGGTCTGTGTACGTCACCTTAGCTGTATTGAGCGCTATGGCTGCGGTGTTAGTTGCTATGAGGCCGTTGTTAGTTACTAACCCCCCATATATCTGGACGATGAGGGTATCCTGTGCATCGTTCTTGGCTAAGTTAGCTGCTATGGCTGTGACGTTAGTCGCGATAGCGCCAGTGTTAGTTGCTATGCCTGAGGCGTTAGTCGCGATAGCGCTAGTGTTAGTTGCTATGCCTGAGGCGTTAGTTGCGATAGCGCCAGTGTTAGTTGCTATGCCTGAGGCGTTAGTCGCGATAGCGCTAGTGTTAGTTGCTATGCCTGAGGCGTTAGTCGCGATAGCGCCAGTGTTAGTTGCTATGCCTGAGGCGTTAGTCGCGATAGCGCTAGTGTTAGTTGCTATGCCTGAGGCGTTAGTCGCGATAGCGCCAGTGTTAGTTGCTATGCCTGAGGCGTTAGTCGCGATAGCAGCATCTTGCGTTGCTTGGGCTGATTCGATTGCTGTAATCGCCGTTGAATTGTCCTCAGCGACTGCCGCTGCGGTATCTATAAGTTCTAAGTTGTCGTTGGTTGTCTCACCCCAAGTTCCGTCTTGCTCGCCTGTGGCTATAAGCTCTAAGTTAAGGTTTGGTGTATATGTGCTAGGCATAGTAGAAGTCCTTTAGACTGCTATCGGATCGACAATTGTTATAGTAATTGCCCCTAAAGTAAAGTAGCTATCTATTGTAACTGGTGCAGGGTTACTTACTGGCCCTGTGGCTACTAAAGTAGTGTTTGTGGAGTCTGTTACAGCCCAATAAGTAGGTGTTCCGCTGGCGGTCACTAGTGTAGAGGTTATCGAAGGTACTGTAACTGAACGTCCAGAAGGTGCCCCAGCGGTTGGTGCCGTTAGGGTTGTTGAGGCGAAACCTAGGGAGTAGGTGTTTGTGGCTTCTGTGTATGTCGTAGGCTGTTGACTACAAATATTTACTTGGTCTACACTAGAGACCACATACAAAAGACCTGAATCGAATACAGCGTCCGTGAAAAAAGCCATGCCTTTATCTCCAAAGGAATGTTATACGATACACAGCTCTACCGCTTGTGGCAATCTAAAGAGAGTTAGACCATTCTAGCCATGCTTGGTGCTGGCCAATGTAGTAGAAGAACAAAAAAATGGCTGCGCAGATAAGTAGAAATTTCGGGTTTGTCATAAGGCCGGATACCTCAAAGACACTGAGAAAAAAGCGGCTCCGTAACAGGAGCCGCTCAAACACTCTTAGGAGAGTCGTATCGCAGTCTGGGGAGGCTGCCATAACATCTTATTACGAGATAGCCCCCGCTGTAAACCCTTAATTATGATGACTCCATGACCACTACTGCCGGGGCTGGTCGATAGGCCAACAGTATATCTAAAAGGTTGTCCTCTTCAGGTACAAGAACAGACTCCGAAGTTTGTGTTGTCCCGATCTCTGTACCGTCAGGCGCAAGCGTTGTAACTACCGTAGTAATTACCAGTTGTCGGCTTTCAGGCATAAAAATGATATTCGTCACTTTTTCGGTATTTGCGTATAACATATTGCCGCCAACAGTAAAAGTATCCATGCTGCTCTCCTAGGTTAATTATGCTCATCGTCTTGTTCTGCGTGTTTCTCGATCACGGCCCGCAGGCTAATGATGGTGTTCTCTAAATGATCTAAGCGTATATTCTGCTCAATATCAATCCCTATTAAGCCCAATTCGCCCCTAGACCACTGATACCGGAACTTTGTGGCCTTATTTATCTCATCGGTATGCCGCCTGTTATCCTCCTCTAGCGTGTCCAGTCTGCTAGTAATTACGAAAAACTGGGCCATAAACAGCGTTAAACCTACTCCAAGAGCTATAAGATTCCTCAGGGGGATGGTTATCGCAGATGAGTCATTGATCTCGATGCTACCGTCACCCATTTTACGTCCAACCACCCGCTGCGGACTTAACTATGGGTCGCGCTGAGGTCTGAGTGGCTCGGCCTAAATGACCGCCATCTACAACTAAGCAGAGGTACTGGAGTGCGTCAGCGGGGTGTGACCACTCGTTTTTAATAGGAGACTTAGCCGCTGTCATATTCCCATGTTTGTCAGTCTTCCACCGATACTTACCTTTCAGGCATTTCGTTATCGTAGGTGCCATGTCAGGGTCTACTAAGAAGCGAGGCATGGTATCTATGCCTTCCAGCAGTATTTTCTCCACCGCCTGTATGCGAATCTCTGGGTCATTCGTCAGCGGTTTGACCAACTTAAATCCCTGCCGTATCAACCATTGCGCGGGTGACAACTCACCAAGCTGCGTCTGCTGAAAACCTGCGGGGTCAGGCGCAATGTAAAAACTGTGGCCGGGAAAAACCTCAAACATATAAGGGTCAAATTTCGTTTTTATAAATTTTTCCATGCCCATGTTCTCGCCCAGCACCTCACCAAGAATCAAAACCTGCCCGATGGGCGTTAATTGACCAATAATGGCGCTCGGTTGCCGACCAAAATCTAACCCAACAACTAATGGGTAGTTCAAACTTGCCACAGGTGAGAGACCCTCGGCTATGTGACGCTCTGGGTTAAACGTCTTCTCAAATACAGGTTTGCCACCCAGTGCCCTGCCGTACTGGCACCGTAAGTACACACGAATAAAGTCTTCTGTCTTACCTTCACCTGTGTTCGGGTAGTAATCCTTGGCTAAATTGTCGTAATTGTCGTGAACAGGGTCTATGGCGTAAGTAATCTCCTCTGCGGACTCAAACACCTCTTTTTCTAGCGGATCGACCCTGTACTTCTCAATCCAGTTCTCAACAGGCAAAATTGCAGGAGGTTGTACATGAATTGACCAGTTTTTAGGCGGCTCCTCCATTTTATTCTCCCACCATGTGTCCTCGTTGGGCATGTTGGTGTCAAAAATGGCTCCCGGACGGGTTACGCCGCCGTCTTTCATGCTGGGGTAGCGATTGACTCGCATCAACAGGCCGTCTACTACCTCTGGATGCAGCTCACGGGACTCATTTCCCCACAAACCAGTCGCTTCTAGTGACAGGGCTTTCCGCACATCGTCTGGCGTATCCAACGCGATGAGCATCCACTCTGTTTTTACCACTGTATTGTCTGGCAAACGTAGTGTGTAGAAGAGGGTTTTCTCTGTGGCTTTGTACTGCCCGTACACCTCTGGAGGAAACCAGTCGATAATGGTCTTGAGGGTTGTAGATTTTAGCTGATCCGCCGTGTTTCGCACGATAAGGAATCTCGTCTTGCGAATCCCCTCAGCGTTTGGTGCCTGCTCAGTCGCCCATCGCATCAACTCATGCGTGCAGGCCACCGATTTGCCGCTGCCAATGGGGCCTCCAATGACTCGCACATACTTGGGCGAGAGCATGAAGTCCTCCATCGTGTTGCTGGCTATGAACTGAGTCATACAACAGGCGGCCCCGGTCTGTTATTTAGCTTTGCTAGCAACTTGTCGCGGGTGGCGGTGGAGAGAGCGGCGGTTACCCGTGAGGAGGCTACTACCGAATCTTTTACGTTCCTAGCACGCGATTTTAGCCAAGCTCTGCGCTCTGCGCAGCCTTTACAGCCCATTACATGGAACCGTATTTTTTAGCTGCGGTTTTAACACGCTTCTTAACGTCTTCTACTACTGAACGCGCCATGCCCGTAGCATCTTGTCTGGCTTTTTCTGACGCATCGGACATTCGCTTAGACGCAGCTTGCACTCTTGGTTTCGCTGCCGCCGCAAGTTCACGGGCCTGACCTACTGCCGATCTTACGCCGGGAGCGTTCCTGCTTTTTGTCCCGTTTGTTTTACGCTTAGCAGTGACTTTGGCCG
>Ga0209830_10003865_pt1 | contig 11261 bp, 7 predicted proteins | sample ArcticOcean_MG_C_12_FD_187439 | JGI IMG/M metagenome (GOLD analysis project Ga0209830, IMG submission 187439) | Marine microbial communities from western Arctic Ocean - ArcticOcean_MG_CB8_130 (SPAdes) (version 2) | ecosystem: Environmental > Aquatic > Marine > Oceanic | place: Arctic Ocean...
TATTGTTGCTGCAGGTAAAACTCATAGTGTAGTTGCTGAAGAAACTGTTCAAGAAAGTGCCGTAAAAGACATGATGCAGGATGTCGAAGAGGGCATGACTAAAGCAGAATTTGCAAAAAAATATCCTAGCATGGCAGATCAGTATGATGAGATCAAACAAGAAATTAAAGATAAAATGAACGAAAGTGTAAACGAAGCGTTTGACCAAGTGGATAGAATTACAGACATGGAAGAGCTTAATCTTTACAGTGAAGAAGAAATAAAAGCCGCTAAGTCAACGAGTGCAGAAGAACTTAAAAATAGGTTAATTGCTGATATCGATTATTTAATGGATAAAGCCGGAAACTCCGGCTTTACTGCCAATGATCACATTGCAGATGAAATGGGCGATGTCTTTGCCTCTATGCATTTGAACGCTGACGATGCAACATTAAGTTGTTATACCGCAATCAGAGATTTGATTGATGAAGACCCAGCTGTAGTTTTACAAGTAGGTGAAAAATGTCTTAAAATCTTAGGTGGTGTAGGTGAGTCGATGGACAAGAGTGTACACGAAGCATCTGTTGAAGAAGTACATGAAGATGTAGAATCTGATGAAACAGAATTAGATCGTATGCTTTATTTAGGTGGTGTTATGGGTTCAAGTAGTAACAACATTATGATTAAAGAAAATAGTGAAGTTCCAGTACAAGAAGATAGAAAAGATGATATGATTTCTTGGGTAGAAAAATATGAAAACTATATTGGCAGGAATGGTGATAGCCTTCCAGAAGGTTACGTTCAGTGGGCGATGAATAGTGGTATCACAACAGATGCAATGGAACAAGATGAAGTTGACGTAATGATAAAAAAATATGGTGAAGATAAATTTGAAGACGACCCAATGTCATTTATTGACGAGATGCCTATTACTAAAGCATACATGCAAGAGTTAGAGCAAATTACAGGTACTGATGACATTGAAGACAATGCTGAAATGATTAGAATGTTTGTAGAAAGTGCGACTAATGAAGCAACTGTGGCTAAAGTTTCAGATACGGCTTACTCTACAGGAGATGCAATAATGTATAAAGGCAAAGAAATTGATCTACGCCGACTAGATTATGACATGCAAGATGTAAGCGATGGCATATATCAAATAAATGCTCCTGCATATTACACAGACGGCACAGAAATAGCAGATGGTGATTACGATGATTTATACGACCTTCCGGAATTAAATGATTATATCTATCAAGATTATATGTCCGAGTCTGTAGAAGAAGCAAGTGTAGAAGAAGCAGATAATACTGATAGATCAAGTGTAACACTTGATATGGTTGCACCTGCCTTAAAAAAACTTCATATGGAATACAAAGAAAAAGCCAATGAGTACCATACCGCCTATGCCGAAATGGAGGCAGATGGAATGAGTGATGAAGAAATCATGAATGCAGATGACGATATTGTAGGTTATGTAAATATTGATGATATCGAAGACAAAATTAAGGCAATAGAAGAAGTTTTTAAAGAAGGAAATTTTGGAGAAGTAAATGGTAATAATATTATCGCTATGGCTTCTTCAGGAGATACCGCAATGAGAGAACTATTCATGCAAGAACTTAAATATGCAATCAAAGATAATCATCCAGAAGTCTATAGCAAGTTGTTTATGTATGGTATTGGTGAGTCAAAGAACGAGAGTGTAGAAGAAGCAAGTGTAGAAGAAGCAAGTGTAGAAGTTCCAGTACAAGAACTACAGGACATATTACAATTAGCAGGATTTGAAAACTATGCAGAAAAGATCGAAGAGTATGCTAATGAGCCTAACGAAGAATACGGCGATTCAGAAGAACAGATGGTTGGTTTAAGTGGAGGACTAAACGGTCCTAAGACACATTATCCAGCAGCCGCAGGTGGAGACAATCCAATGAATGTTAAACCACTTAAGGTTGATGATGTTTATGAAAGTTTTTATACAAAATATGATAAATTCATTGCAGAACTAAACAACCAAAACAAATAATTAAAACATAACTCAATAGCACCGTTAGGTGCTATTTTAGTGACTAGATTAATAAATACTATGTGCTCACCAAAGTGTGAGACTTATGGAGACTAAACTCTGTAGACCTAGGACGTCGTAAACTCTAAAGGAGAAAACAAAATGGCTTTAAGAAAAATTCGTGGCAAAGTAATTAACCAAGCAATTGGAGCACACACAGGAAAAGACGGAGACTTGTTCTTCGATGATTCCACAAACAGTTTTAAAATTTCAGACGGATCAACAGCAGGTGGTGTTAGATTATTACAAGATTCTGTTGTTCAAGCCAGTCCAACTGGACTGATGGGAGCAAGTATAACTGCTAAAACACAGTTAGCAAACGGTAGTGATATATTATTGGCTGCAGGTACACATTATATGACACCGGCTGATGGTAATGCTATAACTGTAACTATGCCAACATATGCTAATTCATCATTAGGTGATGTTATTATCATTGAATACCATGTGTTAGGAAGTAACGGTCAAACTATGAAAATTGGTACTGCTAGTCAGTTTTATATGGCTAAATCAGCAATATACAAACCAGTTGGCGCAACAGGTAGTTTAGTAGGTCTAAACTTCGCAGTTGATCTCGCTGACGGTTCTGCTGATGACTTTGCTAATTTAGTTGGATTAACTAATGCAGGTCCTGGTGTAGGTAGTTATGCTATCATCACTTTTAACGGATCAGTTTGGAGATTCGAAGCAAGATTAGAGAGTTCAGGAACTTCTGTCGTTAACGGCACATCAGTTTTTGCACAATCATAAGATACATTAATCTTAAAAAATACTTTATTAAACGGTGTCTATTTTTTAGGCACCGTTTTATATTTAAATAAAGCAAGGAGCAGAAAATGGCTATAATTGAATGGGTTAAGGCAAGAACAATAGAAAGAACTTCGTGGGACGGAGCAGTTATAATTGCAATTAGTGCAATAGCATTAATGGCAACTCCAATTATTAAATGGGTAGCAATCGCAGGATTAGCATATGGTATTTTTAGTATCTATAAGAAAGAAGACTAAAATTAAGTATACTAAGTACTAGTATGAGCAAAAGTTTAGATGGCGTATTAATAAAAAAAGCCAACCAGCAAGAAGTATTTACAAATGAAGAGATACTTGAATTTGCAAAGTGTACAGATTCTGCAACCGGGCCTTTTTATTTTTTAACAAACTATTTTAATATACAACATCCGGTACAAGGTCAAATAAAATACCACCCATACGAGTATCAAGAAAGATTACTACAGACATATCATAATTACAGATTTAACATTAACATGTTGCCTCGTCAAACAGGAAAGACTACTACTGCGGCAGGTTACTTATTGTGGAGAGCAATGTTTGTGCCTGATAGCATAATACTTATTGCCGCACACAAGTATGCAGGTGCACAAGAGATTATGCAACGTATACGTTATGCATATGAATTATGCCCTAATCATATTCGTGCTGGTGTTACTAGTTATAACAAAGGTAGTATAGAGTTTGATAACGGCAGTCGTATTATTGCACAAGCAACAACTGAAAACACAGGAAGAGGTTTAAGTATCTCACTTTTGTATAGTGACGAGTTTGCATTTGTTCGTAACACTATTGCTAGAGAATTTTGGACTAGTATTTCTCCTACTCTAGCAACAGGTGGTAGTGCTATTATTACAAGCACACCTAACAGCGATGAAGATCAATTTGCTATTATTTGGAGAGATGCAAATAAGAATTTTGATGAACACGGAAATGAACTACCAGGTGCAGTTGGAGTAAACGGATTTAAAGCATACCGTAGTTATTGGCACGAACATCCAGATAGAGACGAACAATGGAAAAAAGATGAACTAGGTCGTATCGGAGAAGAACGGTTTAGACGTGAACATGATTGTGAATTCATTATTAATGATGAAACTCTTGTTGATAGTTTAGTTCTAACAGGTATGCGAGGAGAAGACCCTATTAGCAAACAAGGAACTGTTAGATGGTATGCGAATCCTAAACAAGGAATGACATACTTAGTAGCACTAGATCCTAGTCTTGGAACAGGAGGGGATCCAGCAGCAATTCAAGTACTAGAAGTGCCTACAATGATACAAGTTGCTGAATGGAGACATAATAAAACTCCTATACCTCAACAAATACAGATAATGCGACAAATTATACAATTTATTGTAGAAGACACACAAGATGCTAACAGTGTATACTATAGTGTTGAGAATAATAGTATAGGAGAAGCGGCACTAGTAACTATTGCAGAAATAGGAGAAGAAGCAATTCCTGGAGTATTTTTAAGTGAAAGTAGAGCTCACGGCAACAGTAAACAGTTTCGTAAAGGATTTAACACTACACAAAGAAGTAAAATAACTGCATGTAGTAAACTAAAAACACTAGTTGAAAGTAGTAGATTAAAAGTTAACAGTAAGTTATTGGTTAGCGAACTTAAATGCTTTGTTGCTAGTGGAGGTAGTTATGCAGCCAAAACAGGAGAAACAGACGACTTAGTTATGAGTCTTATACTTTCTTTGAGAATGGCTAACGAACTAAAGAACTATCTCCCTGAATTAGATACACAAATGAGCGACGGAAGTGACTACGATATGCAACCAATGCCATTTGTAATAATGTAAAATGTAATAAATACAGTATCATGATAGACTCAACACCACAAGACTTATTTAGTAAGTTAAAAGGACAATTTAAGAACTTAACCCTAGGAAGAGAAGACGGGTCGCAGACACTAGTGCCTAGCGAAGCAGTTTTCTTTGAGTTTGATTTTAGTGCTGACGGAGAAAGACTAGGCAGTGTAGTAGTTAGTATAGTTGATACTGGCATACTAAAGGTTTACTTCTCTAACGATATAACTGACAATGTTAATATAAAACTTAAAAATAAATGGTATGATTTCTTAAAAGGACTAAGTAAATTCTCTGCTCGTAATATGCTTAATTATCAAACAAAGAATATCTCCAAAGCAAGACTAGATAAAAAAGATTTTGCGTTTCTATCAAAACAGAATAAAACAGAGGAAGAACTTACCATGGAAAGCAAATTATACGGAAGTAAGCAAAAAAGTTATCAGGATCTTAATGATGCAAAACTAATTGTACAACACAACCGAACAGTTGATGAAGATAAGATGGGTGCTAGAAGCAGAAACATAAAAGCAATTTACATTGAAAATTCTCAAGGAGAAAGATTTAAATTTGAGAATAACTACTTGCCAGGTGCAAGGGCAATGGCAAGACACGTAAGTAACGGTGGGTATCCTAGAGACGAACACGGAATGCATATTGGTGAAATTATGTCAGAGATGTCACAACTTAAAACATTTGTTCGCGGTGTTAAAAGTCAAAATTATGTAAATGAAGATGCACAAGATATAATTGAAAGAGCAACAGGTAGATATTACGGATTAAAAAATACATTAGAATCCATCAGTAAACAAAAAGGATATGTTAATTATTTCGAAGCATATCAGCCATCAGACATTGAAGTTTCAGAAGATGATATAAATGATCTTAAAGCAAAACTAACTAGAAATGTATTCGATGATAAACTACAAGATAGTTTAAGTGTAGTGGGGAAAGCAATGAAAATTACAGAAAAGAAACAAGGCGAATTCTTCGACTATGGTAAATGGGTCAGGAGTGCTACTAGTGCTGGTGCAGAAGTTGTTGGTGATGTAAACAGTGCAACTGCAATGAAAGATGGCGAAGAGATTGGTAGTTGGAGTCAAGATGCACAAGACCTCGAAGCAAAGTATGGCAGTGATGTTAAAGAACCTGGATACGGTGAAGTTAACATGGGAATGGGAGATAGAAGTGATACTCCAGAACGACCATTTGATTTACCTGAAAAACTAGAATTAGCACCTGGTGAAAATATTTTAAAGAATGTAAAATACAGAAGTAGTAACGACTTGCTTAACTTAATATTAGTTGACATTGGTGAAAGAGCAACAGACGATGGTGTAAAAACTTTTGCAGAAGTAATGGCAGAAAAGATTGGAAGTATAGGAAGTGTATTTGGACAACAAGAAGAAGATCCAGAGTTTAAAGCAAACAAAGGCAAGGCAGTAAAACTTGCAGGTATGTATATTAAACAAATGAAAGATAAAAAAGAATCTTTAGAGAATAACGTATTAACTACTGTAGAAAATACAAGTGGCGAACGTCATGTGGTTGAAGTTCCGATGGAGCATTTTAAAGTTTACGAGAGTTCAATGGATAGACTTGTTGAAGGTACTTGGAATTTACCAGGTGACCAAGATACAGTACAAAAAGTAATAGACTTAATGCAAAAACCTATACCATTGGGTGATGGTGGTGAAGGTGCAACAGATGCAATTAGTTTTGCTTTTGGTGATGATACGTTGTATGACGAATTAGGAGATGCAGGAGATAAAAATCCAAAAGCAGATGCTAGACCAATAATATTAAATTGGATAGAAAGTTCAATAGATAATTTTGCAGATTCAAATTTCCCTACTATGTATTTAGATATGATATTTGATGAGTTAACATATGGACAAGATAGTGCAATGAGTCCAGCACAAGGGGAACTACCATTAGATGTTCCAATGGATAATCTTAAAAAAGAAAGTGCAATACAAGAAGGTTTTGTAAGCCCTGAAAGTAAACTAGTGCATGAAATGTCTCAAGACGATAACGCATTCGACGTAATATATCAGGCATCTGGCAACGACGACCAAGTTGGAAAATACATACAAGAACAAATGGAAGAAGTTGCACAGAATCAATTTGGTGGTGTTATTGGCGAGAATATCGAAGCAATCATAGATGAGATAATAGAAGATCATTATGAGATGAACGAATCATCACAGAAATTTAATGTTGACCTTGATGAAGATCCAGAAGAAATTACTAACACTGGTCGTGAAGAAGATTTGTCAAATATTGATAGAGATAGTGTAACACTTGACATGGTTAAGCCAGCAATTGAAAAAATGTTAGCCTCATATGAAGCAGATGCTAACGAGTGGAATAATGCTTACACTGAATTAGAAAAAGAAGTAAGAGCTAAAGGTGTAACAGATCCAAAACAAATACAAACTGATGTGTTTAACATGGATGATGATATTGTAAGTTATACAAACATTGATGATTTAGAAGATAAAATTGATGCAATTAAAAGACTTATGAAACAAGGTGATGCTGATGGTAATGACATTGTTGATCTTGCAAGTTCAGGTCCATCGGATACTATTGCAAGAGAAGATTTTATGCAAGAGTTAAAATATGCAATCAAACAAGACCACTCAGAATTATACAGTAAGTTGTTTATGTATGATATCGGTGAGTCAATGGACGAGAGTGTAAACGAAGCAGAAATTCAAGAAGATCATATGAAAGGTTATCAAAATTATAAATGTAAAGATTGTGGAGATACAATGCACAGTCCTACTACAAGTTGCTCACACGAATCGTCAGACGAATCCGGAGATTGGTGGATTGATAAGAACGGAAACGGAGTAAAAGATATGAATGAAGAGTACGGAGGCGATGGTGACAAAGTGATGTTCAAAGGACGCGAAATAGACACTGGTACTATTGATTATGATATGGAAGACTTTAGTGATTTAATTTTTAACATCGACTATGGTGTAAGATACACTGACGGTTCACTTGTTGATGAAGCAGACTACGATGCCTTAACATATACAGATGATATCATGGACTTTGTACGCATTGACTATGTGGAGAGCTTCAGAGAAGGTGCAGACAACATGCCAACTGAAGGAAATAAGTTCTCTGGTGAACTAGAAGATGCAAGAAACAAAGGCGAAGATGAATTTGAAGTTGACGGCAAAAAGTATAAAGTTACAAAAGAAGATGCACAGATTGCCCAAGAACTTCAAAAACTTAAAGAGATGGCAGGCATAGGTTCAGGAGCAAAAAGTAACTTTGGTATATATCCAGGCGAAGAAGGATATAAGATTACACCAAGAAGTTTAGTAGCAAGAGAAATGAACAAATTAAGAGACATAGAAAATAAAAAATAAGTTAATAATTGTAAAATCGATCAAGTAGCACCACTTTTAGGTGCTACTCTTTGCCACTTCAATAAATAGACATGAGCAATGCTAACACGGAATATTATTCCGACCCCCCAACCTTAAGGAAAATAAAATGAAAAAACTAGCAATCAGTGCGGTGGCCGCCGCACTATTAAGTACATCTGCATTAGCAGAAGTATCTATCTCTGGAACTACAGAGTTCTACTATAAAGATGTTGACTCAGAAATTACTGCTAATAATGGCAGTTCAATGGGAAACTCAGATAACGAAATTAAATTTACTTTTTCAAATAAAACAGACGCAGGCTTAGAATATGGATATGTTGTTGAATTAACAACAGTTGGCGATTCAAGTTCAACTGTTGATGAGTCATCATTGTACATTTCAGGTAGTGCAGGTAAAATTATCTTAGGTGGTAATGATGCAGTAACTGATAACTTTGGCATTGGTGAACAAGACATTATGTCTGAAGAAGTAACTGGTACATACACTAGTGCTACTATCCAATCAAACGCAGGCGAAAAGACATATGGTGCTGATTTAACTAAAGCATCTTATATTAGTCCAACAATCGGTGGCTTTCAAGCAGGCGTAAGTTACTATGATTCAGGTGCTGCAGGCACAACTGATTCAACATCATTTGGTGCAAGTTATACAATTGATGCATTAAAAATTGGTTATACTAACGGAATGCAAGAAGTAGCAAGTGCAGTTGACAACGAGTCACAAAGCATTGGTGCTAAGTTAGCATTAGGTAAAACTACATTAATTGCGGCTATGAGTAAAGTCAAAGGTGCTGATGAAGATATAGATACAGTAGGTGTAGGTGCAAGTTATGCAGTTAATACTGATACAACAATAGCAGTATCAACAATGAACTCAGAAGATGCTTTAGATGTTTCTGGAACAGAAAAAGAAGAACTAACACAACATATGTTAGAAGTTAAAAGAAATATTGCTCCTGGATTAAATGTTTTTGTAAACTATACTGATTATGATTACAACAACGGTGGCGAAGCGTCAACAGACGATGATGGTTCAGTAGTACAGATGAAAGTGTCTGCATCATTCTAAAAAATCATTTACCCAAGTGATAGACAAAATAGCATCTTCGGATGCTATTTTTTTTAAGTCAAAAAAGATGAATTTTTTTATTGACATACTAAATACAATATCGTATACTATATAAACAGTGTGTATACGTTATAGGCACATAAAACAAAAACAAAACAGGCTACTAGGCACATAGGAGAAATACAATGGCATCTTTAGCAGAAATTAGAGCAAAACTTAAATCCCAAGAAACTCGTTCAGAGAATAGAACAGGCGGCGGCGACAACGCAATTTACCCACATTGGAATATACCAGAAGGCAGTACAACTGTACTACGTTTCCTTCCGGATGCAGATCCCAGCAACACATTCTTTTGGATGGAAAGACTAATGATTAGACTTCCATTCTCAGGTGTTAAAGGAGACATGAATAGCAAACCAGTTGTTGTTCAAGTACCTTGCGTAGAGATGTGGAACGAAACTTGTCCAGTACTTTCAGAAGTACGTGGTTGGTTCTCTGACAAATCTCTTGAAGACATGGGTCGTAAATATTGGAAGAAGAGAAGTTATATCTTCCAAGGGTTTGTAACTGAAAACCCATTAGTAGATGATAATACACCTGAGAATCCAATTCGCAGATTTGTTATCTCTCCAAGTATCTTTAACTTAATTAAAGATGCATTAATGGATCCAGATATTCAGGAACTTCCAACTGATTCTAGCAAAGGATTAGACTTCCGTATTACTAAAACTACAAAAGGTCAGTATGCTGATTATAGTACTAGTAAGTGGTCCCGGAAAGAAACTGCATTAACTGAAGCACAAAATGCGGCAGTTGAGAGTTTTGGATTACATAACTTAGGAGACTTTCTTCCTAAGAAACCAACAGAAGTTGAACTTGCAGTAATAAAAGAAATGTTTGAAGCAAGTGTAGATGGACAACCATATGATGTTGAGAAGTTTGGCCAATACTATAGACCATATGGTATTCAAGCACCTGAAGGAACTAAAGCACCTGCTCCAGTAGCAGTAGCGGCTCCAATAGCAACATCTACTCCAGTAGTAGAAACTGCACCAGCACCAGTAGCAACTCCACAAGAGATGGGAGCAACACCAACTGCTCCTACTCCGATAGCGACACCTGCACCCGAAGGAAATAATAAGAGTGCAGAAGACATTCTTGCAATGATACGCAGTCGACAAGCAAACTAAAATATAAAGAGGGCAGAGAGAAAAGTATTAATCTGTCCTCTTCTTCTTTTAGAAAAATAAAACACCAGATAGATTTTAGATGAAAATAGTATTCGACACCACCGGCGACGAGTTAGATTTCAAAGAAACTAGTATAGAATTAGTAGAGTACTATGTACACCAGTTGTCTGAATTAAACCACTTTAAACCAAGCAGTAATAAGAATTCAATAATTAAACTCAAAGATTGCCTTAGTACTATTGACAACTTTTTTGTTAGTAAACTTAAAGACAACACGTTTTCTGATTATGAAGATTTACACAAACAAAGTGTATTAAACAAATTACATCATGCATGGGTAACTAGACAGTTAGGAAACCATTCGCTAACTAAGTTATTAGAACAAGTACATTTACTAGAAGATTTTAGAAACATTAACTCATTAATACATGATGTAGAAAATGAATGGAACGTAGTATATCGCAACTTTAACAAACACATATGGCAATGTAATAATATATTTGGAAACAAGATACTAGATTTTTCGAAATATAATATTAGCATAGTGTTTAATACGTTAGGAAGAAGCAGTTACAACAAATGGTTTTATCATGATGATAATGCTACAGATAAAGATACTGATAATTTTAGTTTATTGGGTGGAGAAATAAGAATTACGTTGAATCGGCCATATACGTTATCTCCTCCTGCTGAATATATTAGATGGTGTCAAGATAAACAAGTAGAGGTAGTTGGTGACCAGTTAGGCTTAGGAAATTTTACTACTGATATAGATACACAAAGAGAGATTTTTCAAAGAAATGAAAGCAATAACATCATTCTTAAAATATAGACCTAAGAAAGAATTTATTATAAAGTCAGGATTGCCTTGGCTTCAGTTAGACATAGATGTTCCAGCAAGAGATATATTTTCAGAATTTATAAAAATTGAAGATCAATT
>Ga0209830_10003879_pt1 | contig 11234 bp, 2 predicted proteins | sample ArcticOcean_MG_C_12_FD_187439 | JGI IMG/M metagenome (GOLD analysis project Ga0209830, IMG submission 187439) | Marine microbial communities from western Arctic Ocean - ArcticOcean_MG_CB8_130 (SPAdes) (version 2) | ecosystem: Environmental > Aquatic > Marine > Oceanic | place: Arctic Ocean...
CATGTATTATTATTATATCGATAGAGGCTGAGAGGAGCATGGAAATGAAATTTTATTAACTTGCGCGATGGCGAGTCGAGAATTTCATGGTAATGCGCGAGGGCAGCGCAATCTTGCACAGGCGCAGAGAACGAAGAGAGCCAACGAAGTTGGGAGAGAGGGGATGGAACTCATGGCAAAGCATGATCTGGTGGCGATATGGCTCATACAGGACCCAGAGAACACAAAGGAGGAAGGAATCAAAAGAATCAAGGTATGGACCGAGTACAAAGAGTGGAAGGCGCCCACAGAAGAGGAAAATACCATCAAGGAACGCATCGAACAAGCCACAGAAAAGTGGTCTTTGCCAGAATCAGGCTCCAGGGTGAGGCGCAGGCTCTTGATCAAAGCAGAAACCTGGGAGACGATGCAACCAGGGGCAAAAGAAACAAAGAAAAGGAAAGGAGAGGCGGAGACGCCTCGAGAGGAGAGAAATCAAGACCTACGGCATGGATTTGCAAAAAATCTTGAAGAAGAAATCGTGGGAAAACTTGTTCAAGGATTCTGTCTAATGAGGGACAGGTCAATAACAGACCAGGAGCTGTACACGGTAGACGTGCTGGACGGTTTCAACAAGTGGCACCAAAAGGTGAGGGAATATGCCAAAATTGACGCGATAGAGGCTCAGATCGCATGCAAATACAGGCTCTGGTATGGAGAAGAAGAGAAAACACCAATTCAGGTTCGCAAGAAATACTTGGGCAACAACGGGGACAAGCCACGCTACAAGTTCACGATTCAGGCACCAAAACACATGCATTCAAATATAAGGGACCTGCCGTGGAAGGAGTGGCCCGACGAGGATGGGAACGTCATGGATCTGATCACAGTCAGTGTGTCAGATATGCGTGAGAAGAGACAGGGTAGGGAGATGGAAGAGACAGCAGAGAGAGCAATAATGATTTTCGAAATTCAGCCGAATTCAGGAAAATCCGAAATCGAAAAAGAAGTTAAGGAGATAGTAATCCAAGGGTTATCAAGAATGGAATACTCAGACTCCGAGGAGGAAAAAGCCGCCGAGTGTGCGAGGCAGACGCGAGACAACCTAGGAAGAGCGGGGCCGAGTGCGCACAAGGAGGGCATCGTCGAAAGCATTACCCTAGGTCACGACAGGAATGATGCAAGATACTGCAGGGTAGTATTCTGTGACTCGGATCACAGAGAAATATTCATTGCAGAGACAAACAGCCCGGTGACGGGCTCCTACCTGAGGGACCTGTTCAGAAGAGAAAACGACGACGGCGAACAAGGTAAAGTGTTCACAGAAAGAACAGGTATAAAGAGAGACAAAGGTCAAAAAAAGAATAAATACGATGAAGAATACCACCACGTATCAAGAGAAGAAATGGAAAAGGCTGAAAAGAATGCATGGACCCAGAAAAAGCGCGAGAAAAGAGCTGAGGAAGGAAAAGGCAAAGGTAAAGGTAAGGGAAACGAAGCAGGGAGTTACCAAAACCAATACCCTAAACCGAATGAAACGAGAACTGCATGGGTGAATCAAAAAGAAGGAAAGGGAGGTCGAGGAAAGACCGATCCAGCAGAAGAAAGGGGAAGACCGGACGCAGACCAGGTCATGAGCAACAAAGAGCTCCATATCTTCTTCAACAAGCGAGAGGAGGAAAGATCGATAAGGGAGAAGGAGTCTACAGAAATGGCAAAAAGAATGGAGGCAGGTCAGGAAAGCATGAAGAGCATTATAGTCGGAGAAATGCTGTCTCATCTCAAAAAACACGAGGAGAGTGCGCAAGCGATCAGGAGCGCGATACCAGCGATGGTAAAAGAGCTTGACGAAAACAAGAGCGAGACAAAGAAACTGAAACATCAAGTCGAGGCGATGACAAGTATGGTACTTGAGCTGAGTCAATTGACATACAAATCGGTCCAAGCACCATGCCTGGGAATGGAGGCAAGGAAGTCAGCGATAGACGAAGCCAAAAGAATCAAGGAAAATAGCGCCGAGATGTACGAGTGTATGGATACACTGAAAGAACAAAGGAAAATCCTCGAAGAAAGAGAGGCAGAAATGGAAAATGAGCGAGCAGAATGCAAAGCAGTGCATGAGCAGGAGCTGACGAATATCATAAGAGAGGGCATTAAAATGAGGGAAGATGCAACCATCCGTCAAAAAGTGCAGGATGAAGCTACGGAAAGGATGGAGGAGGCGCTGAGGGAGGAAAAAAGCAGACTGGAAGAAGTAAACGAGAATGAAAAGAAAGCAAGAGCTCTGGAAATCGAAAAGCTCAAAGCCAAACTGGTGAAAGCCGAGAATGAACTTCAACAGGTAAGAGAAGCCCAAAGCCTCGCAGAAACACTCGACCATATCAAAGTGCACTCGCAGAGGATACAAGACAACCCATCAACAACAGAATACCCCACCACGCCGGTGCAGGTAGGAGAAATAAAGAAGCCAGCAAAGACAATGCTGACAATAAAAGAAGTGGGTAAAGGCAAAGGAGGCAGAGGAGCTGGACTGCCACCGAATCGCAGGAACATTGACCAGGCTGCAGACAGCTGGACAGTAAGTACAAGACCGACTAACAAGAAAAAGAGAGAGGACACCACACCCGATCTAAGCGCGACAGTGCCATCGAAAAAGAAGTCGCCGCAGGACCCAAGCTGCAATGTAATGTTAGTTGACCAGCAGGACTCGTCAGAGGACGAAGCCCCAACTGAGAGCTATAGACAGAACAAGAACAAGATCATCATGAATCCAAGCAGAGAGATGGTCGATGCTCAGAGAGAGCCTACAAGATCTGCAAAAGGCAAGTTTGAAGAGTTCATGATCTCGCCAGCTCAAATGCCACTGAATGATGATGACAGTAAAGAGGCAGGAAATTCAGAAGAAGGCATCGAAAATGAAAACTATTTCCAATATCTCTTGCCAGAAGGAGGCTACTTCCCGGTGGGTGTCGACGTGCCATATGAACCAGAACCGGAGTCACCGAAAAGAACACCTACAACCAGCGAGGATGAGGCAGACAGGCAGTACTCAAAAGATCTGGAAGATATCGGCTGGGAAGCGACAGGAAAGGCTCAAGAGTACAGTGAAAGCAGTGAAGATCAGGACCACCAGTCCAGAAAGAAGAAGAAAAATGCAAAGAAGCTGGCGGCAAAGAAAGCCAAAGCACAGAAAGAAAGGGAAAGGCTAGCCCGAGAACAGAAGCCACCCAGCAATGAACAAAACGAGCTGGAATCAGGGAATCATGACTAAACCAAAAAAGGCCGAATCACCAGGGCCAAAGGAGAAAGCACTAGATGATGCTCAACCAGAAAAAAACAAAGGTGGAAAAAACAGTAGTAAAGTAGAATTAGAAATAGAAAAAGATATCTCCGAGATCAGTGGCGACTCGGATTCAAAAGAAAAAGGAAGCGATCCTGAGGAGCAATGCAGACCGCACGATTTTCGCGTGGGAGAAAAAAAAGAAAATTTTTTCGGAAAAATTGCAACAAATCGAGATGACGAGATGAAAAAAATGACCAGCACCAAAGGAAGCGAGTTGCAAATAAGCCAAGAAAGAGAAGAAGAAGAAAGAAAAGAAAAAGAAGAAAAAAAGCTCTTCGAGAAGGAAAATGAACAAAAGGCTCTGAACGAGAATGAGAAAACGGAAGAGGAAATCGAAAACGAAAAAGACTGGCTTGGTCACAGCATGGAAAGAGAAGCTGAAGAGGGAACCTCGAGAATGATATGGATGAACCTAAGAAGGTTCAAGAAAGCTGAAGCAGATCGACTGGAAACAGAAATGTTCCAACAGTTTCAAGTATGGAATGTCCAAGTAGCACATTTCTCAGACCATGGATTGGAAAAAGGAACATCAGGTCACAGTCATCAAGCAAGAGTGCAAAAAAGAGCAGCAAACTTCTGGGGAGGAAACAGAATGTTGTGGAGAATGCGAGAAGGAATGAGAGGTAAAAGAGGTAAGCAGTTGATTGGGCAGGCAGAAGGGGGTGCAGGAATCGCAGTCAATACAGAATCAAGGCTTGAAGGAAAAGACTTCGAAGATCCTAAAGGATGGGGCAGATGGTTCGGGAGGACAATGCTAGGACCAAGAGAAGGAGGCAAAGGCATGCTAACAATCTCAGTGAGTGGTCCTGCAAAAGTTCAAGGTAACGGAGGCACCTGGGGCAACCAAAAACGTGAGCTGAACTTGATGCAGCCTGGCGAAGCAGAACCCGACAAGCAATTTGTGAAAGATCTCATCGCTGAAGTACAGAAGCTCAAGAAAAAGCAAAAGAGGCAATGGACGATAGTGATAGGAGGAGATTTCAATATGAAATGGGACCCTTCATCGAGTAATGAGAAAGAAGGAAATCTGAAGCATCTGGCAGAGGTACTGGGCCTGGAAAATGTGATGGAGAAAAAGCATGGGAAAACATTCGCTACATTCATCAACCAAAAGTCAAGAACCACGATTGATCACGTGCTGATCACCAAGGGAATGACTAAGCAGCTCGTCAAAAAGGTGGCTGTGCTGCAAGGTAGAAGACTAAACAACTCAGATCACAGGCTGATTGCAGTCGACATCGATATGGCACTTGCGATTGGCACCAGACAAGTCAAAAGGCCACAGAGAACGAACGACCCAAAACTGAATGCAACGACCCAGCCAAAGAAGGTAAGAGAGTTCCAAGAAACGCTGTGTGAGCTCTGGCGCCGAGAAAGACTGACGAAGAAGAGGTGGGAGCTTCAGCACCTGGCAAGAGAAGCCGAAGAAGACAGGAATTCAAGTATCCCGGTAAGCGAGCTTACCGGGTTTAATATTAGCCAGTCCGTAGTCAGTCCGAACCGTACCGTACCGTTACGTAACGGTAGGAATTCAAGAGTTAGCCACAGGCAAGGCATCCAAGAAAAAATGGATGAAACAATGGATGCTATGATCGAGACAATTGTCAAAGCTCAATCGGAAGTGATGAAAACAAAAGAAGGAGGCAGTGGTAGCTCACTAAGGGTGATGGAGAAGAACAGAAGAAGCTATCCAAGCAGAAGAAAAGCTCTGGAACTGGCCAGGCTGCAAAAAATCGTGTCGAGGCAAGAAGGAGACACAAGCAGGCTGATGCGCATGAGGGAGATGGTAGCAAGGCATGAGAAGATCTACGGTCGGCTGCACGATGAGCAGGAAGCAAAGCAAGAAGCAAGCCTCATGGAGATAAGAGATAAAGTGCAGAGGAGGATCAAGAAGGTGAAAAAAGAGCTCAGAGAAGAAGAGGAAAAATCAAAGTCAAAGTCGATCGAATCAATGGGAAAGGAACGGAAAAAAGACATTGAAAACAGCAACTGGGGAAAGATCTACAAGCGTATCAAGAGTCAAACATTCACGCCTCAGGACAAAAGAGTGCTGCTGGTAGGTAGCGAGGAGAATCAAAGAGTGGTGACTGACCCAGATGAAATCGCAAACCTTCTGGATGACCACTTCTCGGACTGGTTTGGAGCAAGCACACCGAGATGGTTCCAAGGCTTTGATGACAAAGGAGACAGAACTCACACTCACAAGCTCTGGGCGATGACCACAGAAGGTCGGGAATTCAGAAAGGAATTGGTGGAGTGTGGAGACCAAGCATGGCCAGACGAAAGCAGAAACAAGGACATCAGCGCTGAAAGAATGAAAGAATTCGAGAAGAAATTCGAAGAGAGCACAAAAGACATGCCGGAAAGGTGCAAGTCAATGCTAATGATGTACGGAAGAAAGTTCAGCAGTAAAATGAACAGAAAAGTGAAAGAGTCTGACTACAAAGCAGCAGGAGTAATGCAAGAAATCAGTGGAGAAGACTGGGAAAAATACTGGACGAAAGTAAAAGCCCACAAAGCAGCTGATGGCCACGGCATGCACGTCGATCTGATTAAAGCTATCAAAGCCAAGGTCCTGAATGGAAAAGAAGGAGAAGAATCAGCAAAAGAATGCTTGACAGGACAAGTATTTGAAGACTTGAGACACATGATAAACGTGTGCATTAAGACAGGCATGGTCTATGACAATTGGAAGCTGGAGGTACTATGCACGATAGAAAAAGTGCCAGGATCTGCAGCACTGTGCGATGTCAGGCCGATAGGCTTATTGGCTATACTAAGAAATGGAATGATGGGAATTCAAGCACAGAAAATCACAGCATTCTGGAAAAAGACAAAGCTACTCAGTGAAAAAGCATATGGATTCGTTCCTGGAAGACAAATCGATGAGCTTAGGCTGGTGATAAATACTGTACTGGAACAAGCTTACCTGCAGAAAAGGCCAATAGCATCAGCCACATTAGACCAATCAAAGTGCTTTGACTCTTATTTGCAAGGATGCTTCGAGCTGGCATCAAGAAGACTAGCACTGCCAGAGGAATGGATTGACCTGGATGCAGCGCTGAACGAGCAAGCTGTGACCAAAGTGAGGTTTGCATACGGACTCACTCCAGGATTCAAAAGAGGAAGAAAGCTGAACTCGATAACAGGGATGCTGGAAGGAACATCACAGGGGGCAGCACAAGGCGGAACAGACTCAGCGAGCCCAAAATTTGTGGCAGTGCAAGACATGATAAACACTCTCTGGGAAAAGTTAAGGACAGGATTTCCAGTACAGGTATCGGCGCGGCAAGGAATCATACTGAGTGGAGGAGCATTCGCAGATGACCAGAAGCTGCTGGTAGAAAGCACAAGAGAAGCCACGGAATGGATGCAGTACCAGGGAGACAACGCAATCTTAAACGGAATTACGAACAGGAAAGAAAAATGCGCTGGCAGTGCAATCGAATACGATGAAAATGGAGAAAGAAAAGAAATAGAAAATATAGCACCGATAGAGCTGCTCATGGGGGACGAGGCAAGACCAGAGCCAATACCGATGGTCCACCCAGAGGACAGCATCAAATTTCTGGGAGAGAAATCGAGCCTGGCTCTTTACTGGTCAGATGCAGTGAAAGATGCGAAGAAAAAAGCCGATGAGGTACTTGGATACTTTGACACATTCCTCCACCCGAGAGAGGCAGAGGCGGTGTGGAAAGCACTACTGACCACATCAATCGTGTACAAACTAAAACTGGCTACAGTATCAACTAGCGAGCTGCAGGAAGTAGTGCAGAAAGTGTTCACAAGGCTTAAAAACAGAGTAAAGCTTGCCATGGGTACGCCGACAAAGCTAATACATGCACTTGGGATTGGAGACATAGAGGCTGACCTCAATGTGGAAAGACTGGTAATGCTATTAAAAATGCTAAACAGTAAGTACAGCGACACGAAAGCAGCAGCAACTGCAATGGTAAACGAGCACCAAAGATGGTATGGAGGTGCAACTCCAGTGCTGGAGCAAGACAACAAGCAAGGAAAGCAGTACTCGGGCACCATAATCGAACGAACTCATCATTTCATGAGTGAAATGAACATCAAGATTACAGGGGGAGACCACCTGGTTCAACAACCCCGACGGGAAAATGACAAGCGGATCCTGGATGCTGCAAGCGAGGTAGACCGAGACAAAGTCAGGCACGTATGCTGGTTGCTTGACCTGTACTTCTACTCACAAATAGAGGAAGAGGAAACAGGAGAGATCCAACAAGAGTTCAGAAAAGGAGGGCCTGTGTGGAAACGCATAGGAAAAGAAACCAACGACGCAGAAAGGGATGCATGGCAATGCACAATCCAAAAGATCGCAGAAAGCAGGCCGCAGATGGGGACCTACACGCCACATGCGATCGAAGTGGGTACGAGCGTCAGGTGGAAAGACCAAAATCAGCGCAAATGGCAAGCCGGGAGAGTCCTGCACGTAAGTGAGGAACAAGGATGGGGGGCGGAGATCACGATAGGGGTCTGGAAGCCCGATGTGAGCCAAAATAACGAAAAAAGCCGTTGGGGATTGAATCGCACCGAACGCTGTGGACCGCACGATTTTCGCGTGGAAGAAAAAAAAGAAGAAAAAAGAGACGAAAAAGCAATGAGACAAGACGTAGATGAGGACCAAGAAGAAGAAAGGGAAGAAATGAAAGCTAAAGAGCAGCGAAGCCGATCATTCTGGTCGGGGAGCTCAGGGGAGAGCTCGGAGGAAGAGAGTCATGAACAAGCCACAAACACTGCATCCAATCTGGCTGTCAACGTCACAGAACAAGGCGAAAGTCGAGACACATGGATAGCATCTCAGGAATGCCAATGGGACAGTTGGATGAAGGGGAAGCTACAAGACCTAGTCATTACAAAGACTAAGGACCAGGTCCAGGTCATCGAGGTGATGGAAACACTGGCCGATGGAGACGAGGGCAGCATGAAAATGACGCAAAAGCAGTCTGAAGAAAAGATCAAAGAAATGAATGTCAAAACAAAAGACCAGAAACAGAAGACAGAGAAACAAAGAATCAAATACCAAGGATTCGAGGAGATAGCAGGCATTGAAGGCACCATGGACGAAGCAAAGAAAGCCTGGGAAGACATCCGAAGCGAAGCGCAACTGCTGGAAAAGCTTGGAGAAGAACCAATACTGCTGACCTACTCAGACGGATCCGTGAAGCCAGCAAAGGGAGCCACAGAAAGTACATTCGGATGGTGTATACTGGGCTTAAAAGGAGGACAAAGAGGCCAAATGATCAAGGGCAAGGGCAGAATGAAGGGCGATCCAAGGCAGATGACGTCGACGAGAGCCGAGAGGATGGGTATAGTCGCGACACTAAACGCAATGTTCATACTGGGGGAAGAAGACGCAGAAGAAGGAGAGCTCACAAGGGCATGGTCCTGGAATCATGAGCACAGACTGGACAATGCATCATCAGTAACTGTAGAGGAATCTGCAGCGGAAAGGTATGATGAAGAATGGCACATGTCTATACAGGCATCACACACCAGCGATGGTAATGCTGAGGAAGAGGCAAAAACAAGGGCGAGAGAAAGCACTAGTGATGCAAAGACAGACCAAGACGCATGTGCGGAAATGATTGGAATGAGGAACTATTCTTCGCCAAGAATGCAGACGATTTGGCACAGAGGCCATCCGGAAAAAAGACTGAAAGAAAGAGAATACACCGAACACGACCACATGTCGGTGCTGGTTGACCAGCTGGCGGGAGAAGCGTACAGTATCGAGGAAACAGAAGAAGAAAGCTGGCACTTCTCGCATCGCCAGCAGTGGCAGATTGAATGCGGAGGCACACTGGTCACAGGCAACGTAAGGAAGTTCATACAGGAACATGTCAAAACGCAAAGATTTGCCCAGTACTGCGTCACAAAAAAGAGCAACTCGCTGGAAAAACAACATGCAAAAGAAAAGCCGTACAAAAAAGATCAGGACGGGAAGAGCAGAAACACTGAAGGCAACACGAAGGCAGAGGTTGCAGTGAAAGCAAAGGAGCAAGCTCGACAGGATCATGCGGACTGGGTCGACGAAGAGAGCATGAAAGACATGAAAAAGTCTGGTGAAATTTCAGAAAGGGTCAGATACATCAAGCTTGTGTCTAAGAACATACACACGAAAGCACAAGGATGGCGACAGAAGCAGAGCGAAGAGGAAGGCGATGGACCAGAATGCAGAATATGTGGGAAACACATGGAAGACAATGAACACGTGATGTGGACATGCACGGGCTCGGAAACGCTAGTACAAGCAAGAAGGCAACTACAGCAGGCAGTCACAGCCGAACTGCAAGCAGTAGGAATGAAGAAGGACAGAATCAAGGAAGTCACATCGCCATGGCACATGCAGGCAATGGGGAAAATGGACGACGAGGCACAGGCATCGGTAGGAGACACAGCAAAACAACTATCGGAAGCGGCTAAGCAAGGCACAGGGGGACAACATTGGTTCAGATGCGGCCTCATGGGAAGGGTGTGGAACGAAACACTACAAAGAGAAGGGCTAAGCGCAAAAGTAGCTAGGAAGGCAGACGCCGACATCAGAGAAAAGCTGAGGCGGAAAGCTCTAGATCTAGTAGTAGTAGCAGTAGAGGAGCTTACAAAAGCAGGAGCAAACAATCAGAAAGAAAAAGCAAACGCAGAGCGGACCGCGGAAATGGTAGAATGGACACAGACAGCAAAAGAAGAATGGTCAGAAGAGAAGCAGAAGATCATCAGCAAGAACACAGTTGCAAAAATCAGGAAAACGACAAAGCACGACTGCGATGCAGGGATTAAGAAAGCAAACCAAGTACTAGCGCAACTGAGAATCAAGGGCAACAGGACCAAGATGCGCAAAGCGTTCGAAGAAACAAAACCAGAAACCTTAAAAATCATAACCCATAGCTGGCAGGAGTACAGGAACAAGATGAAATGCATGGACAGTATGCTGGGACAAGCGAAAGCACTGGGAAAAGGCAGGCGGACAAGGGCAGCAGCTCAGCAAACACAGGTAACGATCGACGAGAAGGAGATGGGCACCGAACAGCTACAGAAGGTTGAAGTCACAAAGCCCGACCAGACCGGGGCGAAGACGGCATTTGAGAGAATGATGAACAAAGACGAAAGAGAGAGGCAAGGCATGCCAGGAGGGCAGTCCAATGCACACAAGATACACTCACACAAGGACAAGAAAGACGACGTAATAGCGCAAGCAAAACTATTTGCAAGGAAATTAAAGAGCACACCACCAGCGATAAAGGGGAAGAAGGCCATATGCAAAAGAAAGCACAACAGCATGAGACGCAAACAACTACTGAGCTCATCAGACGAGGAAGTAGCAGAACAGCAGAACACAAGGCGCAACAAGAAGGTGCGTATAATCACGACAAGTGACGAAGATGAAAGTGGAAACAGTACAAGAGACCGAAGCGAAGGAGAGGACAGTAGTGACTCGGAAGACGACAGAGCCAGACAGAAAGGCCGACAGAAAAACTAAGGAAACGCCGCGAGGCAAAGAACAACAAAAGAAATGGGGGCACCCAAATGGATACTCAAAAAGACATGTAGGCATCACTGACGCCAACATGCACACGACGCCTGGGTAGTGCCCAGGCATCTCACGTCAGTACCGAAGGACGTGAGATACAGCTCGAGTTTCGGTCCCTATGTAGAGGAATGGCCTAAACCACCATGGGACGCATGTCTACGCCTCTACTGCAGCCCCGATGGCTGCACCTAAGCACATATTAAGACCACGCCGTAGAGACGCGGGCCCAGGCGAGGCCACGCGTCTCTGCACAGCGCGACGAGCACGCGCTGACGCGCGTGGGGCAGGATGCACTAGGACCGGGGTAACCGGGAGCGAAATAAATCCCTATCACCATTACAATTTGAAATGACATTG
>Ga0209830_10003888_pt1 | contig 11218 bp, 6 predicted proteins | sample ArcticOcean_MG_C_12_FD_187439 | JGI IMG/M metagenome (GOLD analysis project Ga0209830, IMG submission 187439) | Marine microbial communities from western Arctic Ocean - ArcticOcean_MG_CB8_130 (SPAdes) (version 2) | ecosystem: Environmental > Aquatic > Marine > Oceanic | place: Arctic Ocean...
TAACTGGTTTATTTGAATTAACCACGCTCTTAATATAGGTAATTATATCTGAACAGTTTCCCTCTCGAGTATTCCCACCCTCCTCCAAAGCGTTTTCGAGACGAATTACAATACGAGGTTGGAGTTCAAGATGCGACTCTAAAGAATATTTATCGAAATGCGATATTGGCTTGAACCATACCTGTGTATCCCAAGTCACATCTCTTTCAAAGCATCAAAACAAACATCGCTTTCAGGGATCAAATTTCTCACCATACACGCTTATTGATATGTATCAAACGTTTCAACAATATCAGTTTCCGGGTTCTTCCATGTCTTCAACTTTCATTCATACCTTACAAGTGAGAATTCGAACGCACAACTAGTAGTATACGACATTTTACGAGACGCCAGTGAGGTCACGAGCGATATGTATATCACGCAATTTCATCGTTTGAACAAAAATTGCAAGTCTTCCGCAGATAATTTTGCCATGGACGCTTCGTTACCATCCATAGTTCCTTCAAAAACCAAACGTTTCAGCTTTTGAAGCTCGTGCATTTTAGTTTCAATTGTGTCTTTGCACGCAAACCTAAACGCTGTTACCTCTCTCTTCTGACCTATACGGTGCGCGCGCATAACCGCTTGCATTTCAACCGCCGGATTCCACCACGGTTCCAGAACGAATACGTAATTCGCGGCTTGCAAATTCAAGCCTTCGCCGCCAGATTTCAACGACATGATTATTGCGTCTACTTCTGGATCGTGGCAAAACTCGTGTAGGTTTTGAGCTCTTGCCGTCACCGCCATGGATCCAACGAGTTTGCGAATGACGAAATTCTCCTTCTTCATGCGCCATTCGACGATGTCAATCATCGACGTGTATTGCGAAAAAATGATCGCCTTATTCTTCTTTCCGTTCTCACCGGTTCGAATTTCGCGAAGTTTTACAAGCAGCGTCTCGATTTTTGAGGATGTCCTATACTCACTCAAATTAATTTGATTTAAGATAGTCTTACTCTTGGGAATGATATCTTCGACGTCGAGCTCGCCTTTGTTCTTTTTACCTCCTCGTTCATCCTTAGGCGCCTTTATTTTTGCAAGAGCTTCATCGTCTGGAAACAAATCGATGGTTAAGTTCGCGCGACACTTCGGGCATTTTATACCTTTATCTCCGTTATCTAACTGCATATACGGCTGAATACATTCGCGGTGAAAGACGTGGTGGCACTTCGACGTCGCAGCGTCCTCTGATTCAACCTTTTCTCCGCAATCGGGCATGCCGCAGTAGTGCATCGTCTCCTTCGCGTCGCTCGGAACGTTCTCGCGAACTTCAAACTCGTTCTTCTTCTTTGCTCCTTTTGCTTTTGTTTTCTTATTTGGTTCTTCTTCTTCTTCTTCTTCTTCTTCGTCATCATCACTATCTTCTTTCACCTCTTTTTTCTTGAAACTCAAATGTTCTTCGTTTTGATTCTTTAATCTTGGATTCCGCGAATGAAGGACCAAGTACGGATGGTCGCAAGCCTGTCGCAATCTCGAGAGTAATTCAAATACGTGCGCGTAGTTATTCAACACGGTTCCTTTTTTTACAAACCCGTCGAATCTCGCGGTGACGTTCGAGTACAAAGCTTCATAGAAATCTCGCTCGGTTTGATCAAACACTGGCTCCAAGATTTCTTCCTTCAATTCTGGCAACTGTACGTCTGCGGCGCGTTCTTTCTTCGTTCTTCTTAACATCGCCGGATGTAATATATTGTTGCGAAGCGTAACGTACGCCTTTTTACCAGCACCGATACCACCGTATCGGTTGATCGGATTGATGACGTCCTGATTGAATTTTGAGTAGTGCTTCATCCCTGGATGACCGCACTGCACGCAATGTTTATTCCCAGGTCCCATATCCCAACACGCGCTCTTGCAGCCACAAATTTCTGTTCCATTATTCACCTTGTTCGTACAGAAATAGAACGAGTACGGTTCCATTTGGAGAAATCGAACGAGAGAATATAGATCTCCTACACGGTTTTGTAAAGGCGTTCCGGTTAGACACCATCTGTAGTCCGCGTCGAGTGCGTATACAGCTTTTGCCGTAGAGGTGGTTCTTGCCTTGATTTTGTGCGCTTCGTCGAGGATAATGCGATGCCAATGTATTTGATGAAGCGATGAAGACTTTAAGAGATTCTCTCTAATGTCACGATCGTCCGTGTTACCAAAAAGTAAACTGTCTTTGTCATTCGCTTCGCCGCTATCGCGGTCTCGTTTTTTACCTAATGCAGGAGATTCGGAAACAAATTTTACTTCCTCTGAAAAATCATGATCATATTCATCTTCTTTTTCGTCGTCTTCATCTTCGTCGAGATCCTCTGAATCGATCTCAAAATCAGAGTCGTCATCGTCGTCGTCTTTTTTGCTCTTCCTCGAAGACTTTTTTTTGGCGGCGGCGGGTGCATTTTTCTCTGCTGCAGGTTTCTTCTTTGTTTTTGCCGATGTGCGGGCAGTAGTAGCAGTTTTTTTCGATGCCTTCTTCTGCTGTTTTGTGAATTTTTTGATGACCTCGGTCGCATCGTCTTCTTCATCACTGTCACAATCTAAGCAAATGGCTTCTTGACCATCGGCCATGACTTCCATTTTGTATCCACCAGCGGCGGGACTGCTTGTTTTCTTCGTCTTCATAGTTTCTTGCATATCCATGAGCGCATTAAGCGCTAGTTGAACGTCTCCGCCGGTATCCACGAGTGCTTTTTCAATCATGTTTTTCGGAAATCCCATCCCAAAGTTTTTTATTTCTTTGACTTTAGGTTGGATGGCTTTTCGTTCTTTTTCGGTGATGCCTTCGTCGTCGTCGTTGGAGCCGATGACGAAACCTGCCGCAGCAGCAGCGCGAGCTTTGTGTGCACCATCGTACATTGACATATTCCTGCCGCTCGCTGCCGTATATTCTCTCGCGATATTCATGACCGATGGCACTTTTGAAGACTTTTGTTGTTGTTGTTGTTCCAGTTCTGACGCTTTTAAATCATTCAACGTCTCTTCAAGTTTGTCTTTACTAATCACGTTAAGCGTCGCTAACGCTTTCTGATTTGCAACATCTCTCGTCTTTTCAGTTTTCGCTTGCTTCAAAGTTCGCATTGCGTCTGTGCCGCAAAAATATTTCCTATGAATGGCGAGTGAGCGAGGCAAATACTTCTTCTTGCAAAGCGGGCACGCGACTTTGCAACTCGCTTCGCACTTTCGATACTCGTTTTCTAAAACAGGAAACGTCGTGAGAACGACATCAGCGTTCTTCATTTCTTCCACCATCGTGTTTCGATTGCGGTCTTTATAGTAGGTGACCACATTTAGCGAGTTTTCTTTCACATAGTTCTTGATTTCGTCGTCCCATTGAACTAAAGCCGAAGTGGGCACTATAATAAGCGTCGACGTCTTCGTTCGATTATCTTTTGCTATTGCTAGTTCTTCTTCTTCACCTTCTGCAGAATCTATCATCATCATCATCATCGATTCTTTATTCTTATTTTTATCCTTCTTATTCTTATTCTTACTTTTAGTAGTAGTACTAGTAGGAATAGCGGTATTATCTACTTCCATAGTCCCTTTGGCGACCAAAGCGGCTCTTCTCGCTTCTTTATCTTTCAAAATCAACGATACGGCTTGAATAGTCTTCCCCATACCCATCTCGTCGGCCAAAATCCCTCCCCGCAAAGCGCTCTTCTCATTATCCATCATCCATTGCAACCCTTCCTTCTGAAACGGCAATAACTCTCTCACTAATCCAACGGGCGCCTGCGATGGTAACATGACCCCTCGCTGCAAAAATCCCTCCTCGTTCGGATCGACCTCGCCCTCCTCGCATCTCGGTTTCGTCTTTTGCAACAGAACCCTCATTAACTCATCTCTCTCTGCATCATCGACGTATTCCGACGTCTTTTTCGTAGCTTTCTTCTTCTTCTTCTTCGTCTCATCATCGTCATCATCGTCGTCCTTTTTCTCGCAAATCGCGCCTCGCCAATACGTCAACTCCCTCAACCTCTGCTCCGATAACTCCGGAAACCTTAAGCACTCGGCGTGATACCACCCGGTCTGATACCCGAAATACGTCCCTTTATATTGATACGGCATTCCAACTCTGACGACATCTTTCTCGATCTTCTCTTGGCACTTCCCGCATTTCGCGCGGTTCGATTGTGCCTTACCGGCCATGATTACGTACGGTTTAGACCTTTTCAGTTCTTCGTTCTGCTCGATGTAGACGTTATCCAAACGGCACCAGAACTCCTGCGGTTCTTTTCCTTCCTCGGTTAAAACCTTAAGGACCGTGAACTGTTGCGTCTGTGCCATGTGCATCTGTTTCGTCGTCATTTTAATCGTTTAATCGATAGTTCAGATTAGAAGCAAATTACTTAAGCGTTCGCTCGTTTAATTGAATTGAATTTGATTTAATTCGTTCGTTTAATTGGATTTAATTGGATTTAATTTACATGCTCGTGCGCAACAACAAGTGACGTCGGATTCGTTTTTTGAACTTTTAGAAAGACAAGACAGAGAGAGAGAGAACGAGAGAGAGCAGAACGAACGCTTCTTTGGCGATGAGAAATAAATGAATAAATAACTAGCATACAAGCTGTGAACGCACTGCTTTGGTCTTTCAAGAAACGACTACTCGATCGAAGAGTTCGGGGAATTCCGCGCGTTTCGCCAGGAGTTCGTCTCGAGAGAACGAGGAGAACGCGCTTAAGACGCAGGACGCGAAATTTTTAGCAGCTGTTTCAGCGTTTTCGAACGCGTTCGCGATATCTCGTTCGCTCGATACTTCTTCTGATTGCGTGAGTATTTTCTCAAGTTCTGCGTAGGATTTCAAGAGTTCGTTACGTTTCGCGACTGCGACGTCTTTGACGTTCTCGTTCCTGTTCGTGATTGATTTAAGGACGATGTTAATCGTACAAACGTCTCTCCCACTCGCTGCGTACGCTCTGAGAGCTGGTCTTGGACTCGTACAATCTAAAACAGCGTTTCTCAACCGCGCTTCGGCTTCCTCGGTGCCGACTAAAACAATCTTTTGTTCTACGTCTCTTCTCAATTGCGCTAAACGTAAGACGGTGACTTTTACCGGACCTAAGAGAAACGTACTTTGCGAGTCTGTAAAGAAATCGCTCGCAGCCTGTGCTACGAAATCATCTCTCGTTCTCGTCAACGAACTCATTCGTGTCAAGTTCGTTAAAGAAAACGTCATCGAACCTAGCAGAAGCATCCTTCTTCGTTTACTGATGCCCTCGTCTCTCTCGCGCTCTGAGTTGACTGCAACTGCTGAAGAACTGCCCAAGACGCGATCGATATCTACCGCCCAACTTCGATTCTTTTGCAGCAGACTCTTCCTCTCGCCGTCACCATTCGCAGTTTTGTTCGAGCTCTTTTCTCTCCTGTTTCTCGATTCTTGACTTAACCATGCTTTCGCGAGCGCTCGATGAGCGATCATTTTCTATCAACTCTTCTCCCTTCGATTCCAACGCTCAAATCTTCCGAATGCGTGAACAGACTGAGCGGAACAAACTATTCTTTTTGGACACCGAAACGCGAACGAAATCTGTATCGCTCTCGTATCGAGCGAGTGCGTACTCTCTCACTCGCTTTTCTCTAGAAAAAATGGACCAGTTTTGTAGTAAAGTAAAGCTATTCTTCGTTCTTACTCCTGCATTAATGTGTAGATATTTTCGTTTTCGCTCATTTATTAGAACCATCGCGGAATTTAACAAACAGGAAAGAATATGTTTAAGAAACCTACTACGATCGTGGAATCAACGGCGCTCGAAAACGCGCGATCGATCGAAGAAGAAATCGCTGCATTAAAACGATTACAGAGAGATTGCTTCACTGATATCAAAACCGTACGCGATAGGTTTCACGCGAGCGATTCGATGTTACGAGCGTACATAAAACAACAAAACTGCGAGAACTCGCAAGGAGTGTTCGCGCGAGTGAAGGCCAGGGTAGAGACATGTCTCGCGCAAAACGAAGAAAAAGAGTCGCAAAGAAGTGCGAGCGGTAGCACGAACTTCGCTTGCACGGCCAAGCAGAGGATGAAAAAAGGGCAAGAGTTGAAGGTGTACTGTGACACGGTGTTCGCGAAAGGGCACGTGTTACAGACCGTTTTCGAGGCGAAGCAAGGGCGGATGTTCTTAGAGAGCGGCGAAGAGGTCGTGCCGGTGCAGTTGAGGAAGATTACGCATAAGATTACGAACGTGTTCGAGAGCTTACTTGGGAAGGATCGCATGCAAGTGAGAGTGAATGTACTCGGGTTCGAGGGTAGGGATGCGTTTGCGAGTTTGTCGCCGTTGGGCGAGAACGCGAGTTTGACCGGGTTCGGGACCTCTGGGGCGAGTTATATGAGTTTAGGCGATGGAGATTCAGGGGTCAGTATGAGCGTGAAGGTTAATGAAACGAGTACGTTTAATGTGGCCGCATGCGCGGGAAATAATACGAGAGTTGATGAACCGACGGCGAGAGTTATTGGGCAAGCGAGTTGGCGGAGCAAGAAGAAAGACGACGGTGATGATGATGATGATATAGTAAATATGAAGACGACGACGAAGAAGAAAAAAAAGAGCGTGAATTACGCCGCATCAATTGGTGGTTCAGTCGATGCGAATGAGCAGACGATTGGGAATGTTTCTGTAGCCGCGGCAGTGGATGATATCGTCGTCAGCGCGTGGGTACAGAGCGATATTTTAGGCGGAGGCGGTAGCGGAGCAAATTCCTCGTTTTCATCGAAACAGAAGAAAAATGGCGGTGGCGGCGGTCAAAAACAAGATGTCTTTGAATGGGGCGTAATCGCAACAAAACCACCGAGCTCAAAATTAAAACCAAACGCATCGTTAAAAGAAATATTATCGCCTCAAAACCTAGGTTGGGGATGTGTCTTCGGGCACTCCAGCGCAGTCGGCGGAGAACACGTAGAACTCTTTGCCAGAGTTAACGGCGACGGGTTTCAAAAACCATCCGTGGCCGTTTTTCCAGGTATAGTTATTAATCGAGACGAACGTGGGAAATATGACACCGCGTTTGGTATAAGAGCGCATTGGTATTTGTAATAGTTTTTTAAGATAAATTGAAACTATCATATTACCAGCATAATGACTTCCGTACGTGTACGCTAACTTGGCATTTTAGCCGCAATACTTTGTCTATACTTCTTAAAGCTCTCGAATCTATTCGCTTGGCCATTTTCGATTGCCAGGAATTCTTTACCAACTCGTTCGACGAAAAATTGGTCGTGCGAGACTAAAACTACTCCGCCTTTAAAATCCGATATTGCGTTTGCTAACGATTCACACGATTCTAAATCTAAATTATTCGTTGGCTCATCAAGAATGATTAAATGAGGCTTCGTATACGACACAGCGGCCATAGCAACTCGCGAGCGTTGACCTCCTGAAAGAGATCCACTTGGAATACTTTGTAACGTCGTCGGTACACCGCACGACGATAAATGCCCGCGAATCTCTTGTTCGTGTTTATAACTTCCATCACCTGAGAACTTATCTAACATGAACTGTAAAGGCGTCATATCGTATGCAATTTGCTCAGCGTGATGCTGATTTACGAGAGCTATTCTCGCTCCATGATCACGCTTCACGAGACCTCCAGTATTTTTTAAAGCTCCAATTATTACTTTCACTAAAGTCGTCTTTCCTTGCCCGTTTTCTCCTAAAAGGACTACGCGCGATTTCGAATCGACGCTCAAATCGACGTCGGCGAATATATCCTTCTCCGTGTTTGGATACCTAAAAGAGCAGTTTTCTAACATTGCGATTGATTGCGATTGCAATTCTCCCCCGGCGCATAACGAGAGGTTGTTTTCGCGGTCTTCTTCAAGATCGGCTAATTCGCGCTGCTCATCTTCTGCTTCTTTTTCTAATTTACTAGCTTCCGATGCTTTTTTCTGCATCATATTGATTTGGGACGCAGAACCGCCATATCGAAACCCGTGACCGGCGAATTCTTTGAGAGTATCGATTTTGATTTGTCGCAATTCTGTGCGCTTCTTAAGCGCAGTCTGTTGTTCTCTGCGTTTTTTAGCCCACGACGAGTAATTCATTCTATGCGAAGTCACTCTTTTTGCACTACCTGATATATGTAAAGAGTCCGTCGTCGTCTCGTCTAAAAAATGTCTATCGTGTGAGACGCAGACGATGATTCTAGAATTCCAGCAAGGATTCTCAGTGATCTCTTTTGCTAAAAACATAACAGCCGCAATAGAGAGATGATTTGTTGGCTCGTCTAAAAACAAGATATCCGGCGCTGCAAAAAGCGCTGCTGCTAATGAAGTGCGGACACGCCAACCGCCTGATAAAGCCTTCATTTGTCGATGTGCTAGCTCATCGGTGAACCCAAGGTTACGCAAAAGTTGCGCCGCGCGCGCTGGAGCTGAAGCCGAACCTATGGCCTCGAGATGTTCTTGAACTTCCGATAAGCGTTGCATTTTCTTCATGCTTTCGTCTGTTTGATTCCCTTCGTTAATGCAATCATTTAATAACGTTTGTAATTCTTCTAAAAGTAATCTCCTTTGAACGTCGGCGTGCAAAACGATATCAATCGGCAGCAGAGTTTCTTGTTCTTCCGTCAAAGTTACTTCTTGATTCACGTAATGCACGAAAACATCGTCCGAAAAACCTTTATTGTTTTCTCGCCCAACCCTTCTCGACGCTAAGTATTTTAAAAGAGTCGATTTCCCTGTTCCGTTGCGTCCAATGAGCGCGTATCTCCTCCCCGGTACTAAAGTCAACTGACACTCGTCTATTAAATCCGCTCCACCCCCAGGGTTCGGTACCGAAAACGGTCCTACTTCAATGGTCCCAATTGATCCACCAAAACTACCACTCGCTTCAGCGCCGTCTCCACCAACTCTCTTCCTCGCCGCAGTCTCTCGAGCGATCTCTAGCTCGTTCAATAACTCGATAGTCTCGCGTTCTCCATCTTCCAATCGCTTCTTCTTCATCTTCTCCTCCTTCGCCTCTTTTTGATTATTATTACTTTTACTACTACTGTTCTGATTCTCTTTCGAATAATCTGGTAACTTATCTCTTCTCTTCTCTCTTAATCTGCGTTCGATCTCTCTCTCGAGTTCGCTGCGCTCGATTTCATCGTCTCCTCCCATTTTTACGTTGATGACTTTTTTATTTACCGTTTCATCGCGCTCACTCATCGCGTCATCGTTAGCGGCGCGATTACTTTCGTTCGGATACAGAATCTGAAAAGCTTCTTCCGCGCGTTCTCTCGCTTCATCTTCGTCGTCCTCGAACAATTGCGAGATCAAAGGCGCGACGAAGTCGATGAACTCGTCCTTGTCAGTTATCCCATCCCTTAACGTCTCGAATAAGTACTCTAAAGTGTCTCGATCGATTTCTGCTTCTACGAACCATGCGAACCGAGCGAACGCGTTTTGGATCGTTTCCATGAGCGCGATTTGTGACATTTTGTCGTTTTATGATTTCGCCTTACGTTTATTAATTAATTAATTAGTTAATTAATTTGATTAAATACTTACTAGTATGTGTGTGATTTTGTCTAGTCTATACTTCTTACTTCTTACTTAACCAATGCGGCTTTTTCCTATTCAAGAGCTCTTGTTCGACGAGTTCTGGGTTTTCGAGCAAACGCTTTGCTTCGGCGGCCTCGAGCGCTTCGGCGATTTTATCCGCCTCGGCTTCGCACGCTGCCGCTTTCTCGGCGTCGTCCTGTCTCGAGAGAACTAGGTAATGCGCGACGGATTTATACCCGCTCGCGATTGCGGCTCTGTACATGTTTCCAGTCGGCATCCACCCCTTTTTCGTTCTACAGAACGAGCAGTTACATATGTCGCGGCAACACGGGCAAACCCATTCGTTATTTGCTTCGATCTCGAGCGGGTGCTCGCCGTATCTCATGTAAATACAATCGCCGCAAAATTTCCCGCGTAACGAGTTACACTTCGAGCACGTCGTATGCACGCCCAAAGTCTTCTGCCTACACTGATGACAACAAACGCCCCCATTCTTATCGTATATCCTTCGTCCTTGACTATCGTACCCTTCGACGAACAACTCCCACTCTCGCTTTCGATCTCCTAGCGCCTCGACTTGCTCTTGCGTATACACTTCGTCCTTATATTTCACTTCCCAGAGCTCGTCATTCGCGAGAATCCCATTCGCGCTCGCGCCCTCGATCTCGCTCGATCCTAACGCTTTCTCGCCGCGCTGTCTCCTGCTCGTCCTTTTTCTCGATGGCGACCGCTCCTCTCTCTTCTTCGCTCTCTTCTTCGAGAGAGTATTAGGTGATGTTGACGTTGATGACTTCCAATTCCCCTTTTGTTGTTTCGTGAACGATCGTACGTTCTTCACGGCGACGTCGATCCCGATCGATTTCATTCGTTCCATGTTCTTCTTTATGCGTTGATCTCGCGCGAGTTCGTACGCGTTTTGGTTCCCGGCGGTTTCCCGCGTCGGTTGCGACATTTATTTTATGTTTATTAAATTAATCTTTCAATAACGAGACGGTCTTTAACGTTCAAGTGCGTTTATAAGCGAATCGGATTTTATGGGTTTTAAAGGGGAAATCGGGAAAACGTTGAAAATATACAGTTTTGTACCAGCAAGAAGTGCGTCTTCATCTTTAAATACATTAATAGGAGACTGTTGAGAGAGTGAAATATATAAATTAATTAGTTGATTAATAAATAAGAATAAGAATAATTGATAGTAATGGTCAGGAAGAAAGGAATACCAATAAGGAATTTGAGGAATAACACTTTAGAGATATTAACTGCGCGAGTAGAGAGTTTAGAGAGAGAGGAACGAGAACGAATAAGAGCAACGGAAGGAAATCAGCAACGACAAGAACAAAATAATAGTAATATTAATATTAATAATATTAATAATAATAATAATGGAAAGAGAAAGAGAATTCGACCGAAAAGACATGTATGCCACGTTTGTGATAAAGCCTTTGAAGCACCGAATGCTTTGGACACACACATGCTCGTACATAATGGATTGAAGCCATTCAAATGTCACGTTTGTGAATATGCGTGTACGAAATCTAGTAATTTGAAAACTCACTTGCGCGTGCATTCAGGCGAGAAGCCGTACAAATGTCACGTTTGCGAGAAAGCGTTTGCACAATCTAGTAATTTAAAAACACATATGAACACGCGACATAAGTAAACAACAACCAAAAGGATCAATATATAGATATCGAATTCCATTCG
>Ga0209830_10003890_pt1 | contig 11217 bp, 9 predicted proteins | sample ArcticOcean_MG_C_12_FD_187439 | JGI IMG/M metagenome (GOLD analysis project Ga0209830, IMG submission 187439) | Marine microbial communities from western Arctic Ocean - ArcticOcean_MG_CB8_130 (SPAdes) (version 2) | ecosystem: Environmental > Aquatic > Marine > Oceanic | place: Arctic Ocean...
TATAAATGTCCAGATTTGAAAATCGGTCCCGACTTTTTACAAATAGGTGTTTTTTTGGCTTCACTGCAAAATGCTTTAAATTGGTATTTTATGTGTTTTTATTTCACTGCATCATTTTTTGTAAATAAGTCATTTTCGTGGCAAATGATTTAGAGTAAAATATGTTTACGTATTATATAACAAATGTTAACAAATACTCATTTGACCGATATACAAACCCGTATATATAAATATTCGTGTGATGAATGTGGGTTTAATTCTAATAATAAAAACGATTATACCAGACATATGAGTAGTAAGAAACATAGTAATAAAAACTTATACAACCATATTTGTGCGTCATGTAATAAAACGTATAAATCTCGTGTCGGTTTATGGAAACATAGTAAGACTTGTCTTGAAAATATACAAACGTCTAATGTGGTTCACAATGATACACATAATGGTGATGTTATACACGAATTATTGAAACAAAATAATGATTTTAAATCGCTAATTATGTTGCAAACTCAGCACATGCGCGAACAACAAATTCAACAAAACGAAGAAAAAACTGAATTGCAAAAACAAATGATAGATTTACAACACCAATTTTTAGAGGCAATCAAAAATGGTTCTCTCGGTAACACAACGAATAGTAATAATAATACCCAGAACAATCAGTTCAATTTACAGTTTTATTTGAATGAAACGTGCAAGGATGCAATCAATCTGGACGAATTCTTGCAATCCATCCAACTAACCTCACAGGATTATGTGAATACGGGCGAAGTGGGGTTCATTACGGGGCTCACTGATATATTTCGAAAGGAACTTCATAAATTGGAACCGCACAACAGACCACTTCAATGTACGGATGTAAAACGCGAAGTAATCTATGTAAAAGAAAATGACAAATGGGCGAAGGATATTGAGAACAAGAAAACCAAGAATATTGTAAGGAGGATTGATATTTCCTATCAAAGGATGATGTATCAATGGATGAAAGAGAACCCGGAACATGTCGAGGAGGAGGGACCACTTGTTGAGGAAGGAATCAAATATAGCACGGTTTGTTTGGGGAATAATCGACTGAATGGAAACGAACCTATATTCCGCAATAAGATATTTACAAACATACTGGATGAGATAGCAATAAAGAAGGGAAACAAGATTATTACTGTGGAATAGTCGATAAAATCTTCAAGTGTGTAAAACAACATAATAAAAAGGGTATAGAATGAAACCCCAATAATATATTAATAAAATGGATATTGAATTAGTAGAATTGGAAGAAATTAAAAATAAAATAGAACAATTAGAAAAGATATATCAAGTCGAGGTATTGAAACTATTAGTAGAGAATGAATGCAAAGTAAACGAAAATAAGAGTGGTGTTTTTGTAAACTTATCATATATTTCACCAGATATGATAGTAAAAATAAAAGAATATTTGAATTATGTTAGCGAGCAAACCGAGACATTCAAAACAATGGAGTATCAAAAAGATGATTACAAACAAAACTATTTTGATAAACAAGATAAAGACGACGACACAATAATATATAGAAGTTTAACAAACGCAAATGTATTATAACAAAGAACACCAAATGGCAAATAATGGAAATATATTTTATGACAACTCGATACCAGATTTGTCACAAATTCTAAAAAATATTGAGCCGTATGTGTTATATGATATCCCCAAACGAGAAAAAACGAAATTAAATGACAACATTGTGGAGAATGAAATGATTGAGAATTATGAAATGATATATCCAAAACATCAAGATTCTTTTTTTTGGTCTATATATATAGCGGAGTTTGGATATTCTGATTACTTACAGGTATCTCGAAATTATGGTGTTCGCCAATCAGAAGTAAATTGTAATGCGATGACATATTTACAAAAACATCAATGCATTTTTAAAGAGATAAACCCAAAAATAACGAAAGTAAAAATCCAAGAAATTTTATCTGATTTATCCACAATAAATAAGACAACGAGCATGGACGCTGTATTTGGGTTATGTGTATATTTTAAGATCAATCTGTATATTGTAGACAAAGATACCAATGGATTATTAAAAATAATTACAAACAACGAAAATACGTATTTGGTTCATCGGGAACGTAAAATAAAATATAGCGTATGTGCGAATGAATTAAGTGACAAAAAAATAAAGGAATTGGAACAAACATATTTTATTTTAGATAGTCATATTCGTCCACTCAAAAGCATTTCGAACTATAAAGTGGACGAATTAATCGATATTGCGGTTCGATTAGAATTATATGATTATAACTGCAAATATAAAAAAAATGAAATATATAATATGATTACGATTAAAATGAGATGGTAATACAAAATTGAAACCATATAAATAATATATGTTTTCAATATATATACTACTATTAAACCGATGGAAAATACTACACAATCTTTATCTCGTTCCGACGAGAAAAAGAAGCAAATTCAGAAAAAAGAAGAATTTGAGAACATAGTGAAATCTTATTTAGAAGATAAATCACCTGGTTCATCTCGTTTAACTCGTGAATTAGAAGTTCGTTTTGGAACAAATCCACGTGTATCTAAACCAATAACAAAGATAGATTATGACAATGTAGTAAAACAATTATATGCGTGTGGATTTACCCCAGAAATAGAAGAAGGTTTGCAATTATTACGAATTCAGTCTGAGTATATTGATAACCGAACCGGGCAAACAAAGATGTCGAATGTTCGTGCTGAAATAGCTGGTTCTGATTTAATTCAGGAATATTGCCGAACAAATAGCATACAACGTGTATTAGACATGCCATCAACTATTTTCAATAAAATACATTTTACGCAAAAAATGTCTGCTCGGGATGAAAAAAACGAAAGAATTAACCACGTTGACATGGAGGATTTTAATTTTCGTGTATCGTATCAAACAGAACAGGATTTTAATGTAATGTCTTCTTTGTCGCGTAATATGATATCTAAATGGAGTGATACTAAAAAAACGTTTCGTAATCTGAATCGCGTGAGGTTTCGTCATCCTACGTATCCAGTATTTGCCGATATAAGTATAATTCGTTCATCGAAGAAAATGAATCGTGTTCCAATTCCACAATATACTATCCAAGATGCGGATGTATTTAATAATATAGAACAATACGAGGTAGAATTGGAAGTAGACAATACGCGCATAGGACCATATAGTCAATATTCCACACCCGAATTATTAATGAATGACTTGAGAAAATGTATTCGCATTGTTTTGAGCGGAATACAAAATTCGAAATATCCGGTTTCATATAGCGAACAAACAAATATAAAAAATGAATATATGACGTTATTACATGGTGAAAAATATACCCCTCGCCGGATTTACCCAAAAGACTTTGTAGGTCCTAGTTCATTTACACTACAAATAGATAATATAATGGAGTTGACAGAGGATACTCGTGTGATTAATATACGTAATAATTATACTGTAACCGAAAAGGCTGATGGAGAAAGAAAATTATTGTATATTTCAAATGATGGAAAAATCTATTTAATAGATACAAACATGTCTGTCATATTTACTGGTTCGAAAACAAGTGAAAAAAGATTATATAATAGTTTATTAGATGGAGAACATATAAATTCGAATAAACACGGCAATTATATGCAATTATATGGTGCGTTCGATATTTATTATATAAATTCAAAATCGGTTAGAAGTTTCAAATTTAAAGATACAACTGATACAGAAGAACTACCCGAAGTAAATGAAAAAACCCAGACACAGAATGAACCCGAAAAATACAGATTGGATTTATTAAATGAATGTGTCAAATTATTGAAACCGGAAAATATTATCAAAAGTGACAATATTGTAGACAGTTTAATCGTAAAAACAAAGACATTTTACTCAGATAAAGAATTTGGCAGTATATTTGCTTCTTGTTCTAAAAAATTATCAGATGAAGCTGATAATATGTATGAATACGAGACAGATGGTTTAATTTTCACCCCGTGTGATTTACCCGTAGGTGGTAATACAGTAAATGGAGAACCCGGACCATTATACAAGAACACGTGGAACCATTCTTTCAAATGGAAACCTCCCAAATTCAATACAATTGATTTCTTGGTCTCGGTCAAGAAAAATAATAAAGGGGTGGACGAATTACATACAGTATTTCAAGAAGGAAGTAATACCACATCCACTAATGTAAAACAGTATAAAACTATTATTTTACGATGTGGATTTGATGAAAGAAAACACGGTTATATAAACCCGTGTCAAGATATATTAAATGATAATATACCCACCATTAATGATATTGACAATGAAGAAACTTACAAACCCGTTCCATTTCAGCCTACCAATCCATACGACGCGGAAGCATATTTATGTAATATAATGTTACATAATTCGGGTTCAAAACAATATATGATGACGGAAGAAAATGAATACTTTGAGCAAGATACAATTGTAGAATTCAAGTATGTGATGGAAAACAAAGAGGGGTGGAAATGGGTTCCACTTCGTGTAAGATATGATAAAACCGCAGAATTACGAGCAGGTTTGAAAAATTATGGAAACGCTTATCACGTTGCGAATAGTAATTGGCAATCGATTCATAACCCAATTACAGAACAAATGATTTCTACAGGAGAACAAATACCCGAATATCAAAAATCAGAAGAGGTCTATTATAAACAGTCAAATGAGGAAACGAGCACACAGGGATTACGCGATTTCCATAACTTGTTTGTGAAGCGTAAGTTAATAATGGGAGTGTCAAATCGTGGAGATACTCTAATCGATTACGCAGTAGGTAAAGGTGGTGATTTATCTAAGTGGATACAATCCAAACTGAAATTTGTATTTGGCATTGATGTTTCCCCTGATAATATACACAATCAAACTGACGGAGCCTGTGCCAGATATTTACGAACAAGTAAAAAATATGAGCGTATACCGAAGGCATTGTTTGTAATAGGCGATAGTAGTAGAAATATTCGCAATGGAATAGCAATTGAAAGTGAAAAAGATAAACAAATCACAAATGCGGTCTTTGGAATCGGTCCCAAAGATGTAGGTATGTTAGGAAAAGGGGTATATAATCAATATGGTATTGCGGAGCGCGGGTTTAATGTAAGTTCTTGTCAATTCGCAATCCACTACTTCTTTGAAAATAAGACAACCTTTCATAATTTTATTCAAAATGTAAGTGAATGCACAAAGATAGGCGGATATTTTGTAGGAACCACCTATGACGGAAAAACAGTGTTTGATTTATTACAATCTAAGATTCGCGGGGAAGGTATAACAATAATGAAAAATGATAAAAAAATATATGAAATACAAAAAATGTACGACCAAACTGGTTTTCCTGCCGAAGAATCTAGTTTGAATTATGGTATTAAAGTGTATCAAGAAAGTATTAATCAATATTTCCAAGAGTATTTGGTAAATTTTGAATACATGACAAGAATAATGGAAGATTATGGATTTGTATTAGCAAATGAAGAAGAAGCAAAGACATTTGGATTTATCCGCGGTTCAGGGTTATTTTCAGAACTGTATAGTAATATGGAAGAAGAAGTAAAACAAAATCCGCGTCGTGCACGCGATTATGGAACAGCAATGAATATGACAATTGAAGAAAAAAGAATATCCTTTATGAACCGCTATTTCATATTTAAAAAAGTGCGTAGTGTCAATGTAGAAAAAATAACGAATCTGGTTACGAAAATAGATGAAACCGAAAATATAATAGAAACTGAACCCGAAGCACTGGAGAGTCAGGTTGTTGTGAAAAAATCCAGAAAAAAAAAAGTAATTTTGAAAAAAAAGTAAACTAATCCATTAGTACAAAACAACATAAATATAAATATGTATAATTCAATATCATACCTATTTACACCGAAATGTCATTTTATCAAATACCCAAAGGTAATTTTTTTATATCAAAATACATAGATTATATAGAAAATAATAAATATCCGACTTGCGAACTGTCGCAATCACTTACTAATTATTTATCTGAAATCAAAGAACATATTAGCAAAATCGAAAATGATTGGGATATATATAAAAAATACACAAACCCATATGAATATATACATTCAAAAGTTCCATATAAAAAGAAATGCATTTCAAAGTACGTTCCATTATCACGTTCATATTTCAAAATGTTAGAAATGATTGCGATATTTGATTTACAATTTAGTTCAAAACCAATTAATACATTTCATTTGGCGGAAGGACCTGGTGGATTTATCGAAGCAATGGTAAATACACGAAACCGAACAGATGATACTTATATAGGAATGACAATTATAGATGCCGACCCGAATGTTCCCAGTTGGAAAAAAAGTGAACGATTTTTAAAACAACACCCGAATGTAAAGATTGAAACGGGTGCTGACAAAACAGGTAATCTGTTACGTTTGAAAAACCTAGAATATTGCCATAACAAATATGGCTCGTCTATGGATCTTATAACCGGCGATGGTGGGTTTGATTTTTCGATCGACTTCAATAAACAAGAATATTCAATCGCAAAATTATTATTCGCACAAGTATGTTACGCATTAACAATGCAAAAATATAAGGGGACGTTTATATTAAAATTATTCGACTGTTTTATGTTACATACTCTCGATATACTCTATATATTGTCATCGTTTTATGAAAAGGTCTATATTATCAAACCATATACAAGCAGACACGCGAATTCTGAACGTTATATTGTATGTAAGGGTTTTTTACATACAAATAATAAGGGTTTTTATAGTTTATTGCATAATACATTCCGTAAAATGTTAATGAGTAATGATAATTTATATACGCAACGCTTTTTATCATATCCAATTCCGTATATCTTTCGAACAAAAATAGAAGAAATCAACGCAATTTTGGGACAACAACAAATCGAAAACATTTATTATACGATATCATTAATAGAACAACAACAAAGTCAGGAAAAAATCAACACAATGATACGTAATAATATTAAAAAATGTATTTCGTGGTGCAATAAACATAATGTGCCACAACATACTCTCTAATCCAGTATATGTTTTATTGATTTTCCCATGTCAATCATTTTATTATTTTTGCGACATTCGATTTTTCCAAAAACAAATGTAAAATAGGAAAAGTGTTCTTTATATTGGGCTTTTTTTGAACCCATAAATATAAAAAAACCTATAAACGTAAGACATAGTGCGGATAGACTCAAAAAATTCTGTATTTTATCACTCTGAATTTGATCTTCCAATTTTTTATGTTTCTGTTCTTGTTTTCGCAATTCTAGAATATAAATGATTGATGTTATAAAAAACACACATAACCATATATAGGGATGCGTTTTACTTAATACTATAAAAAATAGATACAGAATAAATGATTTTTTTAATAATTCGAATACACCTTCCGGTTCGGGAGTGTCACCTTGTTCGTTTGGTATTGTCAAGAGAACAAAAAACATCATAATAAAAAACCCTATGAAATGTTTGAAAAAAATGTTATTATCAAATGTCTCTTGTACACGACACGGAAATAATGTACCTAAATAATTGCCCGATACAATCAATATAAAAATGAATATTGCCATTGCGGAACGTCCATAATAAGAGGTAACCTTTTCTATTTTGGGTTTTTCAGTTATTTTCTTTTCTTTTAAATCTTCCATATACATTATCGATAGAACAAAATATTCCTGTATTACGAATATTTTGTTATTGTCATCTTAACGACATTTCCCACCAAAAGCACATCTCATTTCACCTGTTGTAGTGAAAATAGGTGTTCTTAAAGTTGCGTAAGGGTCTTCTTTATCTTTTACGGTGTAACCATTTGACGGAACACCATAAGCGAGTGCGTTTGCGACATGTTCTCCATAGGCAGTACGATATGTTGATGCAGCCTTTGTAATCGAATTATATTTTAATCTCGCAATTCGTGAACTGGATGAAACCGCACCCTGTTGCGCAAATTGAGAATTGTTGGGTTTATAATAAACACGATTGTAACGAGAACGAATCAAAGGCACATAATTAGAACTTTCTGTAACATTTGTCCCGGAGGATGTATCCAATGGATAAGTTTGGTGGGTAAATCCAATCATTTGTGAAAATGTGTTATTGGCAACGGATAGATATACATATTTTGTAGTTGATTGGAAGTTCCAAGGTGTAATATCACTACCAACATCATCATCAGACAATCTGATACCATTGATTGGAGTATCATCAACTGACAATGGTCCATTCGATTCGGTCTGCACCAATGGATAAGAATAATTTTTCGCATTAAATGAATTAATATCCATAGGTGTATATGTTATTTCAAATTTATCAGTGGAACTATTATATACAATTTTTATAAACAATATTTTTAGATTATTCGCATCTAACACATAATGATAATTCAAAATCATTGCGTTGTGTAATAAAGTATTTATTGTATCTATATCATAATTTCCCGATGGCACGTCTACTTGATGTGATGTGTTTGTGTCAGAAGAAGTGATTGTCTCAACACCACTTGCGTCTGTTGTTGTTACATTAGTATCATTGTAATGGGTCCACGTATATGAAAAAGAAGTGTCACTTGATAAATAAAATTTCTTACAATCAGTTGTGCTGTTAGTAGTGTAAATATTACTTATTGAAAGAGAGTCGCCGGGTGTAGCACTTTGTTCTCCTTTACGTAAATAATTGTACTGATTTTGTACGAATGTTTTATTTCTACTGTTTAAATATTGTCTGCTATCGGTATAATAACTACTCTTGTCGTTTGAAATATCAAATTGCTTTTTTATCATACCACTACTTCTCACACGACGTAGTGCGTTTTTCTCGGGTGTTCCTACAACACATTCAGATTCACAAGAACCTGGAATTTCCGATGAGTTTGTGGTGATATTAAAATCAAGTGTATTCACTAAACCATTTGTTGTAGCAGTTGTATTTGTAATATTTCCACCGGGTATGGAGAACATATCAATACGTAGAGATGTTCTAGGATTACAGGTAGATGTTGATTGAACGCCTATCTCACGGCGATAATGTTTAATAGGTTGTGTTGAAAAAATAGATCGTGAAATATTTATGTTCGTATCAATCGCGCCATTTTTTTGAATCGTATTTGTTAATTGATTAAATGTTTGACCTTTCCAAGATATTAATGGTATAGTATTCATATTTAATCTTGCAGACATTTTTTATATATTTATACTATATAATTATTAAAATGAAATATACATTTCACTTAAAACGGGTGACTTTATTAATCACTTTATTATTCTTTTCGTATCTGGTATTGTGTTTTTTATTTAAGAACATAACAGAAGGTGTGGATGATACATTAGAAAAAAATAATGTAACAGAACAAGCAAACCAAACAAAGGATGATACAGATACAAAAGATACACCCGTGAAGGATGACCGTGATAACAAAATCGACGAATTAAAAGAAAAAATATTAGCTCTTCAGGATGAACTTGATACTTTAGAAAGTTCCAAAATGTCCGACCAGTTGAATGAGAACTTATAACATAGTTAATAAATGAAATAAAACGTAATATACATTACATCAATAGTAATGTATATTGTAACAGATCACAGCAAATATCATCCTGAGTATTTACATATTTATGGTAAAAAACGTAATAATATTGTCGAAGGTGATTTTTCTAAAATTATATATTCAACCGAAACATTCTCACAAGATGGATTCTATTTGATATGTGGGTTAAATGATATTGTTGTAAATAATACGAATAGTAGTGATATTTCAATAAAATATGATATTGTTTCAAACCATATGAATAGCAAAATCATACAAGAATTGGCAAATATTGAAAAACAAATCCTGAAGACATACCTGAATGTGAATTCTTGTAAAAAAAAACGTTCCTATGTCTTGAATAATAAATTAGTGAATGGAAAAATGAAAATATATAAATCGAACACTATACCTTTTATAAGCAACAATATCAATGTGGTTATCAAAATTTCTGGAATATGGGAAACGGCTACTGACATTGGTCTCGCTGTGAAATTTTTGATTGGATTATAGCATCATTCCCATTTTAGCACGACGTCTAATCGCTTTTTTGAATGGTGGGTTGCCTGAACTGATATTGTGTACGACATTATGTTGTGGGGAAGGAAGTGTTAATGTATCAAAATTAGATACATTTACAAAATCATTGTCAATATCATATTTTAAATTCTTGATATCACCAAATCCATCGGTTGTATCAGCAACAAATCGGTCAAATTCTTTACGATTTACTACACGTTCTAATCCATCTTTCATTTGTAGAATATTTTCATCCATAATAGGATAAAATTGGTCTTGATTTATTTTTAATCCGGCGTTCGAAATACGAGTTTTCAACATATTATCTTCATATCCCCAACTCCACAAATTAGGAAACCCGCCGGATTTCTCAAAATCGCCTGCTTTTATTGATACAATACCACCTAGTGCAAATTTATATCCATAGAAGTGTTTTACTGTTCCTTCGATTGTATTATAATCAACAGTGTTTGTATCAAACGGCATTGTATCAACATCATTAAAAACAAGTGTAATATTTTTATAATCATCCGGGTATGATTCTTTTACATAAAGGAACCCAATATTTTTCATTGCACCGCGATTGAAATCACGTGCGTCTTTTTGGTGAATGTAGTGTATTTTATATTCATTCTCAGGAACATCGTGTAATATTTTACTCTTCATGTGGTTGTGGAAGAATTCTTTATGTTTCTGTCTATCGCGATATGGAACTACAAAAACCATCTTTGGTATTTTTGATTTAGCTTTCTCTGCCTCTTCCACAACTTTCTTGGCCGCCTCTGCCTCCTCAGCCTTCTTGGCAGCCTCTACCTCCACAATCTTCTTGGCAGCCTCTGCCTCCTCCTCAATCTTCTTGGCAGCCTCTGCCTCCTCCACAATCTTCTTGGCAGCCTCTGCCTCCTCCTCAATCTTCTTGGCAGCCTCTGCCTCCTCCTCAATCTTCTTGGCAGCCTCTGCCTCCTCCTCAATCTTCTTGGCAGCCTCTGCCTCCTCCTCAACCTTCTTGGCAGCCTCTGCCTCCTCCTCAACCTTCTTGGCAGCCTCTGCCTCCTCCTCAACCTTCTTGGCAGCCTCTGCCTCCTCCTCAACCTTCTTGGCAGCCTCTGCCTCCTCCTCAACCTTCTTGGCAGCCTCTGCCTCCTCCTCAACCTTCTTG
>Ga0209830_10003897_pt1 | contig 11192 bp, 8 predicted proteins | sample ArcticOcean_MG_C_12_FD_187439 | JGI IMG/M metagenome (GOLD analysis project Ga0209830, IMG submission 187439) | Marine microbial communities from western Arctic Ocean - ArcticOcean_MG_CB8_130 (SPAdes) (version 2) | ecosystem: Environmental > Aquatic > Marine > Oceanic | place: Arctic Ocean...
GGAAAGACATTTCTGAAGACGATCCTTTTTCGAGACGACCGACGAGAGTGACGACGTACTGGTCCATGAAAACTGATAAAAAAGATGCGGTTGGCGATCAAAAAAATGCAAAGAAGAAATTACCGTCTATCGAGGATGCCGCCGCTCGAAAGAAGAATGAAAAAGTCGAATTCGAAGAAGAATTAGACGTTGCAGATTATAAATCGATGAAGGAAAAGTTGCGAGAGACTTTACTTCATATTTCAAATTCGCACAAAATTGCGCAAGACAAAATGGACTTCGATGCTTTGAAACCATCGTTTACGCACGCGAAGAGAGCTACGGAGCGAGATCCCGTTCTCGTTAAGCAGCGATTTGCTGCTGGCCGTTTGATGAATACGCTTTTAACCGCCGTTGCTGCTCCTGGAGACGACGGTGACTATCGATCGTTGGAAAAGTCGCAAATTGCTGGAGTTAATACGTTAAGCGTTAAAGAGTATCACGCTCGCCAAGAGGCTCGTTCATAAAATTATAATTATATACGACGAGTGAATACTATATATATGCAGTACATACGTTCTGTATCACATTACTACGCACGCAAATAACTACTCTCTTCTTCTTCTTCTACCTCTCTCTCTCTTACTACTATATAATTATGATCTGATATCGGAAGGGCTTATTAGGCTCACTGCATCTCCTCTCACGAATAAATATGGTACGAACCTTCGTTGTTGTTTAATGATCTCCTCGAACGTTTCCTCATCGATCTCTCTCTTCGTCGTCAGTTCCTCGCACTCGCCTAATAACATGTTCAAATGTTGATCGTACGAATGTAACTTCCCACGTAACTCGCGTTCGTTCCTCAGTTTAACGAAAACTCGTTCGTTTAAGGATAATCGAACTAAGTCGAGCGGTTCTTTCACTGTTTGTTGCTGCTGTTGATTCTCCTGTTGTTTTTCTTGTTCTTGATCTGCTACCATCTCACTACTTCGTAATCTTAATCTTATTTATTTTCTTCCCTTTATTGTTTTCTTCTTTTTATTTACTTATTAGGACCGGAAGCTTTTGCTGATTCATTTTATGACCTACACATGCGACAACATACAGCGCGTACAAGCAGGTCTCTGGTTCAATCTGAAAACGCGTGCGGTTTAAACTACATAAACTATATTATTATTATATTCTTCTACATACTACTACTACTACTACTACTACTACTACTACTACTACTACTACTACTGCCGTACTACGTAGATTATCACTATTATTATATACACATAATAAAGGTGGTCATCATAAGAAGGAAAAAGATTTAGAATACGCGGATGATTCTTTGAGAAATTTCTCACGAATAGCATTCTTCTCGAACCACTCTCTCGCGGCTGCATCGTTGATATCTTTCATTATTCTACAACGACCACCATTTTTTTTCGTGAAAAACATGCGATCTTCATCGCCTTTGCCAACTTGTAACTCCCATTTTAAGAGTTCTATATCGTCGTCCTCGTCCTCCTCCTCATCATTCAAAGACGACGACGACGAAATCAAAAGCTCTTCTGGGAAATATGGGGATAGGCGAACGGCATCACCGATGAAAAGCAACGTAGGCGATTGTAGCTTTGCATCGACAACGGCTTCGTCGATGTATTCTAGCGTGGAAAATACGCGTCGTTCTTTTAAAGTCGTTCCGTTTTCTACTGCTAAACAGGGTGTCTGTTTTTTCAAACACCCATTTTTAAGCAATTTTTTCTTCGTCTTTGGCAACGTCCCTAAACCCATATATATTATAAGCGTCGTATCCGCATCCGCCGCGGTAACGGCAAAATCAACCGCGCCGTCGTCACAATCTTCCTCCTGCTCCTGCTGCTGCTGCGCCGTCTCGCGCTGCTGCTGACCAGTTTCATTTTTTATGTTCTTCATGAGATGACCGGTGAGTAATCTCGCGGATGTTGCCACCCCTCTATGCGTCAACGGTACACCAGCGGCTGAGCCAACACCACTCGCGGCGGTGATCCCAGGGATCACTTTAACGGAGAATCCTTTCTCGCGTAAAAACTCGCACTCTTCACCCCCTCTTCCAAAAACGAGCGGATCGCCTCCTTTCAATCGAACAACTGTCGCACCAGCGTTTGCAAACTCTAGAATCAAATCATGAATCTCATCCTGCGTTCGTGTATGAAATCCAGAGCGTTTGCCTACGAATAGCATTAACCCATCTGTTTTCTCCATCGCATATTCTAAAATCTCTGGCGATACTAATCTATCGTATAACACGACATCCGCGGTGACTATTAAATGGTACGCTTTCAGGGTCAACAACCCTGGATCTCCTGGTCCACAGCCGACTAAATATACTTCTTGTGTTCGTTCTTCTTCTTCTTCCTTTTTATCTTCCTTTTTATCTTCATTTTCATTCATCTTCAAAGTCTTCGTCTTTGACCGTATTCGTTCTAACATCAACTCGACGAGTGTGTCGTTCCTTGCACTGATTTCGTCGTAAAAATCAATATCATTATTATTGTTATCACTATTAGATTTAATGGTTGTTATTTTTTTTCTCTTTGCTGTTGCTGTTGTTGTTCTTGTTGTTCTCATTGTCTTCGTCGTCTGCGTCGTCGTCGTCATTAATCGTCTTCGTCTTAATATTGAGACGGCGTCGTTTGGTCCACCTCGATTGAAAACGAGAAAATTATTCCCATTTATGTTTCCATTGACGACGTTCGTTTCGTTCCCCCTGATCAAGTAAGAAGAAGAAAAAGAAGAGGAAGAAGAAATCATGGTTGGATCGGATCGGATCGGATCGGATCGGATCGGATCGATTGATTGATTGACACGCGGTCGAATACTAGAGTTTTTAAAGCTCTCACTGTACGCACGTGTAGGCGACACACGACAAATGACAAAGTCAGAAAATGAAATACGAAAAAAAAGTATATACCTGTATACGTAAGTAGCTGATATAGCTGATTAGCTGTAGAGAATATAGCGAGTCGTATACGGTTATATTCATGTTTAAAATACAACAACACACAGAAACAAACCCAAAAACGTCAAAAAAATCAATCATCATCACTTTCTTCAATTGACACCGTGGGCACGTTACCGGCGAATACTTTACAAAAAGCAGCTTCCGATAATCCAGGTAACTTTATTCCGTCATCATCGTCACCTATTCCTCCTCCTAATTCTCCTCTTTTGATGTTATTACTATTATTATTTTTATTATTTTTAACTCTTGTAAAGCGTACTTCTCGCATTCTATTGATTTCTTCTTCTTCTCCTTCGTCAATTCTATTTTTAAAATCATCATCGTCGTCGTCGTCGCCTACTATCACTCCCCCTCTTTCAATTTCGATGATTTCATTCATCGCTTTTTGAACTAATCCATCTATTTTATCTTCGCTCAAAGTCGATCCAACGAGTTGCCTTAAGATGATTTCCAAATCATTCCTCGATACTATGCCATCGGCGTCGACGTCGTAGACTTTGAACATGAACTTCACTTTTTCCTCGTCCATACTCTTGTTCGATAAGAACGAAAGTAAGCGACAGAACTCTTTGAAGTTCACGTTGACGAATAGTTGTACTATTCTCGGTGCTAATGGATTAATTGCCAACTCTGGTATGTTCAATAATTCATCTTCGCTAATATATCCTTTCTGTCTTTTGTCCAATTGTTGAAAGCGTTTGTATAACGTTTGAATTTCTGAGGATGTGAACGTGTTCTTACAACAGTATTGAGAGATTTCTACATACACAATCATCGGGAAATCATTATAATCATCGAAGTTTTTTTGACACATCATCACCATCACGTCGTTGTTGTTGTTGTCGTTGCATATATAAATATAAATATATTATAGGGAGAGAGAGAGAGGATTAACTTTGTCAGTCAGAGTAAATCATCATCATAGCATATTATTTGTGATAACGATATAACGCGATACGTAATTAAATAAGCTTAATAAACTTGCTCTACAACACACACACACTCACACACACACACAACAACAACGCGAAGAGATCAAAATCACGTTTGGAAGAGAAGAGAAAGGGACGAGAGAGAAGATTCTAACACATAACACACAGACACACGGACTACTATTTTTAATATAGTATGATAACGTGTCGCGTAGTACTTACGTTCTATATCGAAATCGGTCAAATTAAGCGAAGATGCCGTTATACCCATTTTATATTAATTAATTAATTAATTAGAAACTCGTTGACCTCGAGAGCGCGTGTATATATGTGTGTGATAAATATGTATGCTTTAAGAAGAAAGAGAGTTTTGTTTGATTTAAAGATTTATGATTATACAACACAAGCGTTAAGTGAGGTGGGTTCCACTTTTCGACTTTTCCTCTAATCACTCTTTGACCTCTGTTTTTGTAATGAGAAAATTTACATATTTATCACTCTCTCATCAATCCGATCAAAGAGACTGATGTAAGACTATTATTATTGAGCTGTAAATTGGATTTAATTATTTGATGGCACCTGTTGGCACCCTTTTTTGAGCGATTTTGGCAAAGCGCTCAAATAAGTTTTGGAAATTAACAATAATATTTAATTATTTTTTCTCATTAAAAACCACAACGCACTACTCTGTTTATCAGAACGAAGAACAAACTCATTCACTGAGTTGGCACATACTACGCGCGCGCGTGTGTGTGTGTGTGTGTGTGTCTTTCTCGTTCGTGCGTTTTTAGATAGTATAGTACAGAAATAAATACTAGTGCTCATCAGCACTCCTCCTTTTGCGGCTTAATCTAGTATATAACAGAAGTTTTCTTCATTCGCGGGCTCTACATTTTCGCACACGAAATGTCGTCGACAGAGCTTATGAATATAATCACGCACGAAGAACTCAGTCAATATGCTCTTGATAGTGAAAACGAAGCGGCGAAGAAGATTGGATGTGGCACGACTCGCTTTAAAGCAATGTAAGTATTATCGTTTTCTTCTTTTGAGAGAGATGTTAAGCGCGCAAATTGAAATTAAAACTACACGATCTTAAGTTGTGTTTAATACTCTGTTTACATTTTTTCATTATCTTTTATGTATACACAATGATTCAACTACTAATATTAACAACAACACTCTTTTCAAAAAGATGTCGATCGATGGGTATCGAAAGGTGGTCTCATAGAAAATTGAACTCTCTGTTGACTATGTATAGATCGCTAGCGAGTTATTACAAGGTACGAGTAGTATGTATGTAACAGCTCTTTCTTCGTCGGTGTGGTTTTGGAAATTTTAAATATTTTTGGAGAGGATGTTTTTCTTTTTTTTAATAAAAGCGTTGACTTTTTTCTCTCTTTGATGCAAAATAAAAACGCACATACTTTTTTTTTCTCTCTTACTCAATCAATTAATCAATCACTCAATCAATATCATTACTTTATTTAGGAGTCATGCGAGAAGACGTTAATGGAAGCGGACGAACGTGTTCAAGCTATTAACGTAGAGGTCGTTAAGGCAGCGAGAGCGGATTTGGTTCACTTAAGGCAATACGCCTTGAAAGTGGTACGTTCTTCTTGTTTGTTTGTTTTTCTCTTCCTTTTTGTTTGTACGTTTCGATATAACTTCTCTCTAATTTCTTTTACTAAATTACTCTCTCTCTCTATATATATATATAATAATAGGAAACGAACTTGCTATTGTTGAACCCGTACCATAATGCAAGAAAACCTTGGCCTGCTGATATTTTACGAATCAGAAGTACGATTTATAAACAAAGGCACGTGAGAGCGAACGCCGGGCGAAAAAGTTCGTCTACTTTGCCTCTTTTGCGTTCGAGTTCGTTGAAGCATAAAAAAGCAATAAAATTAATGCAAAAGCGAAAGAGTAAAATCGAGGACGAAGGAAAGTCTTTAACTACTTTAATGGACGCGGAGACGAATGCGAGATCATTAACATTGTTCGACGACGACGTCCGAAATCTTCAAAATACTACTACTACTTCCGACGCAAAGTTTGTTCATGACATAAACAATAACAATAACAATAATGAAGAAACAACGGATTCTTATAACTACGAAAACTTTGCGAGCAATAAGAAATCAACAAAAAATTTCTCGGCAGAAGAAGACGATGACAGCAACAGCTATATAAGCGACTACACGTTCGAAAATCCTTTACTGTTTCTCGATTTCGCGCCACCTACGTTCGAAGGCGACAAAGAATTAGTTTATAAAGTCGAAATCAACGAAAGAGAGAGAGAGGAGAAATTATTTACGAGAGACACTCCAGAGCGTGGTGGAGAATAATTAGTATAATTATTTACTATCAAGATCCATCGTTGAATCTTCGGCGAATTCGCGAGTTTGGCTACTTTCTTGCTTACGCTGTCTTCTATTATTATTTTGTGCCGTGTCAAATAACATATCTTCTTTTAAATCATCGCCTCCACTGCATGATGACCCATTTGAATATTCGTTTTCCTGTTCTTCTAATCGCCAAGCGCGTAAACGATTCAAGAAATTGTATGAGTTGTTATTTCCTCCTAACATTGAAGGTAAAATCTCTGGACGCAAATTCAAAGGCATGTGCATCAAATCTCTAGGATCTTGCGACAAGACGTGGAATCTGTTGCACATATTCCCTGAAAACATGTACGATCGCGTTGCTGGCAAAATAAATTGAACGAAGTATAATGGCCTGAGCAAACATACTCTATGAATCTTCGCCGGCATGAATTTTGATAACATGAACGAGAATGTTCGCGGCATCGTAAAAGTGAAATTCTCAAACTTCAATCCGATCATATCGGACAACATTATAAACCCATTTTTTTGAACGGAATAGTTGTTTCTCAGCGTTCTGATGATAATATAATTCAATACTTTTAATAACTGAACCATGCTTGTTCTTTCATCTCCGGGTTTGGCTTTACAGAATAATCCCCAAATCATCGCTCTTCCGTCTTGGTCAACGTTCTCGAACGCTTGAAAGCAATTCATTTCGAGCGATTCTCTCAACTCGTCGTCTTCTAAAGTCTGCTTTTGACCTAAATCGCCAAATAAATCTGTATAAAAGTCGAAGTAACTCATCGCCCTGCTTAAAGTTGCGGAAACGTCGCAATTCGTACAAACCATCAACGAACGAACTACTAATTCGACTAATTCATAATTCTTTTGTACAAAAGAATCTCCAACAGCTTTCATAACGAATTCGAATCTTCGTTGTCCAACGTCCGATTCCAACAATACGACTTCCTCTTTATGTTTAGCTAAGTAGTCCTCACGTTCGTGCTCGCGCTCGTGAAAGGACCAATCGGGTTTGAATTTCCTTACGGTTTTAGGGACGAAGAATCCACGTTTTTGTGGATCCCAAACAGTTTTCGCTTCGATACAGCTTTTTATAGAAGTCGTCGTCGCATCAGTCGTGCTCTTCATTTGTTGTTGTTGTTGTTGTTGTTGTTGTTGTAGATTAGTATTATTATTATTATTATTATTATTATCGTGTATATAAATAATTTAACTGTCCTCTCTTCCTCTGTCCTACTCTAATTATTATTGTTTGAAGGTAACTTTATACTATTCCATATCCGTATTATATCATACTATTCGTATTTCATCATCATCATCAGTGTATTTTTGAATACGTCTTTGTGTATACTTCACAACTTGTACGTCGTTTTGTGTGATATAATTGTCAAGCGTGCGCTTATCATAATCACAAGAATAACAAAAAAGAATAATCACTGCAGTGTAAGGTCCATCAGCTGCAGCAGCAGCAGCAGCAAGACGTAAAAATGAACCGCGGAATTTGTTATGCATGTCGTAATTTTATATTTGATAAAATAGAAAAAGAATAGAAAACTTCATACGTACACGTATATGAACGCGTGTTTATATACATGGATACATATAACAACTGCTTAAAAAAGATCAACAATAATCATGAAGGCAATTTCCCTACTATGCTTTCAACAAAAATTTGCAAAGACTCCACGTCGCGTCTTTCGCTACCAAGTTTTACATATCCTTGACGACCTTTCGGGAAGAGAAGAATGGTCGGGAAAGAGGTTAAACTCAAGTTTTCTTTCGACCATTCTTTCTCGTCTTTATCGGCGCGGAACTTTGAGAATCGAACGTTTTTGGACTTTCCAAAAGTCAAAGCCGATTCAGTAAAACTGGTTTCCATGGCTTGACAAAATGGACACCATGGTGCATATAACACGATCATTTCGTTTTCCTCGTTTACAGCAGCTGAAGAAGATTTATTACTGATTCTTTTTTGCATCGATTCTCGAGTTTCTACTTTAATAGCAGACGTATCGGTGAAGATATCTTTTGCATCTTCCTCGCGCTTGTCTTGCTTTTCTTTCTGCTCTTTACTTAAATTTCCCGAATGCAAGCCGCACTCTTTATCGCTCGCATTTTCCCACCACCAGCGACCTTCGCGCTCTTGTTGACCAGGTGTCACCGCTCTCGTACACGGCGCGCACCCGATTGAAACGTATCCTCTCGAATGTAACGCATTCACTGGCGTTGCCATCACTCTTAAAAAGTCCCACACTTCTTGCGAAGTCGCGTTCGTTAATGGATTATATTTAACGAGTTCGTTTCCGTTCAAAATCCCTTGAAATGCCGGGTCTAATTGTACTGCTGGAACTTGCATTCTTGTTCCTGGAGATTGATCTTTCCTTTGACCGGTTATCCACGCCTTCAACGTCGAGAGTTTTTTTCTAAGCGGCTGCACTTTACGAATGCCGCAACATTCTTTATGTCCGTCTTCATAAAACGAGAACAAACCTTTCTCGTTAACGAAAGCTTCCAACTTTTCTTCGTTTGGAACGCAATATTCAATCTTAATCTTAAAATATTTCTCAACTTGATCGAATAATTCGTACGTTTCCGGGTTCAGACGTCCAGTATCGAGAGAAAACACTCTATACGGTCTATTCGTTAAATGCGCGTATTGAATCAAAGCAACGTCTTCGGCACCGGAGAACGCAATTGCAATATCATCGCCGTACGTTTTCAATGCGTCATCCATGATTTCCAAAGCCGTCATTTCGTTTTCCAATCGTTCATTTTTCTTCTCCAGTTCCTCCTTCAATTGAAGAGTTTGTGTTTGCATCGCGTTCGTTTGAATACTATTATTTACTCGACGATTATTATGATTTTTGCGTGATATTAAAACCAGATTATTAGTATTAGTATTATTATTATTATTATTATTAGTAGTAGTTGTTGTTGTTGTAGTAGTACCGATCGCGATCCTCGCTGAGGTATAAAAAGTACTCAACATCATCATACTCTCTAACTCTTAACACAACTTCTCTCTCTATTCCAGTATGTACTCAAAGATGACAGAGAGTAGTGAGAGAAAAAGTTGCCTAGCGTGTGTGTGCTTTGTGAGAACGCGCTCTGCGTTGCAAGAATTAAATACACTGCCGTGTGTGCAGAGGAGAGAGAGAGAGAGAGAGATTGTGTGTGTTTGTACTTATGATTAAGAACTCGCTCGTTTAATGAGGTAATAAAGAGTATGCTGCTACGAGATTTATAACAACTCCCTCTTTCACCTCGTTTGGTCTATCATTAGTCTATAATAGATTCTCTAATACGGTAAGTTCTATACTTCTATATTTCTTGTTTCTACAACTAAAATACAACAACGGCAACAACAAAAACACATATCTATACAAACTAGACTATGTCATCGTTAAACTATCTACTTCCATCAAACTAAAATCGACTAATCTAGTGACTTCTTTAAAATTAAACGTTCCTTCAAATCTCTCGTTTCGTAAAACGTGCGGATACCAATGTATATCATCTGTAGAGAGAAGAGAGACAGAAAGAAAGTCAATAATCAGACTAATCATCATCATCACATAACAATCGAATAGCAAGTAAATTTGGAATCATAAACGACGTTCAGCCACGCATACACGCATAAAAAAAACGATATAAGAACAAAATTACACGCGATGACGACGACGCGCGCATCGTACCTTCCCACATTCTATCAAATGGAATCTCATCGTAAGAAAACCATTCGGGAATCATCTCTTCCGTCATTTCTGGTATACCACTAAATTTTGTTACTCTAAAAACGTGTACTAACCAAGGGCATTTATCTTCCTCATCGATCCAATCGAACGTTATTCTCCCAATTTCAACACAATCTAATGCTTTTATCGTCGCTTCTTCTTCGAGTTCGCGTAGTGCGGATTCGTATACAGAATGATCCTCCTCCTCTACTTTCCCACCGAATCCGTTAAAGAGACCAACACCAAATCCTCTTCTCTTCTTGCCCAGTAAGACACGTTCATTCTTTTCGTCGAGGACTAAGAGTAAAGTAAAGATTTTCTTCCCGTTTAATATCATCATCATCACCTTTCTCTCTTTTATGTTATTATCCTATAGTTATATTTGTTGTTATAAAATCATACTTCCTTCGAAAACGGTATCTCTGAATTCACTATGTGTATGAGATATATCTGCAGTCAATATCTACCACGTTTGGATCCCGTGTACTCTATCGCTTTCTGTTATTCCAGACGAATCAACACTTCTCTAAGACTCAAAATGTGATGACACAAACACTCCGCAACGCGCTCTCAACACGCGTTTCGCGTACAAAAACTGACCGGAATCGAAACTACTAGTCTTTCGCCACCTTATGACCAACTTTTCTCGTTGAACGATCGTTCGAACCGAAAGCAGTGATCGTTTGCAACAAATTGTTTTTTTTGCCACGCACGGTTGAAACGAGAAAATGCGCTTCTTCTTAAAGATGCGAAGTTTGGATCAATGCAAAAGCGCCGCTCGGTCGCGCGAAGTAGATTTTTTGCTTGGAAATGAAAGATATAGATACGCAGAGTTGATTTGTACGAAAACTTGCGCGAAGAACTGCTCAGATATCGCGTGCTATGTATTTGCAACAAAATGGTGATTTCTTTGTCAAAATCTGCAAAAAAAGCAAAAAGCTGAAGAAGATGGAAGAGAACTGAGCATTTTGATTCTTCATTTGAAAACAAAGTATAGTGTGCTTTTAACATACGCTTGCGAAATAATGAGCCAAGTAGAATTTTCACCACGATCGGCAGAAGAAGTGTTTCAGAACTTCAAAGGTCGCCAGGCTGGGATAAACAAAGCATTGAACGAAGACGTTGTGAGTGTGATAAAATACGCGTAGTCTTCGTGAAATCGAGTTTCTTCTCTAAATTAGCTTTCTCGATATATATATATATA
>Ga0209830_10003902_pt1 | contig 11187 bp, 6 predicted proteins | sample ArcticOcean_MG_C_12_FD_187439 | JGI IMG/M metagenome (GOLD analysis project Ga0209830, IMG submission 187439) | Marine microbial communities from western Arctic Ocean - ArcticOcean_MG_CB8_130 (SPAdes) (version 2) | ecosystem: Environmental > Aquatic > Marine > Oceanic | place: Arctic Ocean...
CGGCTCCTCCAATGTGCGGCGGAATCTCGCACTTGCATAACTCTTGCATCCCTGGTGATGTTTCAATTATCTCCGCTCTCGTTATCATAAACTTATTATTATTACGTCTTCGTGATGATGATGTTGATGATGATGACCAGGTTTTCGTTCTCGTCGTATTATTTCGGCCGCCGCTCATTAATTTGTTATTCGATGTAGTACTCTTAGACGTCGTCGTAGTAGCAGTAGCGCTCATTCGAGTCATGAATAGTGATTGTGAAGACATTATTACTTTATCTATTGCTCAATTAATTATTGAAGTTTACTTATTCGTGTAATGGTATTTTGTTGAATATTAACTGCGTCGCAATTTAACCTTCTTCTTCTTCTTCTTCTTCTTCTTCTTCTTCTTCTTTTTTTTAATCAACCTTTTTGCCTAAACCCTAAACAATTGAGTACAAACTACAAAAAGCGCACAGGTGAAACACTGCTGCTGATTTCCCCTCACAGGACGACCTTCGCATATTTATTTGTATACAGAACAGAGATTTAGTCATTCTATTCTTTCGTATCATAAACAAATTAATCAATCATCTTCTGAACACGCACGAACGCACGAGACAGACGAACAAAAAAAAAAAAGTTGTTAATAATTGACATCATTGATATCTGTTAAGCAACCATATATATTTATTATTAGTAAAACACCTGCTCGTTATAACAGTTTACAAAAAAAAGAGCAATCATTAGTGGAAACAGTGATAAAGACGAGGGCGACGACGACGACGACAATTCGCGAATAGTTACTAATAATAATAATAGTAGTAGTGTGAAGGTAGACGAGCAGGAGGAGGAGGAGGAACTTCTAGAGGAAGAGCTCGAAGAGGAAGACGAGCGCTATCGTCGTCGGAGAAGAAGAAGGGGAAGATATAGTACTATTAAAATGAAGAAGAACATACCGATCGGTGTGAGATATTTAATCAACAGAAACAACGGGAAGAACTTCTCTTCAGAGAAATACAGATGGTCAGTGTTAGCTTTAACGTTTTTGTCCTATACGATGTACCACGCGACGAGGAAACCGCCATCGATCGTGAAGTCAGTTTTGAACCCAGACGCGACGCAAAGAGAACTGGGAAGAGATGGATGGGCCCCGTTTGATGGGGCGGATGGGAATCAGTTGTTAGGATCGATCGATGTCTCGTTTTTAGCCGCGTATTCAATCGGGATGTTTTTCTCAGGGCATATCGGGGACTCGATGGATTTGAGGAAGTTTTTAACGATCGGGATGGTTGGAAGCGGTATGTTCGTATGCATGTTTGGTATGGCGTACTTTTGGGATATTCACTCGATGTACTATTTCGTGTTCGTGCAAATTCTTGCCGGTGTATTTCAAAGCACTGGATGGCCGTCGGTCGTTTCAGTCGTTGGAAATTGGTGCGGGAAGAGCAAGAGAGGATTAATCATGGGCGTTTGGAACGCGCATACGTCGGTGGGGAATATTCTTGGATCTTTAATAGCATCGAGATGCTTGAGAGATTCGAATTGGGGGATGGCGTTTATTATTCCAGGGGCTTTGATGGTTTTAAGCGGAATCGTGATTAATTTGTTCTTAGTCGTCGACCCGGAAGACGCCGGGCACGATTCGCCGCACGATACGGATGAAAATAATAATAGAGGGGAAAGTAATAGAGAAGATAACGTTTCGTTGATATCAGCTGCGGCAGGAGATGTAACTTCAGACGACGATCGCGCGTCCACCCCTACTTTGATAGGAAGATCAGGAGTATCGGCAGCAGCGGCGGCGCGACATCAAAGCGAAGCGGTTGGCTTCAGAGCGGCTTTGAAAATTCCCGGAGTCATTACGTTTTCGCTTTGTTTGTTCTTCACAAAACTTGTTGCTTATACGTTTCTGTATTGGCTTCCGTTTTACATCGAAAGAACGGAAATTGGTGGCGAGTATTTATCAGCCGCAAAAGCTGGTGAGTTATCGACGCTTTTTGATATTGGAGGCGTCGTCGGAGGAATCTTGGCTGGATACTTGAGCGATAAATATAACGCTCGTTCGATGGTTTCGGCTGGGTTTGTTTATGCCTCAATCCCAGTTTTGTATCTCTATCGCGAGTACGGTTCTTTATCCATAGGTGTAAATATTGTATTTATGATGCTCGCGGGAGTTTTAGTTAACGGGCCGTACGCGCTCATCACGACTGCAGTTTCTGCAGATCTAGGGACGCACGAGAGTTTGAAGGGTAACTCGAAGGCGTTAGCAACGGTGACTGCGATTATTGATGGGACTGGATCGATCGGCGCCGCAATTGGACCGATGTTAACGGGGTATATTTCGAGTAAAACCAACGATTGGAACAACGTGTTTTATATGCTCTATACAGCTGATCTCATTGCCGGGTTGTTACTTACAAAACTCGTCCTGAAAGAGATTCGAACGATGGTCGCGGCGTAAGAGAAAATTATCACTAATGTGTATGGTTGTTGTTGTTGTTGTGTTTGTGTGTATTTCTTTTTTATATATCTTTACTTTATACCAGACTTTCTCAACGTTGAGGAAGTCCCTCTTATTTTCCCTTCTAAAACATTCACACCGCGTTGAGCGGCTTCTTTCCAACTCTCTAACAACTCTTTCGCCGTTTGTCTCGCCTCGCTCGTCATAGTACAACGGTCTTCAGCTATCGCAGTTACCGCAGATGCTATTGGCGAGAGCTCTAAAAGCTCGAGACTCATATCGACGTCTTTCAAAGCATTTAATGCAGATACCGCCCGCTCAGGTGGTAAAGTCTTTGACCCAAGGCGAGTTACGATACCGCGCGCGATATCTTTAAGCGCCTCAACGGTTGAGTTGTCCGCTCTTTGAGTCGTCCAAGTGACGGATGCTTGTAAGCTTGTTTGATCTTCAACGCACCCGAACTTGACATGTTTCTTTCCAGTTTTTTGCGTCGTCGTCGTCGTCGTAAGAGCGACGTTGACAGTGGAAGCGGGATCATCGCAAATGCTTTTGCCTTGATTTGAAACCGCTTCGAGCTCTTTGAGCTCTTGGTTTGAAAGTGGTGTCGTCGAGAGGACTATTTCTAACCACGCCTTTGCATCTGCGGCGTTTTTAAACGACGGCGGTTTCCAAGATGGCTCGCAAATTGCACGCAATTCATCCGAAACGTTATAATTGTAGTGCCCGGTCGGTTTCCCGACATGGTTCACCCTCTTCGTCTTGATAATTGCGAAATAGCCTCGCTCGTTCAATACGCGTGAGTGCAGAAAAAAACCTGAACGTTTATGGAACGGATTTTCCTCCATGTCGCTCGAAGAAGCGATCAAAGGCGCGTTGATTTCTTCGTAAAATGAATAACGTCGCCGTGATATTGGTATTGGTAATTCGCCTTCATTCAAGTCGAAATCATGATGATCGATGAATGCGGCATCGCACTCATCCGCGCTATCGTAAGAAAATTTAGAGTCAAACATTCCATTTGCCGCGTTATTATTAAAATCACCGCCTCTTCGAAGCTGATTTAGTTTATGAATGTGATATTGCTTCAATTCTTCGTCGTCATGATCATCAATGATATCGTTCAAGAAAGCATCATAGTGACATTCTAAAAGATTTTCTTCGTTTATCTTCTCTTTCGCGGCTGCAGATTGAGCCACTTTGAAGACGGGAGGTTTGACTTTCGTGGGTTTTCCTTTCGCTCTCTTTCGCGGCGTTTCACGTTGCTGTTTTTCTTCTTCTTTTTCTTTTTCTTGAGCGAGTGCGTTTGTTACTCTCGCGGCGTCTTCTTCTTCTTCTTGCTCTCTTTTGCGCTTTTCTGCCATTTTTCTCTCTCTCGATTCTTTCACGCGTTCCACGGCGGATGAATACGCCAAGTCTGAACGCGCGTTCTCTTCGTTAAATCCTCCTTGGAAGATTGTATTCATCTCGTGCATGTTATTACTATTATTATTATTATTATGCGGCGTACATTTATTATTTTTCTTTGAGTTTGTTTTGTTGTTGTTGTTATTGTTGTCGTTGTCGTTGTTCTCTCGATCGACTTGTCCTTCGAGTTTTAAAAGCGATAGCCACTCTAACATATCTGCCCTATTCGCTGACTCTAATATACCGCCTAAATTCTTAAACTCTATCGGTAACGTCTTCACGCTATTGAATTTATATGACCCTCGATTCCTCGTCTGTTCTCCTCTACAAATCATCACATCTTTCTCTTGTTTCGTTCTATGCGCGGCGAATACATCTTTCCTCAAAAGAACTTTCTTTATCTTCGAAGTGACAACGTAGTGCCCAAAGTACTCTGCTGCTGCTCCTTCTTTTAAAGGATCACTACTATTATTATTATTATTATTATTATTATTATATGTAACCGTTAAACCTCCACTCTTCGTATCTTCGTCATCGACAACATCGAAAGTGAACGGAAGTGTTTGCGTCTCTTGAGTCCTTGTCATTAAATCTTCATCGCGTTCTCCCTCGTCCTCTTCTTCTTCTTCTTCTTCGTATTTTCTTTCTTGGTCAATACCTTTTTTCGTAATTAAATCTTTTTCATCGTCATCGCTCGGTTTATTAGTACCCTCATCATCTTTCAAACAATAATCAGTTATCGTTTTTCGATCATCATCGCGTTCGCCGTTTTTGCCCCTTTTGTTGTTCTTGTTATGATTTTCATCATCCTCCTCTTCTTCGTGCGTGTCTTCAATCGCATTCATTAAAACGCGCGCGCGTTTCTTATTTATTTAAATCAAACGTAGAGCGTTGATCTTCCCTAATATGCTGATCACCAAAAGTTTGACTTTTTTTTTAATAACGTTTCACTTTGCCAGTTTGCGCCTTTTTCAATCCTTCCCCATTAAGTGAAACTTTCGGTAATAAATAAGATAAAGAACTATGCAGAGTACGATCATGAGACGAGCGGCAAAGCAGATCGCAGAGAGAACACTGAGAACGCCTGAGCGAATGAAAAATAGTACGATGATTGGAAAAAGAGGGATGGGTAAGTTTCGTTAGTAGTAGTAGTAGTAGTAGTAGTAGTATAATCCGTCGTTTTTCTTTGATGGAGAGAAGAGAGAGAGGAAGGGCGAAAAATGAACAAATTGGAACGAAAATGAACATATTTCTTTGTGTGTATGTGTATGTGTGATGAGGTCAATGTTTTCGACGATACGTGTGCGCGCACGTTGAGTGTTCTTGTTCCATGAGTGGTGATCGGTTTCTCTCTCTTTTGTCTCTCTCTTTGTGCGCGTGTGTTTATTTATTATATATTATTATCTAACACTTTCTCCTCTCTTCTCTTGATGATGATGAACAATAACAAAAACAAAAACAGCGAGCGGAGAAGGCGGCGTAACGCACGAAGGGCTAACGATTCACCCAGCGGCACCTGTACATAAAATTTTAGGCACAGCAATGGGAGGACTGATGTGGTTTTGGGTCATGTATCGTTTCTATCACGATGGGGAGACTTTGATTTACGGTCACGAACCGCATTTTTTACACGACGACGATGATCATGGCCACGGGGACGATAAGCATTGATTATTTATGATTGATTGATTGCTGTTCATACATATACTTAGAATAAAATACATATAATAAACAAACGCTTTGTAAAATATAGAATTAGATATAACACGAATTGAAAGCGATTGAATAATAATAATAAAAAAGCGGCGGTCGCGGGGCATCATAGATGAACGACGTTTACTACATATGCATTATTTGAATGTATTAATAAAAGTTATTGTAAGTAGACGATCTGAACCAGTTATAATCTGGAAGAAATTGTGTTGGACCAATAGAGGCGATTGCCAATTCTTGGTCGCGAAGGTATCTCCACGCGGTTTCCTTCACAGTCTCTGCGTTCACCGCGTCAATTCTTGCAAACAACTCTGCTCTCGTCATTCTTTTTCCATACGTCAACAACTGTCTACCAATCTCTTCTGCATTCGCCGATGTCGAGGATTCTTGGTGTAACGTGAGCGATGCTTTCAAAGCTTGCTTCGCTCTTTCCACGGTTTCGGGTTGGCTTTGATAAATCAAGTTTTGAAATTCGCGCATGACGGCAAATGCAACATCGTCCAATGCATCATTCTTTTCCGTCGCTACGTGGACACCAAACAAACCAGTATCGGAATAGTTTGTGTTAAATGTCATGAATGAATTTCCTAAGTCGTTTGAGTGAAAGATTTGCGCCAACTTTGAGCTAACCTCGGAAGCGCCCGGCGCGTTTTTATCCCACGAACCCAACATCGCTTGCATGACCAATAACGGCATCGCATCAGGTGATGTCCAACTCGCACCTTTAAAAGCGACCGCGAAATTTGTCACTTTCATGTCATCGTCTCTGATTCGCACCTCTGAACCTGTGAAATGTCCAGGATCGGAAATGATCGCATCTTTGGTCGAAACGCCTTCCTTCGGCAAATCTTTAAACGCGCTCTCCGCGAGCTTCACCAATTGATCGTGTTCAACTGCACCAGTTCCGACAATAACCATTCTGGGCGCAGTGTAATGCGTTTTGATATATTTTTCCAAATCATTTCTCGTAATCGTGCTCACGTTTTCTGCAGATCCGAGAATCGTTCTGCCTAAACCGGTGTGCTGAAACGCAGTCGCGTGCAAGTGATCGAACAAAACCTCCTCGATTTCCTTCTCCACTTCCTCAGCCTCTCTTAAGATTACTCCTCGTTCTCTCTCAATAGCTCTTTGCTCTAACGCCGAACGTTGTAAAATATCCGACAAAATATCAACCGCTTTACCGATATCTTTCTTCAACACTTTTGCGTAATACGTCGTCTGCTCTCTCGACGTATAGGCGTTCAAGTGTCCACCCATATCCTCAATCTCTTGCTCTAAAGACGCAGCAGTGCGCGTTGCCGTTCCCTTGAACGCCATATGTTCAAGAAAGTGTGCCGTCCCGTTTGTCGCTTTCGACTCGTATCGCGATCCGGCGTCGATCCAAACACCGATCGTCGCAGTTTCGCTATACGGAGCGGCTTCTGTAGCAACTCTTAATCCAGACGCTAACGTCGTGACCTGTTATTATTATTATTATTACATATATATATACATTGCATTTGCATTATTAGAATTTGAGGAAGATGATGATGATAACCGCGGTTAATAAATATGATCACGCTCGCGACGACCGTCAAAGAAATCAAACGAGAGAGAGCGAGAGAGAGAGAAAATCCACCAAAATCCCAAAAGCCGAGAAAGAGATCGAACGATCAAAATCAAGGAAACAATCAAACCTATTTATTACGTAATACGCGTCACCCATTTCTCGACAGAACACACACACACACACAAACAAAAAAACAAACAAACAAATCATCTTCGTAAGAAATCGAGCATAGAATAAATAAATACCTTGCACTCGTCCTGCTGTAAGATCGCTTGATGCGAGAAATTCTGCGTCTCAGGTTGCGACCACTTCATGAACACAGAGTTTTCGTCGTGACCGAGGTTCAACCGTTGAAGATCCGTCGAAGCGTTCGATGCGAACGATGCACGAATGAATTGAGCGAGTTGATTATTGTTTTTGTTGATCGCGCGTCGAGCTACGCGAGCTAAACATCTCGCATACATCTTTCAGTGCTAGTAATAGTACGAGCACGCGAGTGTTTTCCAAAAGAGTGTGTTGTATGGGCAAAACGAATAAAGTGCTAAAAATGCTTATTTGTGGGGAAACCAAAAAAGCTGAATAACCTTCGAGAGAGTAAAAATGTGAGCGCTGCCACATGGTGTTAGTGATTAAAAAATACACGCGAGATCTCGAAAGAAAATACTAACCCATTGACCGTACAATGAAGAACAATAACACTAATAGTAATGATAACGAGAATAACAACGAATATAATTCGAACGATGGGACGAATAACACGACTGACGCGTTAGCGATGGAAAATCGAGAGCTATCGGAGTTCTTCTTAAAATACGAGCGAGGCATAAAGGAGCTCAAAGAAAACCTGGAAGAAGTAGTCACGGAGAGCGAAAACGAAGCGAAGGTTTTGGCGCAAAGAGCTGTGGATATTATGGATGAGGCGAAACAGAGATACGTGGACTGTGCGAATGAAAACGCGCGTGGGAGCGTGTATTTGAGAGAAATTAAACAAAAAGCTATCGATGCTTTCTCGTTGATTTCTGAATTAGATGACTGCGCAGAGGAGGAATGAATAAATAGTGTATGGTAATAACAAATATACAGCAGTTACGTGTTTATAATCAATTAAAATCACTCTACTAAACCTAAGATGTTCCCATGGAAGCGACCTTGCTCTACTCGATACCATGGTAAAGACGTCGTGACAACACCTTCTGCGTGTAAAGATTTTATGCGAATTAAACAATCTCTCGCTTCCATGACGTCGTCGAACCAATATTTTTGACCCTCGAGTTCAAAGAAATCTTGGTCACCTCTTCCTAGTATTAAGACGCAATCGTTGTCTTCGGCCAATCCAATAGCTGCTCGAATTGCGAAAAATCTATCAACAATCACGAATCGCTTCACCATGTTTTGTAACTCAACCGCCTCCGCTTGCGCGTTTGGATGAAGCAAATACATATCCTGCATGAAAGGAATATCTGCAATAATACCGTCAGGTAATCTTAGTTGCACCGCCCTTAACCCGTACACACGACTTCGAAAGCCTTCGACGACGTCATCTAACAGATCGTAACAATCTTCGTTCTTTGGTGACTGTGTGCTTACAAAGACAACATCCGCATATTTATCCACCGTCTCGCCCATCTTACGTCTCAACTCTTTCTCTGGCGCAGAATCCATTACAGTATAATCATGATTAGTACCATCAGCACCGACGACGACGATCACACGACGACACTGCGTAATTGCTCTCGCTGACTGAATTGCGTTTCGAACATCCTCCGGCGTCTTTGCGCTATCGACCAAAGTACAAAACTTCTGTCCCTCGTCGACGAGTTGCATGCGACCAGGTATAGAATTAGCTCTTGATAAACCTTCCGCGATAGATTCGATATCAATTTCACTTGCAAAACCACAAGCTATTGAAGCTAAAACGTTCGAAATATTTGCATCACCAACGAGTGCGGTAACAATTTCCTCTTCTTTGTCTAAATTTTTCATGTACACCTTAATAGCGGTCTCATAAAGAGACAACTCGGCGCTCTCGCAAAAAACATCTGCCATATCTTTATGCTCAGGTTTGCGAGCATATAATATTACTGGAACTTTGCAATTGGCGATTATATCAGCAGCAAATTCATCATCTAAGTTTACGACAACGCGCTGCCTCTGCTTATCATTTAAAGAAGATACAAGCGTAAGCGCTCGCTCACGCCAGTTTTGTACCTCTTCCTCGGATAAGTTGCTTTCATAACTAGTTTCGTACTCTCCATCATCATCGCCTTCATCATCATTCACTTTTTCTTCTTTTTCAACTTTTCCTTGCTTTACTATATCATCTATCCCAACATCATCTTCGTTTTCTTCATCCGAAGATGCATCTGAAGTCGAAGCCGCCGCCTTGTCTTTTTTATTGTCGTTGTTTAGAGCTGCCATTCTAGGAGAATTTGTAAATACAAGGATGTCAAAGTCGATGTTATTAATATGCCCTTTTACCAAGCTTTCGTCGGAGATTTCCATGGCTACTGCGCAAGCGCCTGCATCGACCATGCCAGCTAATATCTGTTGGTTTTGCAACGCGTCTGGTGCTTTCTCTGGAATCTCGTACTTTCCTTGATATGGCGCAAGCCACCCTGGTGCGGAACATGCTCTGTCTTTGTTCAAGTCTGGCTCTTCTGCTCTCCAAGCACCACCGTGTTGAGTAATTTTCATGTTCGGAATGATTGGATCGAGAAAAAGTTCCGAGGCTTCGCACCCCCGGCAAAATATGCTGCCGCCCTCTCTCTCTTGCGTTATTCTTTCATCGGCTGGAACGCATTTTTGGCCACATTCCGAGCACGCGTGCTCGAGTTCGTCCATATCTTCGGGAAGGATTGATGGTGTCACAAAGTACCCACTCGAGGTGATCACACCTGCTCTATTTTCAACCTCTACGTTGTCGTCATCTTCATCGTCGTCGTCGTCGTCTGCATCGTTTTTGCTATCTGTTCCCTCTCTCTTCAACCTATATCCGCTCGTCTTAAGTATTTCTTCTTTGCTCGCCTCGAATATTTCTTTAATCAAATTACACGTAGTATCTTTCCCTCTGTGTCCAAAAACGCCGGCGACGATGAGTTTCCCAGACGGATCGTCGTAAAAAGCCTTGCCAAGTTTTCCCAAAATATCTTTCGTGCTTTTCACGATAACGACTGGCGCTCCGTTTGCGTTTTCTACAACCCCTTTTTCTCTTTCTGAAACAACTGCAACCGCACGTCTCAACTTAATAGCGTCTTCAACTTCGTTATGGCCATCGTGTGGATCTAGTTTATCATCAGAGTTATCTACGCATATGAAAAGGTCACCCTCGAGCGCATAGCGCGCGTCGGATACGATGCCAGTAATTTCTACGTCTTCCTCTTCGTCTAAATCTATCCATTTAGCGTCCTCGATACCTGCTGCTTCGAACGTATCTCTAAGTCGCCCGACGTTTTCTTCTATATATTCTTCGTTTTCGTCGTCATTTTCCTCGTTTTCTTCATCATCATCTTCTTCATCATCATTCGCAACCTCGTCGCTTTCATCATCATCATCTTCAAAGTATTCATCATCATCAACATCATCATCATCATCATCTTTAGCCTCCAACAAAATTTGTGTTCTGCCCCTCGTTCCTCTCCTACTCCTTCTTCCACTGATTACTGCAGTTAAAGAAGAAGAAGATGATTTAAGGGCTAACGGTTCACGCATCATCACCTCCATCCTCGTTTGTCTCATAGCGAGCAACTGCTGAGGAACGACCGATCTCGAAAAACCCGTCGTCGTCATCGTCATCTGCGCTCGTTGACGATGATTTTTTTGACCGCGATTTTGTCCCATCGTCGTCACACAAATCGGTCGTTTCCATGCTCTGTTTTTACTTAAAGCGGTCACTTGTAGTCCATTGCGCGATCGACACAGATGCGTTCTTCTCGACGTCGTCCTTTGTTTCGTGCGTGTTATTATTTCTTGTCGTTTGTGTGGATTAGCGCTAGGCGATATCATCATCATCTTCTTCCTCTTCCTCTTCCTCTTCTTTCGCCGCCGAAGTCGGGAAAATAAATAAAATAACAAAAAAGAC
>Ga0209830_10003903_pt1 | contig 11187 bp, 13 predicted proteins | sample ArcticOcean_MG_C_12_FD_187439 | JGI IMG/M metagenome (GOLD analysis project Ga0209830, IMG submission 187439) | Marine microbial communities from western Arctic Ocean - ArcticOcean_MG_CB8_130 (SPAdes) (version 2) | ecosystem: Environmental > Aquatic > Marine > Oceanic | place: Arctic Ocean...
TAAAATGGATAAAATTTTATTAAAAAAAATATTGTCTAATTTTCAAATTTCAGATGATTTATTAACATTTAATAAGATATCCTCTGGATACATTAATGACACCTTTAAAGTTTTTATAGATAATAACCCTAAATATATTCTTCAAAAGATAAATTCTAAAGTATTCAAAAACCCAGAAGATATTTTTCACAACATCAACCTAATTAAAAACAATTCTGTAGACATCGGAATAAACTATATTAACTCAAAATCAAATAAACCATACACTATTAATGATTCAGATTATTGGAGGCTGATGAATTACGAAACTGGGAGTAAAACATTTAATACTACTAACGATAATTTAGTAGCTTTTGAGTCAGGTAAAGTGTTATCAAATTTCCACGAGAAATTAAAGAATTTAGACTTAACCAACTTCAAAGAAATTATTCCTGATTTTCACAATCTACCTCTGAGGTTAATTCAATTTGAGAAATCGTGTAATTACAAAGAAAATAACTGTTTTAATGAGATAGCTTTAATAAAAAAACTATCTACAAATTTTGATATTATATACAATACTAATCTAGAAATTAGACTTTGTCATAATGATTCCAAACTAAATAATATTTTGTTTAATCAAGCGAATAAAGGTCTTTACTTAATTGATATAGATACAATAATGCCTGGTTCAATTTTATATGACTTTGGGGATTGTGTTAGGACAATAGTGAATACAGTTTCAGAAGAAGAAAAGGATTTAAATAAGATTGAATTTAATAAAGAAATGTTTAAGTTTTTTATAGATGGCTTCAAACCAAGCTTAAAAACTATTAATAAAAACGAATTGAAACTACTTTCTCTATCGGTGGCACTTATGCCTTTCATTCATGGGGTGAGAGCACTAACAGATCATTTAAATGGAAATAAATACTTTAAAGTAACGTATGAAAACCAAAACTTAATTAGAGCTAAAAATTTAATTAAATTTTCTGAAATCGCATTATTAAATAAAGAATACATGACAAAATTAATAACTAAAAATTCAATTTAAAGAGTCTGATCTAACAATACTATTTTCTGAACTCAACCAACCATTCATACCCTTATTAAAATCATAAATTTCTGTAAACCCTAAAGAATCCATTATTAACGCAGATTTATTACTTCTATTTCCTGACTTACAATAAACAACAGTTAATTTAGATTTATCTAACTTATTTACACTATCTACAAAAGTAGGTTTATAAAAATCTATATTTAAAGCACCTTCAATATGACCATGATTGTATTCGCCTAACCTCCTAACATCAATAAGTTGAATATCTTGTGTTTTAAGCATGAAAATAAGTTTTTCTGTATTAATTTTATTAACCTCAACTTCTACATTAGAACAAGAAAGACTAATTATTACAAAAAATAATATGAAATTTTTAAACATAAATTAAAGAATTATTTTTTTACCTGTCCAGTTACTAAAACCACCTAAAAGGTTATATGTTTTTTCAAAACCTAATTGATTCATTATTGAACAGGCTTGAGCACTCCTTCCACCAGCTTTACAATAAATAAAGTATGATTTATTTTTATCTAATTTATTAATTTCATCCATAAATAATTGACCACCATATATATCGATATTAATTGCATTAGGGATTATACCCTCTGCTAGCTCATGATCAGCTCTAACATCAATTATTATAGAATTATTATCTTCAATACACTTTAATCCCCAATCTGTTTGATTTAAATCCATAACTTAAATTTTAATTATAATTTTATCTTATTAAAAAATTGAATCTATTAACGTATTATTTATCTAGTGAAAATCAATTCATTACCAGTAGAAAGCTTTTCAGAGAAATAATATTTATCAGATGAGAAGTTCTTTAAGCCATCAATAGAATTAATTTTATTGTCAATAATATATCTAGTCATTAGACCCCTTGCTTTCTTTGAGAAAATGGCAATATTTTTATACTCACCATTTTTAAATTGTTTAAAATTAGCAGTAATCATTGAGGTTTTTAAAACCTTAGTATCTATCGCTTTTATATACTCATTACTAGCTAAGTTTAAGAACAACTCCCCTTCATTAAGTTCTTTGTTCAAGGCTTTCGTTAATTCAAATCTCCAATATTCATATAAATTTTTATTATTTCCAAAGGATAATTTAGTACCCATTTCTAGTCTATATGGTTGCACTAAATCTAAAGGTTTTAAGATACCATAAAGTCCTGAAATTATTCTGACGGTACTTTGTAATAAATCAATTTTATCAGTTGGAATTGAGTATGCATCAATTCCTTTATAAACATCTCCAGCAAAAGCATAAATTGCTTGTCTAGAATTTGAAGTATTAAAGGGTAAACTCCAAGACTGATTTCTTTTGTAATTTAAATCCCCTAAAGAGCTTGAAATACTCATTAATTTGGATAAGTCATCTGGAGATTTACTTTTAAGAATATTATTTAACTGCTCTGCTTCTTTTAAAAAACAAGACTGTGTAAATTCCTTCGTAGGTAGCTCACTAGTATAATTTAAAGATTTTGCGGGGGAGATAACTAATTTCATATAAAAATAATTTTAATTAAAATTACAAACGAAAAACTTAAATACAATACAAAAAATTAAAAAAAATTACATCATGTGTTTTGCATAACTTGACCATTTTTCTAAGCAAATTTTCATATCCTCAGGAATTTCCGAATTAAATTCGATAAATTTATTAGTTGTTGGATGAACAAATCCTAAACTTTTTGCATGAAGTGCCTGTCTTGGGAGAACCTTAAAACAATTATCTACAAATTGTTTGTACTTTGTAAAGGTAGTCCCTTTCAAAATTAACTCCCCTCCATATCTTTCATCATTAAATAAAGTGTGGCCGATATGTTTCATATGAACTCTAATTTGATGTGTTCTACCTGTCTCTAGTTTACAACTAACAAGCGTTACATACCCAAATCTCTCTACGACTTTATAATGAGTTATTGCCGGCTTTCCTAAATGACTATCCTCATCATTAAAAACAATATTTTGTAGTCTGTTTTTTGGGTTTCTTCCAATAACTTTATCTATTGTTCCTTCATCATTTACAGGGTTACCCCAAACCAGAGCTAAATATTCTCTTTTACTAGTTTTTTTTGCAAATTGGTCAGATAGCTTTGACATTGCATTCTCGTTTTTCGCGACAACTAATAAACCACTAGTATCTTTATCGATTCTATGAACAAGACCTGGTCTATTTGATGAATTATTTGGTAGGTTATCAAAGTGATAGATTAATGCATTAATCAAAGTGCCAGAGTAGTTGCCATGCCCAGGATGAACTACCATTCCTGCAGGTTTATTTACTACAAGTAAATCCTTGTCTTCAAAGACTATATCTAAATCAATATTTTCTGGAAGTAGTAAGTTTTCAGCTGGTGGGTATTCGAAAAACACTTTTATTTCATCAATTGGTTTTACTTTATAATTAGACTTAACAACTTCACCATTTACCTTTATACTACCTGCTTTAGCAGCTGCTTGAATTTTAGTTCTAGTTGCATTTTCTACAAAATTCATTAAGTACTTATCAATTCTTAAAGGAGCTTGACCTTGTTGAACTGAAAAAGAATAATGTTCATATAAAGAATCAGAGTTTTCCATTTCCTAAAATTAAATCGATTATTGAATTTTTTAATAATTTATCTCCTTCATTTACTTCCTCCCCATTGTGGCTAATTTCTATTATTTCATCTTTACCAATATCATCCACATATTCAATTTCACCAACTATAAAACCCGAAGACTCCAGTCGTTGAGTAGCTTGTCTAATTGTAGTTCGTATTATTTTCGGGATAGTAATATCGTTATACCCAGATGGATTAATAGTCAAATAAATTTTTCTATTTATCTTTACTTTCGATCCGAAAGCTGGCTGATGATCTATCACAGATAAAGGCTTAAAAGAAGAATTATATCTTGCTGAATCTAAAATTACAAGATTCAGATTTATAGAGCTTAATTCAGTTTTTACTTGTTCAATAGTTTTACCAACTAAATTTGGAACCTCAACAGACTCCCCATGCATTGTAGTATAACTTAGCGATACAATAGAAACAATTACTAAGATAACAGAGAGGCAGAATAAATAAAAAATCTGTTTGACGAAATTTTTACTGAATAAAAATTTAATAAAATTCATTACAACATATTATATAACAAAAATAAGCATTTTTCGAGATATTTTTTTTTTATAAGAATAAGATTTACAAATTAATTTATATTTTTAATAAAAAATTAAAAATGAAAAAAAATATTGCAATCATCATGGGTGGTTACTCAAGTGAGTATACTATTTCTATTGAAAGTGGGAAAGCAGTATACAATGAATTAAACAAAAGTAAATTTAACTGCTACAAGATTTTAATTTTAAAGGATCGTTGGGTTTATGTTGACAACAAAAACTACGAACATAATATAAATAAAGAGTTTTTTACATTAAAATTAAGTAATAAAGTAATTCAATTTGATTGCGTCTTTAATGCAATACACGGCTCACCTGGTGAAGATGGGGAAATACAAGAATACTTAAGTAAGTTGCAAATACCATTTACAGGAAGTGGATTATTTCAATCTAAAATTACCTATGATAAAATAGAGTGTTTAAGATATTTAAAGAAACATAATATTAAATCAGCGAATTCAGTTAGCTTAAATTTGGAAGACAAAATAGATTTGAATCAAATTGTCAATAAAGTAGGATTACCTTGTTTTGTAAAAGCCAGTAAAAGCGGAAGTAGTTATGGGATTACAAAAGTATACAAGTTAACAGAATTTGACCAAGCTCTTAAAGTTGCATTTAAAGAAGATGAAAATATATTAATTGAATCTTTCTTAGATGGAATAGAAGTTTCTGTTGGTGTTATTAGTTATCAAAATAAGATAATTTGCTTACCAATTACAGAAATAATAAGTAATAATGACTTCTTTGATTATGAAGCGAAATATAATGGTCAATCCTCTGAAATAACACCTGCCAGAATTTCTGAGGAAATGAAATCTAAGCTATTAACGGAATCTTTAAAGATTTTTCAAATACTTAGCCTAAAAGGATTAACCAGAAGTGAGTTTATATTTAAAGATGGTATTCCTTATTTACTAGAAGTCAATACAGTACCTGGTTTAACTAATAAAAGTATTTTACCACAACAAGTTAAACTTGCTGGTATATCTTTAAACGATTTATACGAAAATCTAATTAATGAAGCTTTAAATTAATTTTTATAATTTTGGAATATGAAAAAAGCTGTTTTTCCAGGATCATTTGATCCATTAACTTTAGGGCATTGCGATATTATAGACCGAAGTATTAACTTATTTGACGAAATCATAGTTGCAATCGGGATAAATTCTTCTAAAAAATGTATGTTTACTTTGGAAGAAAGGAAAAAATTTATCACCACACATTACATTAATCAACCTAAAGTAAAAATTATGATTTACGAAGGATTAACTGTAGATTTTTGCAAAAAAACTGAAGCGGACTTTATACTTAGAGGATTAAGGAACCCTGCCGATTTTGAATTTGAAAAAGCTATCGCTCAAACAAATAGAAAACTATCAAGTATCGATACTGTTTTTTTCTTAACTAGTGCTAATAATTCATATATTTCTTCTTCTATTGTTAGAGAAGTAATTGTCAACAATGGCGATTACACTAAGCTAGTTCCTGCTTGTGTTAGAAAAGATTATTTCTAAAAAAGTAATTTTATGTTTGGGTAAGAATTATTTTTAACATCTTCAAGATTTTCTTTTTTTATCCAACAAACACGAGTGATGTCTTCATTTAGTTGTGGAGTGAATTTTCCCGAGTAATCACTAAACATTTCGAACCAGTAAGTTATTTTCAACCTATACTCATCATTCCTTTTAAATATATGATATGTAATATCAAGAGGTTTTTTTATTAAAACTTCTTTTATTCCTGTTTCTTCGGTAACCTCCCTTATAGCTGTTTCTGATAATTGCTCATTTTTCTCAGCTTTTCCCTTAGGAAGATCCCATTTATCATTTCTATATATAAAAAGTGTATCCGATTTGGAATTAATGATTTTACCACCAGCAGCTACTACTGTCTTTATAGATTTAAAAAAATATTTTAATAGATTATCACTGTTTTTATGGTATAAATGGAGTGATTTTGTGCTTTTTTTGTTTAAGATTTTAATAACCTTTTTAATCTTTATATTTTTCAGAGGTAAAACAACTAAACCTGTTTGTTGCTCTATTACATCAGTTAATAAAATAACTTTCCCCTTATAAAAAACTTGATACATTTATATTTGTTTGTTATGCAAACATATTAATTTTTGATTAGTTTTGTGTATATGGGTCAAATAGATAATATAGAATTAAAAATTGCAGAAACATTACTAAAAATTAATGCCATCAAATTAAACCCTAATGAACCCTTTAAATGGGCTTCAGGATGGAATTCACCCATTTATTGTGACAACAGAACAATACTATCATTCCCAAATGTAAGAAATGAAGTAAAAGAAGAATTATCTAAACTTTTAATAGAAAAATTTGGTAAACCTGACGTGATAGCAGGAGTAGCTACTGGAGCAATTGGAATTGGGATGTTAGTAGCAGATTTTTTAGATCTTCCATTTATATATGTAAGGCCTGAAGCAAAAAAACATGGTAGAAAGAATCAAATTGAAGGTAAAATAAACTCTTCTCAAAAAGTAGTGGTTATTGAAGATTTAATTAGCACAGGTAATAGTAGTATAAATGCCGTAAAAGCTTTAAGAGAACAAGACATTGAAGTAATCGGTATGGTAGCTATATTTACTTATGGATTTGATATTTCATTTGAAAATTTTAAAAATGAAAATTTAAAATTAGAAACACTAAGTAACTATAAAACACTTATTGATTGTGCGCTCAAAAATAATTATATTAATTCATCGGAGCTAGAAGAACTTAAATCCTGGAACAAAAACCCTTCAAATTGGTAGACTAAATGATTAGTTTACTATCGAAATTTCTTTTATTGCAAAAGTTTTTTCTAAATCATCTTCCATAATAATTTTCAGCATTCCAAATTCATTAACTCCACTAATAAAACCAGAAATCAATTTTTTATCTGCTAATCTAAACATAGATACTTTATTTATTCGATAAAGATTATCTTCATATAATTTATATAAATATGAAAGTTTATCCTTTTCTAAAAAACTATAATAATATTTTATATTATTAATAATTTCAAAAAGAATTTCATCTGTATTATAAAAATTTCCAGTGATTTTTTTTATTGATGTAGCGTTGGGAGAGTTTTTAAATATTGTTTGATTTACATTTATACCAATACCTATTATTATATCTTGAATAGAACTATTTTTAATGATATTTTCAATTAAAACTCCACATATCTTAAAACTTCCTGACATAATGTCGTTTGGCCATTTAACAGAAACCTGAGGTATATTAAATTTATTTAGAGATTTTTTAATAGCTAAACAAACAATTATATTAATGACAAACTGATTACTCAATTTAATGATCGAATTAGATAGGTATACACTACATATCAAGTTTTTATCTGCTTCAGATTCCCAGAAACCACCCATTTGACCTTTGCCCTTATTTTGAAAATTTGCAGTAACTACTGTATAATTAATAACAGGTTTTTTGCTCAATAAATTCTTTAAATAATCATTTGTTGAATCAATGGCATTAAGTTTGATTATATTCATGTGTTTAAAGTAAAAAAAATAATAACTTTGCACAAATATAAAACTGATAAGTGGTTAAGAAAAAGAATAGTGATGATTCCTTAATTTATAGTATTATTGAGGCAATTGAAGAAATTAAAGGAAAAAATATTAATATTTTGGATTTACGTGAACTTGAGAATTCTGTATGTGATTATTTTATTATTTGCGAAGGAAACTCCAACACACAGGTAAATGCAATAGTTGGTTCTATACAAAAACATGTAAGTAAGGAGTTAAAAGATAAGCCGTGGAACATTGAAGGAAATGACAACGGGGAATGGGTTTTAATGGATTATATCAATGTGGTTGTACATGTTTTCCAAAAGCATAAAAGAGAATATTATGATATTGAAAGTTTGTGGGGTGATGCAAAGTTAACCAAAGTTAAATCTAAAGATTAAAACAAAATAAATGACAAATAAAAAAAATAATAAAAAAGCTCCTAAGATTAATCAATATTGGTTTTACGGAGGAATAATATTTTTATTCATTTTATTACAAGTGTTTTCGGGGGGATTAACATCATCTGATGTTAATCAAACAACTCCTTCAAAGTTTTTTGAGTATGTTTCTATGGGTGATATAGAGAGAATTGAAATAATAAATAAGAGAGAAGTTAAAGTTTACCTAACAGAAGAGGCTTCATCTAAAGACATTCATAAAGAAACAATAAAAGCATATTTCCCTCTATCTGCTCGAAAAGCAAGCTATAAGTTTGAATTTGGAGATTTACAGAATTTTGAGAATAGATTAAAAAGAAATGAGGAGGAAAATAATTTAGTAATAGAAGTTAATTACGTAACTGAGCAAAACATTTGGGGTGATTTATTATTATCGATGCTACCATTTGTTTTGATTATAGGTGTTTGGATTTTTGTTATGCGTAAAATGTCGTCAGGTGGTTCTGGTGGTGGTGGACAGATATTTAATATTGGTAAGTCAAAAGCTAAACTTTTTGACGAAAAGACAGATGTAAAAACAACATTTAAGGACGTAGCAGGAATGGAAGGTGCAAAAGAAGAAGTTCAAGAAATAGTTGATTTTTTAAAAAACCCATCTAAATATACAGCACTTGGTGGCAAAATTCCAAAAGGGGCACTTTTAGTAGGTTCTCCAGGGACTGGAAAAACATTATTAGCTAAAGCTGTAGCTGGAGAAGCAAAAGTTCCATTTTTCTCTTTATCTGGATCAGATTTTGTTGAAATGTTTGTTGGAGTTGGTGCATCTAGAGTTAGAGATTTATTTAAGCAGGCTAAAGATAAGTCTCCAGCAATCATATTTATTGATGAAATTGATGCTATTGGTAGAGCTAGAGGAAAAAGCAATATGACTGGTGGTAATGACGAACGTGAGAACACATTAAATCAACTACTAACAGAAATGGATGGTTTTGGCACCAATACAAATGTGATTGTAATAGCTGCAACAAACAGAGCTGATGTGCTAGATAAAGCATTGATGAGAGCTGGAAGGTTTGATAGACAAATATTCGTAGACTTACCTGATGTAAGAGAAAGAAAAGCGATTTTTAAAGTTCACTTAAGACCGTTGAAAAAAGCTACAAATTTAGATGTAGAATTTTTATCTAAACAAACACCAGGTTTTTCTGGTGCTGATATAGCAAATGTTTGTAACGAAGCTGCATTAATAGCTGCAAGAAAAAATAAAAAATCAGTGGGTAAACAAGATTTTTTAGATGCTGTTGACAGAATAGTTGGTGGGTTAGAGAAAAAAAATAAAATAATAACTCCAGCAGAGAAAAAAGCTGTAGCGTATCATGAAGCTGGGCATGCGACAGTTAGTTGGATGTTGGAACACGCGGCTCCATTAGTTAAAGTAACTATAGTACCAAGAGGACAATCTCTAGGTGCTGCATGGTATTTACCAGAGGAAAGATTAATTGTAAGACCTGAGCAGATGCTAGATGAAATGTGTGCTGCATTAGGTGGTAGAGCTGCAGAAAAAGTCATATTTAATAAAATATCAACTGGAGCACTTAGTGACTTAGAAAAGGTTACAAAACAAGCCAGAGCAATGGTTACAGTATATGGATTAAATGACAAAGTTGGAAATATAACATATTATGACTCTTCTAATGGGAATGAATATGGATTTACAAAACCATATAGTGAAAAAACTGCAGAAACAATTGATAAAGAAATTTCATCAATAATTGAAAAAGAATATCAAAGAGCTATTAAATTATTACAAAATAACAAAAGTAAATTAGTAGAACTAGCAGAAGTATTATTAGATAAAGAAGTTATTTTTAAAGATAATTTAGAAAAAATATTTGGCAAGAGGCCTTTTGATAAAGAAGTGATAAATTCATAATGTATATACATATAATTAATATTTGAATTTATATATTTGGGTATATATGTAATTTATATTTTCTGATTTGAATTTTTTCAAAAACATATTTAATAAAGGTAAAAAAACCAAAACCTCTAGCAAGGCTAGTTTTGAAGAGGAAAGTGATTTCATGCCTAAACTTGAAACTCCAACTGATAATAGGTTTGTTAAAAATTTCATCCAAAATGGAGGTAAATTTTTGTACTCTGATAACGAAAATGAAGTAAATAAAAATATATCATTAATTTTAAATGAAAATAGTTGGGACATATCTAATTTAATTTGCATTGATAAAACTATATCTAAAAGATTTAAGTTAGAATATTCTTTTTCGAAAAATATAAATGAAAATTCTATATGCCTTGTATCTACCTGTGAATATTTAATCGCTGATGATGGATCTATATTAATATCTTCTAATCAAGTTGCAGAAAAAAAACTAGCTGAACTTCCAGCAGATATAATAATTTTAGCTAAAACTGACCAACTAATCAATAACATAAGTGAAGGATTAGCAGGGATTAAAAATAGCGGAAAATTAATTCCAAGTAACATAACTAATTTAAAGCATTTTAAAGATTGTAATGATAAAGATTTTTTAAGCTATGGAAGTAGTTCAAAAAACTTATATTTGATCCTGTTAGAAAACCAATAATTAATTAAGTTGAAAGAACTTTTAAAGAGAACAGTTTCTGGTTTAGTTTACGCATCATTATTTTTGTTATCACTAAAGTCACAAATAGCATTCATAATATTAATATTTGTTTTTGGGGTAATCTGCAATATAGAGTTTAGCAGATTAGTTAATCAAAAAAGAACTATTTCACATTTAATATTTGTTTTTTTATACCTGTACTTTACATACTTTGAATATATTTTAATTAGCAATTCTTTTTTTAACGAAAGCAAAGAAATACTACTGGTTTTTAGTGTTTTTGTTTTAATATTTTTAATCAGAGATCTTTTTGTAAAAAAAAATCTACCAAGATTCTTATCTAAAAATTATATAGCTTCTACTTTTTACCTATCCAGTTCCTTTGTTTTTATTGCTCTAATACCAATGTTCTTTTCGAGTTTTAAT
>Ga0209830_10003908_pt1 | contig 11176 bp, 8 predicted proteins | sample ArcticOcean_MG_C_12_FD_187439 | JGI IMG/M metagenome (GOLD analysis project Ga0209830, IMG submission 187439) | Marine microbial communities from western Arctic Ocean - ArcticOcean_MG_CB8_130 (SPAdes) (version 2) | ecosystem: Environmental > Aquatic > Marine > Oceanic | place: Arctic Ocean...
ATGTAATAACGGTAGCAACTGGTGGATCCACGGCCCTTACAGTGAACGCAGATCAATCCGTGTCATTGAGCGGTGCATTAACAGTCACTGGCGTCACTACACTGACTGGTGGAGTAAGCACAAATTCAGTGACAGGTGAGGTCATACCAGGAAAACTTGCTGGAACAAATTTTACAAACAGTTTATTAATTGGTCATTCAACTACTGGAACTTTAAATAGTGCTGGTCAAAATGTAGGAATTGGACTTGAATCTTTAGAAGATATTACTTCTGGAGATTATAATACAACGGTTGGTTATCAAGCTGGTAAAAGTAATACTACTGCAACTGGTAATACATTTATAGGTGCGTTATCTGGTGTAAACAACACATCAACTGGAACAAATACTGGTGTTGGTTATAGAACACTCTGGGCTAATGCGGCAAGTGGTAATACTGCTATTGGTTATTATTCTGGCAGATTTAATGGTAGTGGTACTGGTAATGTTTCTATGGGTAGAGAAGCATTACAAGGTGTATCTGGAAATAATAATAATTTTAATACAGCTTTAGGTGCTTATAGTAATACTGCAATTACTACTGGTGGATATAATGTTACTTTAGGTTATCAAGCTGGAGATAACATAACAACTGGTTCTGGTAATGTAATTATTGGAAGTGTTGATGCTGATGCTTCTGATAGTGCAAGGACTTTAAAGATCGCTGGTAATGATGGCACAACAACTACAACTTGGATTTCTGGAGACAACACCGGCAAGGTATCATTCCCAGGCAATGACGGTGCAGGGCTGTCAATACTGAGCAGTACCATATCAACCGCGGCTTCAAATGCCGACATAACATTGACACCACATGGCACGGGCGACATCAACCTTACAGCTGGTGCTGACATCAATGTTCCAGCAAACATAGGTCTTACATTTGGAGATGACGGAGAAAAAATTGAAGGTGATGGCACAGACCTAACCATTGCATCAAGCAACGATTTAAATTTAACAGCGACAACAGATATCAATGTACCAGCAAACGTTGGAATGACATTTGGAGATGATGGTGAGAAGATCGAGGGTGATGGAACTAAATTAACTATTACTTCAAGCGGAACTATTGATATGGATGGTCAGATACTTCAATTGATGAGTGGTAGTACAATCGTTGGTCAATTCAATCCTTTTGGAGATAATTTAACAATTAAATCACTACAAGAAAATAGAGATATACTATTCCAAGGTAATGATGGTGGCTCAGGTATTACTGCTTTAAGATTAGACATGAGTGAGGCGGGTGCCGCAACATTCAATGACGCTGTCATTTTAGGGACAAACAAAGAAATACAGTTTGTAGACACCAATGAGTCCATCAAGTCCGATGGCTCTAAGATGATCATCAAGTCAGGTGGTACCACATTCAATTTACCAACCTCGGACGGAACGTCTGGACAAGCATTGATCACAGACGGTGCAGGTACTCTATCTTTTGATACAGTATCTACTACAACCTCAAGTGATACAAGGGCTATTGTAAAAAATAATAAAACAGTGAACACATCCGCAAGGACGGTGGACTACTTCCAGGCCGCGGCATTTGACATGGCTTGGTATTTTGTTGCCTTGAACGACCTCACAAACGATAACACTAGTGGATCAGTTTTCACAGTGTGCCATAACAATTCAGACGCATTTATAGGTGGACCAAGGGGAGGTGCGGCAGGCAGTTCTAATGCTATGCCAACCACATCGGCCGATATCGCAAGTAGTCAAGTGAGAGTGAAAATCACAGGACCAAGTGCAGATAGCAAAATAAGTTTCTACAAGATACCAATCTCAAGAGCTAGTACATCTGATGCCACAGTAGGTGTAACAGTTACAACTTCCAACACAGATGTTGACTCAGCATCTGAAAGTATTGACACATTCGCACATGCATCATTTAGAGCGGCAAAATATGTTATACTAATAGATGACAACGCCAAGACAGAGACGGGAGTGACTGAAGCACTAGTTGTGCATGATGGAACAAACGCTTTCGTGACACAGTATGGTACACTGCAAACCGGCAACAACGATATGATCACTTTATCAGCGGCGATATCAGGCAGTAATGTCGTATTATCAGCGGCGGGTCTAACACCAAACTTATCATTGAAGATACACAAAACTTTACTTGCAGACTCCATGACAGCAGAATCAAATGCTAACCAGAAAATTATAGCGGCAACCACTGTCAGCTCGACTGCCACAGCGTTTGACAGTTTCGACCTTGACGACGCCACTGCGGCAGTCTACTACGTGGTAGGAAAGAATGCCACAGAGGGTGCCTACAGCGTACAGGAAGTATACCTGGCAGGTGACGTAGGTGAGGCGGGTGTCAGTTCAGGACCTTTCGTTTCAACCAAAGGAACAACACAACTTGAATTCACGGCTGATTTCCTTGATACCACAGATAATACGGTGCAAATGAGTGTATCATCTACATCAGGTGGCTCTACCACGGTAAATGCGTACAGAATCAACTGTCTAGCCGGCGAATAAGAACAGATCAATATAAATACACACTATATTAACAATCATGCGGGAGATATGGAACCATGACAACAAGAAATTTTAGAGTAAACAACGGACTGGAAGTAGGCGATATAGTAATATCAGCTTCGGCCAACACAATCACAGGCGGTACAACATCGGCACCAACAGCTGACGGTCAGTTCGCCAACAAGAAATTCGTAGATGATTCAATTGCGGCAATTTCGACAGCGGCAATTTCGGTAGGGAACTCGAGTGCTACAATATCAGATACAGGCTCAGACGGAGCATTGACAGTAGTGGCAGACGGCGGTACAGTATTGAGTCAGACAGCGGCAGTGACAACAGTCACGGCATCAGGTGCAATCAACCTTACAGCAGGTTCAGATGTAGTAGTACCAGCAAACGTTGGTGTAACATTTGGTACAGGTGAGAAGATTGAAGGTGACAACACAGACCTTACAGTAACATCAGGTGGTGCATTGAACTTGACTGCAACAACAGATGTAGTAGTACCAGCAAACGTTGGTGTAACATTTGGATCAGGTGAGAAGATCGAAGGTGATAGCACAGACCTTACAATCACATCAGGTGGTGCATTAAACCTAACAGCGACTACAGACGTAGTAATTCCTGCCAACGTGGGAATCACGTTTGGATCAGGTGAGAAGATCGAAGGTGATAGCACAGACCTTACAATCACATCAGGAGCAAAAATCAATTTAGCGGCGACGTCAGATGTACACCTAGCCAACAACATCGGACTAGTGTTTGGTGATGCGGCTGAAAAAATTGAAGGTGATGGTACAGACTTAACAATCACAGGTAACAACATTAATCTTACAGCGGCGGCCGACATAGTAGTTCCTGCCAACATAGGAATCACGTTTGGAACAGGTGAGAAGATAGAGGGTAACAACACAGATTTAACTATCACATCAGGTGCAGACATCACATTGGCGGCGGCGGCAGATGTTAACATTCCAGTCAACATTGGCTTACGTCTTGGTGATGGTGGTGAGAACATCGAAACAGATAACACAGACTTAACGATCACATCAGGTGGTAAAATCAATTTAGCAACTGCTTCAGATGTACACATGGCCAATGACAAAGGAATAGTTTTTGGTGATGCAGGTGAGAAGATCGAGGGTGATGGTACAAATTTAACTATCGCTTCTTCTGCCGCATTGAACTTGACAGCGACAACAGACATCGTTGTACCAGCCAACGTTGGTATAACATTTGGATCAGGTGAGAAGATCGAAGGTGATAGTACAGACTTGACTGTTACTTCGGGTGCAAAAATCGTATTAGCGGCAACAACAGATGTTGAAATACCTGCAAACGTTGGTGTAACATTTGGATCAGGTGAGAAGATAGAGGGCGACAACACAGACCTTACAGTAACATCGGGTGCCAAGATCAATTTAGCGGCAACAACAGATATACACCTAGCCAATGACATCGGAATGGTATTTGGTGATGCAGGTGAGAAGATCGAGGGAGATGGTACAGACTTAACTATCACTTCAAGTAACTTACTAAATTTATCAGCGGGAACAGACGTTGTTATCCCAATTAACATTGGATTACATTTCGCAGATGCCAACGAGAAAATTGAGTCAAATGGTACTAACTTGACAATCACGGCGGCAAGTGGAGACATCAACTTGACTGCAAATGCTGACGTAAACTTACCCAACGACATCGGATTAGTGTTTGGTGATGATGGTGAGAAGATCGAAGGTGATGGAACAGACTTAACAATATCAAGTTCTGGATTATGTACTATCACAGCAACTGGTCAGACAGTTATCACTAATGACTTGGTTGTGAGCGGAAACTTGACTGTTGACGGTACTAACACAATTATTAACACAACAACACTAGCGATTGAGGACAACTTGATTGAAGTGAACAGAACAGTATCTGCCGCTTCAGGAATGCCAGTTTACTCAGGAATGGTAGTGAACAGGGGTGTAGCATCAGATACCACAGAGGAAGATCTATTCTGGGTATGGGATGAAGGATTTGCAGATGATGGAACAACTATCCACGGTAACGCGGGTGGTGCCTGGACGGCATTGAGAGCATCAAGAGGTGTAGACAATGCCTCTCCGATCACAGCAACAGAGACCAACTTGGTCGATGTGAGATGTAACGTTATCCACGCACTAGCAACTTCGGCTCAGTACGCTGACGTTGCCGAGCGTTTCGAAGCAGACGCTCCTATGGCAACTGGTTCAGTAGTAATGGTTGGTGGTGAAGCAGAGATCACGGAAACGACAGCAGATTTATCTGATCAAGTTTTTGGTGTCATATCTGATCAACCAGCTTACGCCATGAACGCAGGCGCAGGTGACAGTGATTCACATCCATTCGTTGCAATGACTGGAAGAACTCCAGTGAGGGTAACAGGTGCAGTGACTAAAGGTCAAAGATTAGTTAGTTCATCAATCAAAGGTTGTGCGAGAGCGGCCGCAACAGGTGAATCATATTCACCATTCCATGTTATTGGTAGAGCACTAGAGAACTCAACTGACGCAGGAATCAAATTGGTAAATTGTGCGGTGAGGACAAACAACTAATAAATATTCATACTTTTTAGTAGAATCAAAAGGCCTTGTAGAAATATAGGGCCTTTTTTTTTGGCCTGTAAACAATAAATATATGCATGAGTGTAAAAATAAGCGGCAACATTGAGATAAACGCAGATACTTGGTTAGAGTTCCAAGGTAAAAATGATGCCGGAGAAAATATCAGAATAGGCTCGATCAAAGGTAGCATCAAGGACAACAAGAAAGGTGCAGACCAGAGCGTGATACAGATAATCGGCAGGAAAGACGGACAGCACAAACCCCTATTGACCATCTCCAACAATGCCATCTACGCACACCGTGATGTTCCGTTCGTGTGGCAGACAGAAGACGGTAAAAAGACCTTCGTGTCAGGTACATCAACTACGAAAAGAAACATAGACCTACCAGACGACAACGGCACACTAATGATAAACAATTCAGGGAAAGTAATGGCAACGGAATTGCCGACAAGCGACCCTAGTAATGCAGGTCAACTCTGGAACGACAGCGGTACTGTAAAAATTAGTGCCGGTTAATTAATCAAGTTATCAAATCTAGTATAGTCTGTAACTTGCCTTTGATGGCTTTGTTATTCAATGTATTCTTCAAACCCATGTGCAAGTTCTTGGGCCAGCATTCAAACGCAGTCCAGCAATATCCAGAGTGTTCGTCATTCAGTTTTGGTAAGAATTCAGTCTCTATCGCAATAAGATAAGTGTGGAAGAAAAACTTCTCATCATTCGAGGTGAACATCTCCAATGGAATAACTTTCTTGAACTTAGGAATGGCTCCCACTTCTTCTTTAATTTCTCTCTTCAGTCCTTCGAAGGCCGATTCTGTGTACTTCATCCTGCCACCAACTAATCCCCACATTCCTTTAGTCTTGCTGTCGGTCCTCTGCAAGAACAGGAATCGCTTGGTAGATGTGCTGTAGAATAATGCACCTGAGCATATGATATTATCTTCCATGCTAGATTATAACAGATTGTTTATGATTTATCAAGGGGTAGTTGCGTCAACACTAGGGTCATAACCATTGTTTGCCCCACCATCTATCACTATACTCCAATTACCTTGTGTGTAGACACCTTCGTAGGACTTGACCCATTCTGTGCCGTTGAATCTGTACTGTATTCCAGTGTTCAGATTGGTAACATAGTGCTGTGTGGAATCTGGATCAGAAGCATCAAACACTTTCAACCATTTACTTGACGTGCTGTTGTATTCAATGATGTCTCCAACATTGGCAATAAGAGCTCCCCAAGTTGCACTCTGTACTGATGCTGTGGAATCTCCAACATCATTGACAATCAGATACCTATCACCATTTACAGGTGTACCCGGGTCAAATGTTGCAGGGTTGATAATTTTCTTCACAGCAGTTAGTGTGTTGGCAGGTATAGTATCATCGTCAATGCTGTATAACAATATAGTATCATCAAGTGTTGTTGTCGCTATGGTTCCTATAATCTCGTTTCCGTTTGGTTGTGTTAATCTGATCTGTGATGTACCGTTGGTGACTACTCCGTACTGTTCCAATAGTACCTTCCAGTTGACTGCTGGTCCAAACGTTTCAAAAGGATCTGCCAGACCAGGGTCTTTGGCCCCTGTGTAGAATCCAGCACCTCCGGACTTAACATTAACTCCTGTTGTACCCAACAACCTCAATTGGTTACCAGTTACCAACAATCCAAAGTTGTTTGGTGTGATAAAGCTTCTTGAAATCAAAGATCCGTCTATCAATCCTTTTGCCATTCCGCCATCGTCGTCGTAAACACTCATGATGATCTTCTGTACAACACCTAATTTCTTGACTTTTACAGGTGGTGATAACCATATTGGCATAGAGAACGATAAACTTGCTATATCTATTTCTGTGTCTGCCCCAACCGGGATTGTTCTAGAACTAAAACTTATATTTGTTAATTCCACGTAACTCAAACTGGTCCAGTCAATGTAGTTGTCTGACTTTTGTATCTCGAAATCCGGATTGAAAAGGTATAAAATCTGTTCTAAGATCTGTAATTTTTGATCTGTGTTTGAACTCCATATGTCTGCTGTGACTTCTAATCTGAACGGTGATGGCATGACTTTTTCAATAGTGTATCCTGCACCTAGTTGATTTGTGTAGTTTCCGTCACTGTCAACGCCTCTTTCTTTTAGATGTTGTTTTTCTATATGATAAGGATTTTGCATTCTTTCCCTGTCGTAATTCAGTTCTCTAACATAGGCCGCTATTTTTGGTGTGTACTGTAACGCATTCTCAGAATTCTGTCTAATAATATTTGCAACCTGTCTAGTTGGGTCTCCGTACACAACAGGAACAGCTCTCAGTGTAATTTGATCATCTTTGCCTTTACCTGTCTCCACAGAGAAGTTACTCAGTACCCTTATGAATTGGGTCAAAAATTTCCTAATCTGGCCTTCGTAAAAGTGTAACATTCTTAATTGTCAGCCTTTGGTTTTAGTGCATTGGTTAAGGACTGTCTTTGGTTTGTTGTTAATCCATTAATAGTATCAGATGATGAGTTGTTGACAAAACCTGTTTTATAGTTTGCTCTCGAATCGTTGTTTGTTGTAGTTATTCTTACAGAATCCTCTATCTTGACCCATCTGGCACCATCATAACGGAACAACCTGTTTGGTAAGAAATCTGTTCTCAAGAAATAGTCACCTTTGTCAATGTTTGAATTTGGAAAGCTGATTCCAAAACCTGCTGGATGGCCATTTGGTGCTACTCCGTCTCCGTCTAGGTAGAAGCCATAGTGCGAACTTGCCGGAGAATCTATCACGGCATTTACTGTTTTATCCGAACTTGTACTAGTGGTTGTGGTGTTGACATTATCAGTTCTAATGTTACCTCTCTCGTCTATGGGTGCAACATAGTATTGTTTGTAGTTGAATCCAGACTTGGGAGCATCTTCTTCTGCCTGTTTTACAACTTGATCATTGATAGTTTTTTCTCTATTAAATGTTGACATGTAACTTGCAAGAGAACCTTCTGTTGCCGCATCTCCGATAATATCTCTGAACTCCTGAGAGTCAACCATTGTTTTCATTTTCAATCTTAACAGGTGCGGCCACCAAGTTTGTGAGAATCCTTCTGCGGCCCTATTAACATCTTCAACGACATAGTATCTTTTCAGTGCGATTGGTATGCTCTCGTCTAACGAATAATCTTCTTTCATGTGTGGGAACTCAACAACATCACCTGCCATTGGTTTCCTTCCAATTCTCTCCACAATATCATTCAAGTGTACCGTTAAAAATAATGTGTCGTTCTGCAGGAACATTCCAAACTGTGATAGATTGAAGTCTGCGTCTTGCACATTGTATATTCCACGCACTATATAAATGTCGTCTGCATATTTCCTGTCTCTGTTCTCTAAAAATAGTAGATCCTGTATGGTCCTTTCGTTGAGACTGTCTCCGGAATATTGCGGTTGTGATGGCGATGCATCTCCGTCCTTCTGCGAACTACCTTGATCATATGGCCCTAGGTATTTGTGGAAGTGCAGATCAGTTCCGCCCACCTGAAACATCTCATTGATGGTACGATCAAAGAACTTGTAGTCGTTGCCCTTTTCAGGCTTGAAAATGGATAATCTTGGCATATCATACATATTTATTGCACAGGCAAAGGTTATAAATATGAGTATGTCAGAACTACAAACAGGACAACAAGAGATATTCGATTACGTCAAAAATAACCTAGGTGATGGTATGATTGACGTTGAATTAGACCCTAAACACTATCAAACGGCACTGGAAAGAGCTATTAATAAATTCAGACAGAGATCTTCAAACGCTGTGGAAGAATCATATGCTTTCCTAGAACTTAAGAAAGATCAGAACACATATATCTTACCAGATGAGATCATCAACGTGAGAAATCTCAACAGGAGAACAGTGGGATCAAGAACAGCTGGTGGAGAAGGTGGAACACTTTTTGAACCTTTCAATCTAGCATACACAAACACATACCTTTTGAGGGCAGGTGCTACAGGTGGATTAGCCACTTACTATGCATTCGCATCATACCAAGAATTAGTAGGTAAGATGTTTGGAAGTTTCATACAGTTCCACTTTGATGTTGCAACAAAAAAATTAACTATCACACAGAGACCAAGAGCTGACAACGAAACAGTTCTAATGCACACTGATAACTTCAGACCAGATATAACACTGTTCAAGGATATCTATTCTAAACCATGGATCAGAGATTACACACTCGCTGTATCCAAGGTAATGATAGGAGAGGCGAGAGGCAAGTTCAGTACCATCGCAGGTCCACAAGGTGGAACAACACTCAACGGTGATGCCTTGAAGAACGAAGGACAGGCTGAGATGGAAAAACTAGAATCAGAGATAGGTAATTTCCAAGAAGGTGGAACACCACACAGTTTTGTTATTGGTTAATTGACCACTATTTCCATTTAAATAATAGTATCATGATAGATACTCGATACAAAAAACTTTCCAAATGCACACTAGAAGAACTAACCAACATGGTTGACGATCTAGAGAATGTTGCCATACATGCCTTGAAAGAAAAGAAACTGGGCGTACGGAAACTGGTATTAACATCAGTCCATGATGTTAAAAAAGAGATTGAAAAACGTTTAAAAAAATAGTATAATAAACCTATGTTAGTAGGTGTAGTAGGATTAATAGGTTCTGGTAAGGGCACAGTCGCAGATAGACTGGCACAGAAACATAATTTCCGTAAAGATTCATTCGCAAAAAGTTTAAAAGATGCAGTAAGTTCCATGTTCAATTGGGACAGGGAAATGCTGGAAGGCAAGACCGACGAGAGCAGAGCATGGAGAGAACAGCCCGACACATTCTGGAGTAAAAAATTCAACAAGGATGTGACCCCACGTTGGGTGCTACAACACTTTGGCACAGAAGTAATGCGTCAGAACATGCACGATGCCATATGGATTGATAGCTGTCTAGCTAGATACAAAGGCGAACCCACAGTGATATCAGATACGAGATTTGAGAATGAGATCAAAACAATCAGAGAGTCCGGTGGTAAGATCATACTTGTAAAAAGAGGACAAGATCCTGATTGGTTCACAAGCTACGTTGAAGGCAACATAATGCCTGCAGGAATCCACAGTTCAGAATTTGCATGGGCAAAATCAGATTTTGATTATGTTATTAGGAACGACGGAACTTTAGAAGAGCTATACAGTCAAATCGATGACCTAATCATCAGCAACAAGATCACCAATACGCCATCCCAAATTACGGACGCTTTCCAACCTTTGGCAATTGGCGCAAACAGTTTTTAAATTAGTAGTAGCAGTATTCCTCATACTCCCATCCACGAAAAACACATCCAACTGGGATTGTTTCTGTGCCCTGAATCCGCACAGCTCACACTTCTTGTGTTTCTTGTATCCGGATCTTTGTAGGGCTGTGATTCCTCCCACTTTCTTGCCGGACTTCTTTCTGTTGCAGGTATCACACAGGCTACGCCAGTAAACTTTTAATCCACGCCTGTAGGCATAGGCCCTGGGCTTTGCCTTACACCCCTTGCATAGCGGTCTGTCTTTGTATTGCATATGCTTATTTACGTTGCCTATATAGGCACCTAAAAATAGCAAGTTATATCGTAAAAACCATACGATTGAATAAATAACTCTGTATACGTTAAACTTGCAAGGAGAAAACGAAAAATGGCATTAACATCACCAGGAGTAGAAGTTTCAGTAATAAACGAAAGTTTCTATGTACCATCAGATGCGGGTACTACACCACTATTCATAGTAGCATCAGGACAGGATAAGACAAACGGAGCAGGCGACAGCACAGCGACAGGAACACAAACTGCAAACGCCAACACTGCTTTCTTGATCTCATCTCAGAGAGAATTAACAGAGACTTTCGGAGATCCGAAATTCTACACAGACGCATCAGGAAATTCATTAAACGGCTATGAATTGAATGAATACGGTCTACAAGCGGCTTACTCATTCTTGGGTGTGGCCAACAGAGCTTTTGTTTTAAGAGCAAACATTGACACTAACGATTTGATCGGTAGTGCAACGGCTCCTACAGCAG
>Ga0209830_10003911_pt1 | contig 11167 bp, 10 predicted proteins | sample ArcticOcean_MG_C_12_FD_187439 | JGI IMG/M metagenome (GOLD analysis project Ga0209830, IMG submission 187439) | Marine microbial communities from western Arctic Ocean - ArcticOcean_MG_CB8_130 (SPAdes) (version 2) | ecosystem: Environmental > Aquatic > Marine > Oceanic | place: Arctic Ocean...
ATGTACTTGCTCCATCAATGTCGCTATAAGACTTATACTGTGTTGAAACAATACTATCACTTGTGCCTCCGTATGATGTACCATTGGTAATAGTAAATACTTGAGACGTATCTCTATATGTTTGTCCGATCCAGTTATAAATCTTTGCACCAGTAAGTGTAAGAGTTGATCCTCCATTATAGTAAGGTATACCCGAAACATAGTTATATGTTACTGATCCTTCAATTAATGATGCTGCTGATAAATCAACTGTTGGTGTACTAGTTACGTCATCAATTACAACTGCCACATAGTTTGTGTCTCCAGTTGTTGAATGCTCTAGTCTTTGATCGTTTACGCCTGTGCTATAACTTCCTGCTATTGCTGTAATTTTTGCATCAAATGTTTGATAAAACCCAGTTGGATATGTAGAACTACTAATTGTGTCGTGTGCATCACCTTGATCAGAAACTACAAGAGCGCCACTTGTTCCGTTTTGATTTAAAGTTGCACTAAACGTTCTGTTACCAGTATCAACACCGTTAATTCTTGCAGTAAGTGTGCCAGTTGCTCCGTTATATGCGTTAGTAACTAAGTTTGTATCAAGCGTTCCTGAAACATATCTTCGTGCCGTAGTTGTTGTCAACGACGCACTAGCAACTAAAGGATTAGTTGCACTACTATCTGTGAATCCACTTGCAAGTCTTGGACTTGTTCCTTGATAACTATCATTTAGTGTTAAGCTCTCACTGCTTAATCCTGTAGGAGCAGATGGTACTGCATTAACTTGGAACGTCATGCTATCTGTGTCTGCTTGTACTGTAATATCAGGTGTTCCGTTTGCAGTAAAGTTTAATACTTTATTTCCTGCTGAGACTCCTGTAAAATCGTGATCGATAGTTGCACCAATTGATCCTGGTGAACTACCATCTTCTGTTACAACATCATTTGAACTTCCATCATTCCAATTATAAACATAATCATCTGCATTTTGTGTTGTGTTTGTTACCCGAACTAATGCTCTGTTTACGCCGTCATAATCAACGCCGTCATATACATCATACTGATTGTCACCGCTTCTATCACTTGCTGTAATAACAGTACCTGTAACTGTTGCCCTGACATCCGGCTCTACATGTACTGTAAAGTTTGAACTTATAAAAGGACTACTTGCATGAGAACTAATAACTCTTAGATTTCCTGTATAATCTTGCGGTGTACCAGATGCCTGATCACTGTTACTCAATACATAAGTATGATTCAATGCACTGTTAGTATCACCTGATGCTCCTGAACCTGTGTTTACGGTTTGTTGAGTTCCATCACCCCATGTATACTGGTATTGTATTCCATATGTAGAAAAACTACCAATTGTATTCTCTGTCGTATTTGTAAACGTAATTGGCAACCCGCTTGTTGCACTTTCATTAATTCCAGTTATTGCACTTAGGGTTAATGTTGGTGTATGATCATCATATATTCTAACAACTGCTGAATCGTCTGTTGGAATCGCAGACGGTAGTGCAGTAGTATGAGAATCAAGTGTTAAACTAACTGTTCTGCTTACTTCAGTTTCTGTGCTTGCAGTAAATGTATGTGCGAGTCTTCCGCCACCGACACCACCAGCACTTGCATCAGCACTTACGACATCGTCGCTAGACCCATCTCCCCAGTTCCATGTGTACTGAACTACTGCTCCAGATGTGTTAGTTGTTGTGTTCTCAAAATATACAGTGTCGCCATCATCCCAAGTTGTAATTACACTTCCACCTGCAGAGTTTGCATAAGCTGCAAAAGTAACTGCCGGATCAGCTGTGTATATTGTAACATAACTTGCTCTTACTTTGGCAGCCGAAGAGCCTGTACCTGCACCAGCAGTATTTGACGCAGTTACGGTAACTGTAAAAGGACTTCCACTATTAGTTGCATACGTATGACTTGGACTTGCTGATGCAGTAGTTGTATTGCCTGTTCCGTCGCCCCAGTCAATTACATACTGGTTTGCATTTCCATCAGCAGTTATGCCAAGAGTAACGCTCATTCCAGCTCCTCCGGTTAACGGAGATCCTGTAAAGTCTGTGTTTATTACTGCCGTAGTGTTAATAACATTTGTTGCTAATTCGTTTAAGTCGTCAATTGAGTTAGTAATCTTAGTAGTCGATGTCCAACTATTGATTGCCCCATACTGCGTCAAACTAGAATCTGTCGGAGTTGCTAAATTAAGATCCATGCCAGTTAATCCACTGCCAGATCCAGCAAGTCCTGAAAGAGCGGACCAAGTTAAATTTCCAGCTCCATCTGTTGACAATACATAATCTGCTGTACCGCCACCAATAGTTATATTAGATACGTTAGTACCTAAGTCTAAGCTACCGGATACGCTTCTAATTGCTGATCCACTAATTGTTATATTATCTGCTTGTAATGATGTTGTTGGCGTACTAGTATTAATACCTATTCGATTATTTGCTACATCAAGGTATAATAAATTTGTTTCAAATGCTAGATCCGTGCCTTGTCGCTCAAGATTACTCTTAAGCATAGCACCGGAAATTCTTCCAATCGCCATGTTATTCTCCTACACCACTGTTCAATCCCGGGTGTGCCTGGGTATAATGTTATTTATACTTTGAAACTAAAAAGAATTTATACAGCAGTTACACTATCAAAACCTACTACGGCGTAGATTCTATGTGATGCCGGAGGAGGGCTTGTAAACGTTATCGTTGTTCCACTAACTGTATATGCCTGCGTTGGTTCTTGTAACACGTTACCGACTACTACAACAACTGCTTGAGCACTTATCGGTGTAGTTGCAAAGAAACTTGTAAACACTGTTGTACTTCCGTCACCAGTTGCAACTGATGTTTTTGTAATTGCGGCGTTTCCTTCACCTGCTAGACTTTTGTATATAGTTCCGTTATAAACTTCTAATTCTGAATTATCAGTATTGTATCTAATTTCACCAATAAGCGGATCTGAACTTCGTTCTGCCGACGAACCAACTGCTAGTTGTGTTCCTGATTCAATAGGTCCTTTTGCCATATTAGATGCTGGCGTATACTGTTTTACAAAGTTTGCCATTCTATATACTCACATAACTTACTGTTGCTGTTACTGCTGTTCCAGCACTTGCTTTTGCTTGAATCATATCACCATTTGCTAATACAATTTTTTCTAAGTTTAGAATATATGTGTCTTTGGCATTAATTGATATTGAGTCCAAAAGTTGTGTTGTTGTTCCAGCCGCGCCTGCATTTGGTACTGCATACACATCAATTGTTACTGCCGATGCACTCGTATTGCAAAAGAAAACTACTGTAGTAGCAGTATTGCCACTGCTGGTATATACTGCGGCATTACTTGTTGTTAATTGAGCTTGTGCTATTGCCATTGTTATTACCTTTTAAAATATTAATCCAAAAGCAATCGCTTTTGATTTTGTTATTAGTTCATCTGTGTTATCTTGATTTGCAACAAAAAGTCCACTTCCGCCGCCACCCGGTGTTTTTGCATACACTCTTGTTATCCCAGATGTTGCAGTTGGGTTACTGCCTTGTTCAGTGATTGAAATTGTTTCACCAGTTTTTATCTCACCTGTCCCGGTTGTTGCTAGTATTAAGTCCTGGTTTGATGCATTATTAGTAATGCTATTTCCAGAAATTGATAAGTTTGCATATGTAAGTGTTGTTGCATCTAATGATAATACTTCAGTTGCATCTAACTCGATAAAAAACCTTGCAGTTCCGCCGTCATCTACTATCTCTGCTTTACTATCGCCTTCGTTAATCTTATCAACAACTGCACCACCACCGCCAACTAAATTATCTACATATAGTTTAGTAGCAACATGTGTATTTGCAGTCGGAGCCAGTGCTTGTATGTTAATATAAGCCGCTCCTAGTTTAGCATCAAATGTATCAGAGGTTTCGTTAAACTGCCACGTTGCATTATCAACTGATCCTCTTTCGATTTCAATTCCTGAAGTTCCTGCTGTAACACCTGCACCTGCTTCGCCACTGTTTAGTATAAGTGTGTTGTCTGTTACCGCAGTATCTGTTGTTGATACTGTAGTTTGTGTGCCAGTTACATTTAGGTTTCCATTAATAGTTACTGTCCCAGAATCAAGTAATATTGAACCAGTAGTACCATCATTTGTGATTAAATCATAATCACCGTTAATTCTTTTTGTCGTTTTTGCCATTGCTTGTCAGTCCTATATGCTATTTAGCATCTTATGAAACGTTTCAACAGAGATGTTCTTTATATTACTTATGCCTTTCCAATCAGTAGGAATAAACATATTGTCAGCTTTTACTCTATAATACATGATTTCTTTGTGAAAGTCAAATACTTTTTTAAATTGATCTACCCAATTTCCATGATATGTAGGCTCGGAGTTTAACTCTTTGTATCCGTTTGTGCCTGCATATACGTTATTAATAGTACCCGTATCGCTTGTAAAATCAAACCCAATCAAGAATACTTGCGAACATCTATCAATACTTGCAAGTTTACATGCAATAGGCCCACTACTGAAACCTTTATGCATTTCTTCTGTTAACAATTTAGACTGATCATGCAAAGGTGCTCTTGCATAGTGCTCTGTTCTTAATGGAATGTCGTTTAATGATATTTCTTCTGTGATCGGAGGATCAACACTAACTAATACATCTGGAATGTAATCTCTATATAATGCGTTACATCCGTATATTTTTCCGTGTGATGATAACTCAGATAAGTTAAAAGAAAGCCTACTCTTTCCGTTGCCTATTATAAATGCTGTCATGTTGTTTTGTATTGTTGGGAAAATAAAGTTGCCCCCGAAGAGGCAACTCTAAGTTATCTATTATAGATTAAGCGTCATCTGTAAAGTCGTCATCATCTGCATCAGCAACGTCATTGTCACCAGCTTCTTCAAGTTGTACTTTACCTGCAGCCGCGGCTGCAAAGTCCCACTTTAATGATAAACCATTTAGTGCGTTTGATCCTGTTGCACTTGGTTGTGCGGCTGTTATTTTACGAGCAGTAATTTTACTTACGCCATAAGTTTCACTGTCGTTACCTGCAACTGAGATTGACATTTGACCAGCAGTTAAAGCCGCTGGTAATACACCAGTTGTTAGTGTACAAGTATGTATTGTATCGGCTGCGCCTGTTTCAGCACATACAAATTTCTTTGAACCTTTTTGCTTAATAATAGTACCTTCAACAACAGCAGTACCATTGTGAAAGTTTACTTTAATTTCGTTTATGGCTGCGGCTGCACCTGCAACTGCACCTGTAAACATTCTTTTATTTAGTGGACGTCCCATTTGTTTCTCCTTAGTTACGTTCTATGTAATACGGGGTTGGTGCCCCATAAGTAAATGCTTATGCATCTACAAGTATATTTAGTCACAAAAAAGCAGGGCCTAAGCCCTGCTTTATGTTTAACGTATCTTAGTTATTAACTGAATGATAGGTTAGCAACTGAAATGCTACCTAGGTAATCAGCGGCGTTACCAAGAGAGTTTGATGTGTTTGTTAGTGTCTGATAACCATAACGTGTCATGAAACCAACTACTGGCTCTAACGTTGATGGATCAAGCACAACACCTGAACTCATTAGTGGAACGTATGGGCAGTAAAATGCTGCTGCATCTGTTTCACTTGAACCTTTGTAACCAACTAATACTGCCGTTGCATCACCAGCATATGAGTCTACATAGATTCTCATGCTACTGTTAAGTGTTCCAACCATTTTAGTGTTTGTTGGTGCTTCAAAAGTACCTTCAGTTGTTCTTGCAAATGCACTTGTTGATGCACTTTGTAGTACTGTAAGTGCCTGTGGACTTACAACTGCCCAGTTACCTGCGCCTCTACGTGTACGTTGTGCAATTTTATTACCAACTCTGTTCATTAATACTGCTAATGCGGCATGCTCGTCACCTACATATGTAGCTGTACCTGATACTGCAGCCTGATCGTATGCGGCTGTGTTTGCACCAAATGCAGAACCTGTACCAGCTGCTGCTAATGCTCTAAGACTTACTAGAATCTCTTGATCAATTTCAGCAGTTATTTCTTGTGCTAGTGCAGCCATGATTTCAGCTTCTACATCAATGCCATGAATGGATTGTGCATCTTGAGCTGATTCAAAAGTCCAACGAGCTGATAACTTACGAGTTTTCGCAGTTACTGTCTCTTTTAGAATTTCGATACTCATTGTGTTACCAGCTTTACCTTCTAAGTTTGCAGTAGCATCTGGAGCACCAGATGTTCCAGCGTCAATACCAGAATAACCTGCTGCGATTGCAGCTGGTGATAATGCTTCGTCACCTGCAACTAAGTTTGAACCAGTTGAATCTTGTAACTGTGTAGCGGCATGGTCAGTTGCTGTATTGTACTTAACTCTTAGTGTGTGGATCTGTGAAACAGGTCCTGCCATTGGCTGAACACCAACGATTTCGTTAGCAATAACAGTTGGCATTACACGTCTGATTACAGGTAAAATTACCTTGTTTAGTATACCAATGTCGCCGGCTGCAGTTGCGCCTGCTGTTGTTTCACTGATGTATCTTTTAGTGTTTTCAAGAACAACACCCATATTCTTTCGCTTAGAACCTTGAAGGCCTTCTAAAAGGGCATCCTTTGTTTCGTCCCAGCGACTTTCGATTAAATTAGACATTTTTTTGTCTCCTAGTTAAAATGTATTATAAGCCAGCTAATTTCTTCATCTCAATGATCTTGCCTTCATCGGATTTATTAACCTTGTTTTCTTTTTTATTGCCAGTTACTTCTTTAGTTTCTGCTAGAACTTTATTAGTTGATCTAGTATCATTCTTAAGCACTGCTGGCAAATACTTGTTAAATGATGATTCTAAACGATTTGTAACAGTTGATTCTAGTAATGAAGTCATTACTTCCTGTTGCTCTTTGTTTAGAGGTGCCATCATCTGTGATAACATTGAATCGCGGGCAATGCGATCTTTAATTCTACGAATTTCAGCTTCTTTACTTTCAACTAATGCTGATTTCTCAGTATTTGCTGTTGTAGATTCTGCTAACTTTGCATTCACTTCTTGGACTTTCTTTTGTAAGTCTTTTATATCTGCATTTTCATTTAGATGCGAAGTGGCAAACTCTGCCGCAAAAGTTTCAAATAGTTTACGTCCGAAGTTATTCTGACGTGCTTGTTCGATGTCTTCTTTTAGTTGAGTTAATTCGTTATTGAGGTTCTCAGTTACTGTTTTCTGAACTAATGCACTAGCACGATCAATAAATTGAGTTTTTAACTTCTCAATCTGTGTCTTGCCTTCTGCTACTAACTTAACCTTTGTTTCAACAACAGATTGCTTGTCCTTGTGGAACTCTGCAATTTCTTCTGCTAAAGCATTAACCACAAACTTTTGTAACTTATCAAGTGTACTAGCCTGTGCTCTACGGTCTTCGTTTAGTTCTGCTAACTCTTCTGCTAATTTGGAAGCCATAAAGCCTTCAAACTTTTCTGACTTTGCAGTCATCTTAGCATTAAAGTTCACACGGTCTTCTTCCAACTTTGTACGTTCTGCAACGACTTGGCTGATTTCTGACTGTAGTCCTTCAGTAACCATTTTGTCTAGAGCCTCAACCATTGTGTTTTTATCGTGCTCATAGCGTCTTGAAAATTCTTCTCTTAACTCTCCACGGATTTCCTCACGAGCTTCAGTAACATGTGTTTCCCAAGCTTCTTGGATCTCTGTGCGAGTCTCTTCATTTACAATACCGCTGTCAAGCAATGGTTTGAGTGCGTCAAACATATTGGTTAACTCCTTAGTTTAAGTTCTTTGATTAGGCGTAAAGCCTCATCTCTTAAGTATTTTTGCACACGACTGTCTCCCTGTGCCTCTGCAGCCATCTCCAGAGTTTTATGACCATATTTCATGTTCATTAGCCCTTCGTATATTGCAGTTGGGTAGGCGTTTGGAGCACTTGGTTGTGCAACTACGTCGACTGTTACGATCTCGAAATCACTGACTTCACCTGAAGCCTCATTGACATTGCCACTACCGCGGCTCGATACTCCCAACTTAACACCACTATCTAGCATTGTTCGTACTAGTGTTCCCATTGGTGTAGGAAGTATTTTTAATTTACCATAACCGTTTGGACCATCCATCCACGCATCGGTTATCATATGACATACTCGATCTAAGTTGATCTTTAAGTCATCTGGATGATCGACTTCTCCTAATACCGAGTCGCCCTTAGTAATCTGTTCGTTCAAGGTTGAAACTGCTCGCGTAATTTGTTCAACTGGATAGTTGCGTCCGTTTGCGTTGGTTACTCCACCTTGAATACAAATACCTTTAAGGAATAAATCCTTGCCGTCATTTGCACTTTCTGTTACAAGTCGAGCTTGATCAAATGTCAAGTTCTCTTTTAAGTATACTGAGGACATCTAAGTACTCCTTAGACTTTTTTCATGTCTGGTTTAGTAGTTCCACCCATGTCTTGTGACTTCGGTGTAGATCCACCTTTTTCTTCTGCTGAACTAGCATTCTTAATGCCGCCCTTTTGAGATTTTGCTACAGTTGATTTTGTATTATCATCAGCGCCGCCTTTTGGTGCTGGTGCTTTTTCTGTGTACTCAACTATTTCTTCTGATTCTTCAACTTCTTCAACTGCTTCTTCAACTGCTTCGTCTGCAACTTCTTCAGTTTCTTCAATTGAGTCTTCATCAGTTGCAACAGATTCCATTTCTGGCTCTGGCATTTCTGCTTCTTCTTCAGGCTCATCATCACTTGCTAATAGCTCAGCGAATTCTGCTTTTAATGACTCGATTTCATCTTCGAGATCAACTACACGATTTTCGATTTCAGCATCTTCATGATCTTCTTCATCAGGAATATCCATTTCATCGCCTAGTTTTTCAGCATCATCTTCGAGGTCTTCGTCTTCGTCGTCCTCTTCTCTGACACCTTCTTCGTCTGCTTTGATATCGTCAATAAAATTATTAACTTCATCATTGCTAACTTCATCTACTTCTGCTTCGTCAACAACTTCTTCACTGTTAACTAAGTTTGAGTAAATTTCACGAGAGTTTTCAATTACAATCTCATGAAAAAGCTCTGAGGCTTTATCTTCTTCTTCATTGACCACTAGGTCAATTAATTGTTTCCATTTATCGCTCATTTTCAGACTCCTATTAGGATATGTTTTATTATGGTATTAATATTTACTTATGTTTTCAATAAAGGTAGGTTTAAAGGCAAAAAAGTAGCACTTTTTGACATTTATATCGGGATAACTATAGATTAAACTAAAACTCGACTATTCTGACCCGCTGTCTTTACCATATTGCAATTTTATACGTTTGAGCTTCTCATATTCTTCAATTTTCTTTGCTTCACGAATACGACGCATTTTATTGATTTGCTCTAAGGTCAAGCGAGATTTTCTAGTATCACTAAGTTGTAGTGTACTTTGATCAGCTGCGCCATCATGTCTATTCTTTTTAAAAAGATCATCTAGTTCCATGTGTATATTTACCTTTATTCTTACTCAGCATCATCTGCAGGTAATGCATCACCACCTACATCTAAGTCTAAGTCAATATCAGCGTCGGCACTGATATCTGTATCTTCATCTGCTTCAAGTGAATCAAAATCAGTGTTAATATCACCAGGTGTAACTCCTACACTTCTCAGTTCTTGATTAGCTGAGCTACCTAGTGTTGCTTGCCCGTTTTCTTCAGCCCACATTCTGTCGTTATCACTAATCTCTTCTTCACTTAATCCTAAGAAACGTTTAAGTAAGAAACGTTTACTTAGATAATCAGTCTGTGATAGACTTGTAAACAACGAAGCTCGTTGTGCATCAATTTCTGCCTGTCGATATGCGGCAAAGTTTTGAGGCTCATTCATTCTAAGCTCAAACATGCTACTATCGATATTGTAGCCTTTCCAGTTAAGGAACATTTTAAATTCAAAATCAAATGTACTTGCTACACTGTGTTGTAGTCTTTTACAGTATTGATTGAATCTATACTCTTGAATTAATGCAGTACCAACTCTACCATCAGTAGTAGTTGATGACCCGTCATCTGCTCCTGTTGGCAAATAACTACTTGGAATTCTTAGTCCTCTAAATAACTTATTAGTAAAGTATTTTAAATCATCAATTTCACCAAGTCCTGTTCCACCTGGTAATGTATCAACTTTAGATCCTCTACCTTCAGCAGTTTGTGGAAAGAAGTAATCTTCATTAATACTTAATGGATTATAAGTTGCATCCATTGTGTTAGTTCCACCACTTTGACTTGGAATACGTCTTTGATGTATTTCATTCTTAACTCTATTAACATAGCCCATTGCCATGTGTGCTGGCATATTTCCTACATCAATGTAAAAGACACGTCTTTCAGGAGCACGTTGTACTCTGTAAATAATAATCGCATCTTCTAATAATTCTTTTTGTTTGTATACTTTAAATACACTTTCAAGAACACTAAGTCCAAAAGGCCAGTTAGGATCTAATCCTTCAGTTAAACTAATGTGTACTACATGCTTTGCATCAATTGCTAATTCAGTTGTTGAATTACTAAAACGAGATCCGCTACTGCTTGCTCCTTGATGTTTTCCTAAATCGTACACATTACCTGCACTTTGGTCTCCACTCATCTTTCCAGTCATTTGATCAGAATGTTGTGGTTGTGTTGTTGTTAAGTTTTGAAAGTTAACATTAATATTTTTTAATATGTATTGCTCAGGCTTTTTACCTGCACTTTCGTTTACAATAACTTTTACAACGTCTGCATTATCTACCCAAAACCATTGAAACGTTTCTGGATCACGTATGAAAACCTGGTCACCGTACTTAATAGTATTACGGAATACTTTAAAAATACGTCTATCAAAATCATTTAAACTAATCCAGTTATATAGTGCTTCTCTAATAACCTGTGTTTCTGTATCACTTGGTTGACTCTTAAAAAATATATCAAAAGGTGTATGATTTTCTACATTTGACTGTGTACTAAACTCACTTAATATATCTAGTGCGGCGTTGATTTCACTATCGCTATCCATTGTTTCATACTGATTATATCTATCAATACGATTAGGATGTCCTGTGTACACTTCTGGTAACACACTTTGATAATTTTTAAATCCTACATCAGGCTGAGTGCCTGTAGGAGCAGTGACAGAACCTGTCATATTGTCTG
>Ga0209830_10003914_pt1 | contig 11159 bp, 16 predicted proteins | sample ArcticOcean_MG_C_12_FD_187439 | JGI IMG/M metagenome (GOLD analysis project Ga0209830, IMG submission 187439) | Marine microbial communities from western Arctic Ocean - ArcticOcean_MG_CB8_130 (SPAdes) (version 2) | ecosystem: Environmental > Aquatic > Marine > Oceanic | place: Arctic Ocean...
GTATATTTTTTGTTCTGGAGAGCCTAGTATGGGGATGTTTAAACCACGCTTTAAAGAAAAGTTCGTCATTAAAAATATATTCCTAATATATATGTGTATTCAGGCAAAACTGTTGTAACGAATTCTGTTGTAACGAATTATATTCTAGTTCAAGCGTTTGATAAATTAAAAAATTTAATTTATATACTCTTTATCTAAAATACTTTTAAAATAAGTTAATTTCATTTGTATGGAGCATAAAACAGAGCCATAAGTTCCATTTATAATGATTAAAATAGGTAGAATTTTATATTATTGTAAAATTGTGAAATAATAAACATAAATCTATAGGAAATACTATGATAACTTTTATATTTACATTCATTTTTTTAATGCTAGTAGTCATTCTTATGTCACTGGGCGTTATGTTAATGGGTAAAAATATTAAGGGAAGTTGTGGGGGGTTAAATGCTGTATCAGGCACAGATAAATGCCTTGTTTGTAATAAAGATATTGACCCTAATAGTCCATTAATTTCTCAATTAGACTGTAAAAAAGAAGTTAAATAAATAATTATTAGGATTGCATATCAAAGGGCATTAAAACTAATATAAAAAAAGAAGCTGATGATAATAATCCATAAACCCAAGATTTTAAAACCCATCTATTTTTTTTATTCTTCCAATTTATCCTAAAAGCTTGCCCAGAAAAAATCATTGATAATAATAAAATTAGTCCAACATAAGAGGGCAAATAAATATCAGGTAACATAGAAAATAATTTAACATAAACAACCATAATATTATGACAATTTTTTTAATTATCCTTTTAGCAATTTTTTTTGCAAACCTTCCTTGGTCGACTAATTATTTTTTAATTTTTTTTAAGAAGCCAAAAAAGAATATGTTTTTAGTACTGGTTGAATTAATTCTGTACTATTTTATTTTTGGAGGCGTTCTTTTGTTAGTCGAAAAACAAGTCATTGGAAATACACACAACCAAGAGTGGGAGTTTTATGCAATCACCTTTTGTCTTTTTATTGTTTTTTCGTTTCCAGGCTTTATTTATAAGATTATTTGGAAAAAATAATCAAAAAATTATTAATTATAGGTTGCGGTAAGCTCGGACAAAGAATTGGAAATCACTTTGCTGAATTACCTATAGAAATTGTTGGAATTAAAAGAACATTACCAAAGACCCCCACAAGATTTAAAATACTAGCACTAGATATTTTCTCAGATAAATTTTCAGGTAGCCTTAATCATATTAATCCAGATTTTGTTATTTACTGTGTCTCATCTGATTCTCAGACAGAAGAAAGTTACCAAAAGAACTATGTTGAAGGACTAAGATCCACTGTAAGAGTATTGGGCCAATTAGATAACTTTCAACATTTATTTTTTATATCAAGTACTCGAGTTTATGGACAGGTTACAGATAAATTTTTATCTGAATCAACAAATCCCCAACCATCAGATTATGGAGGCAGGGCACTATTAGAAGCTGAAAAGTGTTTAGAAAATCTATTGTTTAAATCAACTATCCTTAGACTTTCTGGAATTTATGGAGATGATAGGCAACATATGTTGAGAATTGCTTCTGATATTAAAAAATGGCCACCAGAAGATCGTTGGACAAATAGAATACATGAAGAGGACGCCGTCTCTTTTATTGTTTTTTTACTTACTCAGATACTTGATAAAAAAGAAATTGAGGATTTATATTTAGTAACAGATAGCTATCCTGTTTCTTTGTATGAACTTCTTAGGTGGATTAGAGCAGAGCTTGAACTTGCTTTGGATATAGTTCCTAATCCAAATAAAATTAATGGAAAAAAACTTATATCAGAAATACTACCAAGGCTAAATTTTTCTTTTAAACACCCTAATTATAAAACTGGATATGCTCAGATGATTGCTAAATTAAAGAAAACAATTGATTAGAATATTGATTGAAGATTAAGGCTAGGATAGAATGGCGCGTCGGAGGAATTGTAATAGGCGCGTAGCTCAGTTGGTTAGAGCACCACATTGACATTGTGGGGGTCGTTGGTTCGAATCCAATCGCGCCTACCACTTTTCTTCAATAACTCTATCTTGATTAACTAAAACCTTATAAAATAAAGGTTTATATACGAAATTAATTATGCCAGACATAAAACTACCAGACGGTTCGATAAGGCAATATAAAGAGCCTGTTACAGTAGCCCATATTGCTAGTGATATTGGTGAAGGATTATTTCGTGCAGCATTGGCTGGGAAGGTCAACAACCAACTAGTTGATTTAAGTTATAAGATTTCAGAAAATTCAAATTTATCCATCATTACAGCAAAAAATTCTGAAGGTTTAGAAATTATAAGGCATTCAACTGCACATTTGCTTGCACATGCAGTTAAGGAGCTTTATCCAGAAGCGCAAGTAACCATTGGGCCAGTTATTGATGATGGTTTTTATTATGATTTTTCTTATGAAAGACCGTTTACACCTGAAGACCTTGCTTTGATAGAAAAAAAGATGATGGAGTTAGTTAAACAAAATTTATCAGTAACGAAAAAAATAACTCCAAGAAATAAAGCAGTTAAATTTTTTAAAAATACTGGTGAGAATTATAAAGCAGAAATTATCCAATCAATTCCTAAAGAAGAAGAAGTTTCTTTATATTCACAAGGTAACTTTACAGATTTGTGTCGAGGGCCTCATGCCCCTTCAACTGGAAAATTAAAAATCTTTAAATTAATGAAAGTGGCAGGAGCATACTGGAGAGGAGATTCTAACAATGAAATGTTACAGAGAATTTATGGAACAGCTTGGACAACAAAAGAAGAAATGGCTTCATACTTACTTCGATTAGAAGAAGCAGAAAAGCGTGATCACCGCAAGCTAGGTAAGCAACTCGATTTATTTCATTTGCAAGATAACGCCCCTGGCATGGTTTTTTGGCATCCAAAAGGCTGGTCTTTATGGCTACAAGTAGAAAAATATATGCGGGAGATGTTCCAAGAGTATGGCTACCAGGAAATTAAAACCCCAACCGTTCTTGATAAAGGACTATGGGAAAAATCGGGGCATTGGGAAAGCTACCATGAAAATATGTTTACAACTTCCTCTGAAAATAGAGAGTATGCAGTAAAGCCTATGAATTGCCCAGGACACGTTCAAATATTTAATAATAATCTTCATAGCTATCGTGAGCTTCCCTTAAGACTCGCCGAGTTTGGTTCATGTCACAGAAATGAGCCTTCTGGAGCACTTCATGGACTAATGAGAGTTAGAGGATTTACTCAAGATGATGCACATATATTCTGCACTGAAGATCAAATAAAAGACGAAGTAATTAACTTCAATAAAATGCTTTACAAGGCTTATGCCGATTTTGGATTTAAAGATATCTTGGTGATTTTATCAACACGGCCAGAAAAAAGAATTGGTTCAGACAAGGTATGGGACAAGGCTGAAAAATCTCTTGAAAATGCCTTGAAAGAAACCGGGCTTGAATATGATGTTCAGTCAGGAGAAGGGGCTTTTTATGGTCCAAAAATAGAATACACATTAAAAGATAGCCTTGGCCGTTTATGGCAATGCGGCACAATTCAGTTAGATTTTAATTTACCAGAAAGATTGGGAGCTGAATATATTGCAGAGGATAATAGTCGAAAAATACCTGTCATGCTCCATAGGGCAATTGTTGGATCTATGGAGAGGTTTATTGGAATTTTGGTAGAACATTATGCTGGGTTAATGCCTTTATGGCTCTCTCCAATTCAAGTTGTAGTGTTAAATATTGCAGATGCTCATTCAAGCTATTCTAAAGAGATTGAAGAGATTCTTAAGAAAACTGATATTAGATGCAATTCAGACTTGAGAAATGAGAAGATTACCTATAAAATACGCGAACACAGTATTCAGAAGATCCCTTACTTATTAGTAATAGGTGACCGTGAAGTAGAGAAAAGACATGTTACCGTGCGAACCCAAACAGGTGAAGACTTAGGTTCAATGTCGGTTGATGACTTTATAAAGCATCTTTCGAAAGACATTAAATCTAAAGCCTAGTATAAAAGGTTGTACGGTTTATTTTTTTTATAAAAAGGAGTTTAGACTATAGCTTTAGATAAAAATGTGCGAATTAATAGCGATATTACAGCTCAAGAGGTTCGTTTGGTCGGTATAAAAGCAGAGCCTTTAGGGATCGTTTCTCTAAAAGAAGCTTTTGAAATCGCAGAGGAGCAAGATACTGACTTAGTTGAAATAGCACCAAAAGCAGTTCCACCAGTCTGTAGGCTGATGGATTTTGGAAAATTTAAATACGCACAGAGCAAGCAAATGCATGCGGCTCGGTTAAAGCAAAAAAATGTTCAAGTAAAAGAGGTGAAATTTAGACCTGGAACTGATGATGGCGATTATCAGATTAAATTAAGAAATCTAATACGTTTTTTATCTGTAGGTGATAAAGCTAAAGTAACTTTAAGATTTAGAGGTAGGGAGATCGCCCATCAACAACTTGGTCTAGCCTTGTTAAAAAGAGTGGAAGCGGACTTATCAGATTGTGCTATTTGTGAACAATTTCCAAAAATGGAAGGAAGACAAATGGTAATGGTCTTAGCCCCTCTTAAAAAGGTAAAGCCAAAATTAGAACCCAAAGCTTCTAAAGAGCAAGATGCAGTAGAAAAGAAAGATGCAGTAGAAAAGAAAGATGCAGTAGAAAAGAAAGATGCAGTAGAAAAGAAAGATGCAGTAGAAAAGAAAGATGCAGTAGATAAGAAAGTAATTGAGAGTGATAAGGCCTAAAAGGCATGCCGAGGCACTCATAACAAAAGGAGAATAAAATGCCAAAAATGAAAACAAAAAGTGGCGCAAAAAAACGCTTTAAATTCCTAGGTAGTGGCGCTATTAAGCGAACAAAATCTCATCTTCAACATATTTTAACCAAGAAGACAACAAAGCAAAAAAGACATCTTCGTGGAACTGAAATTATTTCATCATCAGACGCAAAGCGCGTTCGTGCGATGATGCCAACGCAATAAGGAGAGAGTAATGCCTAGAGCAAATCGTAGCGTACCTGCTAGAGCAAGACATAAAAAAGTAATAGATGCAGCAAAAGGATTTCGCGGTAGAAGGAAAAATGTTTATAGAATAGCAAAACAGGCTGTTATGAAGGCTGGCCAATATGCTTATCGTGATCGCAGACAAAAGAAGCGTGTGTTTAGAGCTTTGTGGATAGCGAGAATTAATGCTGGCTCAAGAGAGTGTGGTTTAACATATAGCAGATTTATGAATGGATTAAAAAAAGCTTCAGTTGAAGTGGATAGAAAAGTTTTGGCTGATATGGCTGTTTTTGATAAGCCTGCTTTTGAAAAATTTGTTGAATTAGCTAAAACCGGTCTTGGAAATTAAATATTATAAGTTTTTTAAAAAAAGGAGACCTATGCGTCTCCTTTTTTATTAGAATAGACCTATGGATCACCTAAAAAAATTAATTGATTTAGCAAACATAGATTTTGAGAGATGTAAAACTCAAACAGAGCTTGATAATGCAAAATCTAAATATATTGGTAAAACTGGGCCATTAACGGAGGCTATGCGGGGGCTTTCGAAATTATCTAATGAAGAAAAACCAAAAGCAGGAGCATTTATTAATGAAATTAAACAGTCAATTGAGGCATTATTAAATAACAGAAAAGATGTTATTCAAAAAGCAGTAATGCTTTCTCAATTAGAAAATGAGTATATCGATGTAACCCTTCCTGGATTAAAGCAGTCAGAAGGTAGCCTTCATCCAATCTCTTTAACAATGCATCGAATAGAAAATATTTTTCATTCCATCGGGTTTGATTTGGCAACTGGTCCTGAAATCGAAGATGATTACCATAACTTTACTGCTTTAAATATTCCAGAGGCGCATCCTGCTAGAGCGATGCATGACACATTTTATATTGATAAGAATCATGTCTTAAGAACGCATACCTCGCCAGTACAAGTTAGATATATGAAGGATAATCAACCTCCTTTAAAAGTTATCTCTCCAGGTAGAGTGTATCGAGTAGACTCGGACGCAACTCACTCCCCTATGTTTCACCAAGTAGAAGGTTTATGGGTTGATAAAAATGTAAATTTTGCAAATCTTAAAGGTGTAGTTCAGGATTTCCTTCAAAAATTTTTCGAAGATAAAAATTTAACAATTCGCTTTAGACCATCCTTTTTCCCTTTTACTGAACCATCTGCTGAGATTGATATGAGTTGGAATGGGGGTTGGTTGGAAATTGGTGGTTGTGGCATGGTCCACCCTAAAGTATTAAACCAGGTCAATATAAATACTGAAGAGTTTCAAGGTTTTGCATTTGGCTTAGGAGTAGAGCGATTAACTATGTTGAAATATCATATTGATGATTTAAGGCCTTTTTTCACAAATGATTTACGGTTTTTAAAACAGTTTGGAGGCCAATAATGCAATTTTCTAAAGCATGGCTCCAGGAATTTTTTGATAAATCAATTGATGATGTTGATTTAGGTGAAGTTTTAACAATGTCAGGATTAGAAGTAGATGATGTTCAAGATTTATCTAAAATATCAAAATTAATAGTTGTAGGTGAAATAGTCAGTATAGAAAAACATTCAGACGCAGATCGTTTGAATGTATGTCAAGTCAATACAGGATTAGAAAAGCCTATTCAGATTGTCTGCGGTGCGCCCAATGCAAGAGTTGGAATTAAAGTACCTTGTGCTTTAGTTGGTAGTAAGTTACCAGATTTTGAAATTAAAAAAGCGAAACTAAGAGGGGTCGAATCTAATGGTATGTTGTGCTCCGCCAAGGAGCTTGGAATTAGTAATGATTCAGAAGGTCTTTACGAGCTTGAGGTAGATAAAAAAGTAGGCGAGTTAATAATAGATGCCTTAGCATTAAATGATGTTATTTATACCCTTTCTATAACGCCTAATCGAGCTGACTGTTTGAGTATTTTAGGTATCGCAAGAGAGGTATCAGCATTGTTAGAATTACCTTTAAAAGATATAAATCATCAATTAGTAAAGGAAAGCTTCACTTTAGATCAAAAAGTTAAAATTTATGAGAAAGATGCTTGCCCAAGATATTGCGGGATACAAATTAAAAATATTAATAATAAAATTACCTTACCAGTTTGGATTGAGCAGAAATTGGAGAGAAGCGGTATTGATTCCATTAATCCAGTTGTAGACATAGCAAATTTTGTTTTAATCGAAATGGGACAGCCCCTGCATGCTTTTGATCAATCGAAAATTAGTGGTGAAATTTCAGTCAGAAGAGCAAATAAAAATGAATCGCTTCAGTTACTTAATGATCAAAAGATCAACCTTGAGGGTGTGGAATTAATTACTGCAGATGAGCAGGGGCCTTTAGCGCTTGCAGGAATAATGGGTGGAGATTTTTCTGCTACTAATAACAATACAACAGAAATATTTATTGAAAGTGCTTACTTCGATCCCACTCATATTGCAGGTAGAGCTAGGTCCTTTGGGTTAAATACAGATTCGTCTCATAGGTTCGAAAGAGGGGTGGATTTTAGAGGGACATCAAGCGCACTTCAAAGAGCTGCTGCATTAATAATTGAATTTTGTGGGGGCGAGTGCTCAAATATATTGAATATTGAAAGCAACCTTCCAAAAAGAGAGCTTATTAAGCTTAGAACTAAAAAAGTATCAGACATCATGGGAGTAGTTTTAAAAGAGAGCGATATTAAATCTGTTTTAGATAAATTAAATTTAACTTACTCTCAGAATAATGATGATTTTTTAATAACACCACCAAGTTTTAGGTTTGATTTATCAATTGAAGAAGATTTAGTTGAAGAAGTAATAAGAATCTATGGGTATAACAATATCCCAGCCTTAACTCCAGCTAGTCAAAATAAAATGATAGGGGCCCCAAATAATAAAAAAAGTATTTACTCAGTTAAATCGTCACTTGTAAATTTGGGATACAACGAAGTTGTAAGCTACAGTTTTATTGATAAAGAAACTGAAGAAAAATTACATTCCAATTTGGATATAATCCAATTACAAAATCCAATTGCTTCCCAAATGAATGTTATGCGATCAAAATTATGGGGAAGTCATATGGATGCATTAATTTATAACCTCAATAGGGGCCAAAATAATATTAGAATATTTGAGATTGCATCTGTGTACCAAAAGATCAAATCTGATTTTAAAGAAACTTTAATGTTATCAGGACTTGTATACGGAGACTGTATTCCGGAACAATGGAATACTGATAAGAGAGAAATAAATTTTTATGATATTAAAGGGGATATAGAGATAATCTCAAGTAATACATTAAGTATAAGGGCCCCTGAAAATACCGTACCAGAGATTTTTCATCCAGGACAGGCCGCAGAATTAATAATGGATCAAGCTTCAGCTGGCTGGCTGGGGCAACTTCATCCTGCGTGGCAACAAAAATATGAACTAACAGGAAAAACTTATCTATTTGAATTATCAATGGAAAGCTTAGTTAATACAAAAGAATTAGCAATTAAATTACCTTCTAAATTTCCACCATTAAGGAGAGATATTTCAGTATTACTTGATAAGGATATAAAAGTTGGAGAGATAGTTGATGAGGTAAACTCGCAAGGAATTGATGGTGTAATAGAATTCTATCCGTTTGATATATACGAAGGTGAAGGAGTAGAAAAAAATAAAAAAAGTATTGCATTTCTGATACTTATGCAAGATACTTATAAAACTCTTGAGGATGAAGATATTAATAACATAGTCAGTCAAGTAGTAGATGTTCTAAAAAATAAATTTAAGGCAACGCTTCGTTAAGATTCACCCCATTAAATTTTTTAAGATTATAAAATTATGGCACTAACAAAAGCAAATTTATCCGAAACTTTATTTAATAAAGTTGGGCTTAATAAAACTGAGGCTAAAGAAATGGTTGAAGCTTTTTTTGAAGAAATTAAAGTTTCTTTAGAAAATGGTGATAGCGTCAAGCTTTCTGGTTTTGGAAATTTTGAGTTAAGAGCTAAATCTGAAAGACCCGGTAGAAATCCAAAAACTGGAAAAGAAATACCAATTAAAGCTCGAACAGTAGTGACATTTCATTCGAGTCAGAAGTTAAAAACTAGCGTAGAAGAGATATCCCCTGGAAAGCAAACATAAAAAAACGCTCCCCCCAATACCAACAAAGAGGTATTTTGCAATAGGAGAGGTGAGTAAACTTTGTGATTTGAAACCACACGTTTTAAGATATTGGGAGCATGAATTTTCACAATTGCAGCCAGATACAAGAAGGGGGAATAGAAGGTACTACCAGCAAGAAGAAATTTTGTTAATTCGAAAGATTCGGCAATTATTGTATTTTGAAGGATTTACAATTCAAGGTGCAAAATCTAAATTATCTGATCGGCAATTTGTAAAAGAAACAACTTCAAAAGTTGAAATTGAAAAAGCTCAGGCCGAATTACAGCTTGCTGACGAACAAGAGTCAACCAAGACCCTAGAAAAACTTGATAATCTTAAAATTCAACTAAATGAAATTCTAAAAATTTTGAAGTAACTTTTATTCGGGGCGTAGCGCAGCCTGGTAGCGTACTTGCATGGGGTGCAAGGGGTCGTGAGTTCGAATCTCACCGCTCCGACCAAATAAAAAATAATAAAGTAAGCTTGATAAATTTATCAATCTGATATCGAGCTCTTGCCATTCTCAATTTAAGTAAATACTTTGCAATAAGCTAAATTTCATATTTTAAATAGTGATTGGAATTAATATTTGTAATTTTTATAAGTTATTTTTCCAGTGCAAGTAAATTTATTTATTACCCATACACTTATTGCTAAAATAAATAAATAAATTAAGGAATGATTTAATATTGACACAACGGCATAAAATTGACACAGTAGTACATAACGAGTGAAAGATTATACTTTTAGTTTCGTTAAGAAACGGAATTTTATTTAAACTAAACAGGAGTAGTTTATGAATAAATTATTATTAATCACAGCTTTAGGCTTCCTTATGCTTGGTTGCGCTGCACAGGAAGAGGCTGCTAAAGCGTTCCATCCAACTGATGATGTTAGTTCTCAATCACAGGGCGGTAAAGGACATACTAGTGATGGATCAGAAGTCTATTTACCTTAATATAAGTTTGTTAATTAGGTAATTTTATTTAAAATAAATAGGAGTAGTTTATGTATAAACTAATATTAATTACGCTCATAGGCTTTATGATGATTGGTTGTTCTTCAGAAAATGAAGAAATTCCAGCAGTAGCAGAACCAGAAGCTCAAGCAGAATCAGAATCAGGAGTCAAAGCTTTCCATCCAACTGATGATGTTAGTTCTCAATCACAGGGCGGTAAAGGACATACGAGTGATGGATCAGAGGTTCAATTACCTTAGATTTTGTATCGTTAAGAAACGGAATTTTATTTAAACTAAACAGGAGTAGTTTATGAATAAATTATTATTAATCACAGCTTTAGGCTTCCTTATGCTTGGTTGCGCTGCACAGGAAGAGGCTGCTAAAGCGTTCCATCCAACTGATGATGTTAGCGCTCAAGCTCAAGGTGGGAAAGGTTTTACTGCAGATGGATCAGAGGTTCAATTAGAAGCTCCGGCACCAGTTAAAGCTTTCCATCCGACTGACGATGTAAATGGTCAATCACAAGGTGGGAAAGGTCATACAAGTGACGGATCAGAAGTTCAGTTACCTTAGCATCACTATTTAAAGCTGTTAGGTTATTTATAAAGTGCAAAGAGGATGAGGTTATCTAATGATTTTACTTAGATAATCTTCATGCTCATCATCATAGTCCAAATGAAAATCAGGAATAATATAATTAGTGTAAATCTCAAGTTGAACTTTTGAAGTTACTTGTAACTTCATCTTCAATGATTTGCTTTATGTTTAATGTATTTTATTAACCATAAAAAAGGAGAAATACTATGTGGACACAACCTCAAGCAACTGAAATGCGTTTTGGTTTTGAAGTAACTATGTATGTTTGTAATCGCTAATTTCATATGAAATTTAGTAATTGTAAAAGTGCGGAAATTACTCTTTGGCCTCTTCATAATTGGAAATGTACTTGTCCAATTTGTTCAGCCGAAGCTATTTAATTAACTTTTCTTTAAGGAGAAATATTATGTGGACAACACCAGCTGCAACAGAAATGCGTTTTGGTTTTGAAGTAACC
>Ga0209830_10003919_pt1 | contig 11152 bp, 10 predicted proteins | sample ArcticOcean_MG_C_12_FD_187439 | JGI IMG/M metagenome (GOLD analysis project Ga0209830, IMG submission 187439) | Marine microbial communities from western Arctic Ocean - ArcticOcean_MG_CB8_130 (SPAdes) (version 2) | ecosystem: Environmental > Aquatic > Marine > Oceanic | place: Arctic Ocean...
ACTCCATTAGTTGAAAAAAAAAAAGAGAAAGAAATTACAAAAAGATTAAGCAAATATGATTTTGTAATATTGCCATCAATAAAAAGTAAATACATATTCGAAAAAACTTTTTTTAATGTTAAAAAAAAACCAAAAATATTTTATTTAGGTTTTTACCCAAAATTAAATTATTTATTGAAGAAAAAAGTTATAAGAAAAAAAATAAATAATAATATTATCATAGCACCTACAGATTTTTGTGCATTTCCAAAATTGACAATGCAACCTTATTTAGAAAACTTAATATCTTGCCTAATAAAAAAAAGTTACACAATAACTTACAGGCCTCATCCATCTAACATTAAAGAAAAAAAAGTTTTAGCCTTAATAAAAAAATTTAAAAATACTAAAAATTTTAAATTAGATACAAAGTCCAATTATTTCAACAGCTATTCATCATCCAATCTCATGATTACAGATATATCAGGTACTGCTTATACCTATGCTTTTTTAACAAAAAATCCTGTTTTTTTTTATTCCCCAAATGAAAAAATAATTCAAAAAACTTACTATAGTAACCTTAGTTATTTTAAAGATAGAAAAAAAATAGGTAAAGTTTTTTTAAACACTAAACTTATGATTGCTTTTTTAAAAAAAAATATAAATAATAAATTTAATAAAGCTTTTAAAGTAAATATCCTTGATATATATAAAAAGCATTTTGATAAATTAGATTATAATATTTTTATAAAAATTTATGATAAAAAATAAAATTATTTTTAGATGTATTTAAAGTTAAAATTATGATGAAAAACATTTGCTTTACGATTATTAAGTTTTTTGTATTATTTTTAAAAAAAATGAGGATAGATGTTTTCGCATTTGATAAGGTAATTTTTTGTATTGGAAAAGTTCAAATTTCTTTAAATAGAGATAAGTATGCTGGGGTAGAAGACTTAATTGAAACTGAAGTAAATACTTTTTCACAGAATGGTGAAGACGGAATCATTGACTACCTAATTCATAAGTTGAATGTAGAAAATAAAAATTTTGTTGAGATAGGAGTTGGAAATTACAGAGAGTCAAATACAAGGTTTTTATATAATAGGTACCATCCCAAAGGACTTATTATCGACTATATTGATGATATGACAAACAAAGTTAAAAAACATGTAAATTTTTGGAAAGGAGACTTAAGAGTATGCAATCATAAAATTGACTCAGAAAATATTCTAGATCTTCTTAATAAAAATTGTGATTATGAAATTGATTTATTTAGTATCGACATTGACAGCATTGATTACTGGATAATAAAAAAACTAAAAAATAATATATCTAAAATTTTTGTCGCTGAGTATAACCCTGTTTTTGGAGCTGAATTAGAAGTTACAGTGCCTAATATTTCTGGTTTTGAGAGAAGTAAATACCACTATTCTTATTTATGTTATGGAATGTCTTTAAAGGCCCTAATTAATTTAATGGATCAAAAAGGCTTTTATTTTATCGGAACTAACTTGCAAAAAATTAATGCTTTTTTTATTTCAAAAGAATTCAAAAAAGAAGTTTTTTTTAATAATATTAAAATTAAAAGTTTAGATAATTATACAAACTCGAATATTCGAGATAGTAGAGATATGAATAATAATTTAAATTATCTTTCTGGTCATAAGAAATTTAACGAAATTGAAGATTGTGAAGTAATTAACCTTAAAGACAATAAAAGAGAATTGGTTAAATTAAAAGATCTAATATAAAACTTATCACATAGATTAAAAATATGAAAATTTGTTTTGATAATGAAATTTTTTGGACTCAAAAATTTGGCGCAATTTCATCTAGATATTTTTACAGTTTAATAAAAACCTTGTCTAATAATAATAATTTAGATGTAAAGGTTTTTGCAAAATTTTATCTTAATAATAGGCTCGATGATTTATCAAAAAAAATTGTAATTGGTAATAGAGTTAAATTTAAGCCTCCTTTTACAGGAACTATTTTTAAAAAATTAAACTCATTTTTTTTAGACAATGAAATTAAACTATATAAACCTGATATAATTCATAAAACGTATTATTCAAATCATCTAAAAAAAAACAATAAAAGTAAAGTTGTTTTAACAGTTTTTGATTTATGGCATGAAAAAAATTCAAAAACATTTTATAGACCAAAAGAATATTCATTAAAAATTTCAGATCATATAGTTTGTCCTTCGATTTCTACCAAAAATGATTTGATGGAAATTTACAATATTGATAAAAATAAAATCACAGTAACATATTTTGGCATAGAAAAATTTGAAGGTATTAAAATCAAAAATGATATTAAAAATTATCAAAAACCATTTTTGTTATTTGTTGGTGCCAGAGGTAGATACAAGAATTTTATTAATTTAATTAAAGCTTACTCAAGGTCTCAAAAAATGATTAAAGACTTTAATATAATATGTTTCGGTGGTGGAAATTTTTCTTTAGATGAAATTAATTTATTTAAAAAACTTAAAATTTTTGATTTTATTCATAATGAAAAAAACAACGATGATCAAACCCTTTTAACCTTATATAAAAGTGCAAAATGTTTAGTTTACCCTTCGGCTCACGAAGGATTTGGATTACCTCCTATTGAAGCAATGTCTCTAGGCTGTCCCACAATTACTAGTGATCATGCAGGTATTATGGAGGGAGTAGGTAAGGCTTCAGCGGTATTTGACTCTAATAACATTCTTCAAATTCAGATGATTATGGAAGAATACCTTTATACTAGTGATAAATTAAATAAATTAATTGAGCTCGGCAAAGTACAGGCAAAAAAATTTTCTTGGGATAAGTGTGCTATCGAAACTTTAGAAGTGTATAAAAAACTATTAAATTAATTTTTTCTCAATACGATAAGTGTCATCTTCGTAGAATTTACCACCCCTCACGCCTTTTGTAAAAACCATTAAAGAACCACTATCAGATGTGCACTTATAGCTATGTGCTTCAAATTTTTCATGAGTAATATAGTCTCCTTTTGTGGTTTCAGTAATTTCTATTTTCTTTGAATCGTACTTTAAGTCTTCACCAATCATTACATTGTAAATCTGAAAGCTTCCCTCCATAACGTATGCCGATTGAATACTTTCTTTATGAAAATGATTGCCTCTTATGGCATCCTTTGTAAATGTAACTATCGTACAATGATCTTTTGGTTCATGAGTGAAAATATCTATTATTTCACCTCTATCATCAGATGAAAATACTTTTATTTTTTTTATTATAGACATTTATTTAACTTTTTTACAATTTTTGATATGGATGTATAGGAAATTCTTTTCTTATGCAAAAACTTTTTGTAGAGATGTCTTGTAATATTCCAAGGCAGAATTATTGCAGCATCATAGCCTTTAAAAGTTTTCTCATTTTTTATTGGTATTCCTGATCCAGGAGCAAATTTATTTATTTTATGTGGGGAATTTTCTATTATGCATTTTAAGTCTTTATAATTAATACCACAAAAATTTAGTAAAGTATTACCCTTTGTAGCTGCCGCAATTCCAATTATAGTTTTGTTTAGTTTTTTGTATTTTTGTATAAAACCTAAAATTTCATCCCTTATATAAAAAATTTTCTTTTCAAATTTCATAAACTTTTTTAAATTCATTTTTTTTTGTAGCAATGAATCAGTTTTTATTTTCATATTGTAATCAGATTTTTGCGCAAAAACCCTTAGAGAACCAGACATGTAATCAATTTTTTCATAACCCAGCAATTTATAATGATTTTTAATTAAAATTTTTTTTATAGAATTTATTGAGAAATATTGTCTATGCTCATGATAGATAGTATCAAAACCACAGCTATTAATTAAAGAATCTAAATCTGGCACCTCCAATACAATTAAACCTTGTTTTTTTAAAACTTGAGAGCAACCTTTTAAAAAGTTATCAGGGTTATCAACATGATTAAATACATTTGCTGCATAGAGTAAATCAAAATTTCCATACTTATTTTTTATTTTTTTTGAATTTTCAAAATTAAAAAAGTTGTTATAGGTTCTAACTCCTTTCTTATTAGCCAAGTCACACATCACCTTAGATGGATCAACGCCCAGAGCATTAATATTCGATAATTCTTTTACATATTTGAGAAATGTTCCATCATTACTACCTATTTCAATAATAGAGTGTTTAATTTTTAAGTTAAATCTCTTATTAATAATTTTTGATATTTGATAAAAGTGATTTCTTGATACTGGAGAATTATTAGAAGTGTAAGAGTAGTCAAATTTTGTATATCTCTCATTTGGTGAAATTTTGTTTATAGCAGTGAGATGATTGCAAGAGCAAAAACCAACTTGTAACGGGTATTTTTTTAACTTAATAGCTATATTTTGTTTTTTAACAAATGTATCTGCACAAGGATGAAGACCTAAATCTAGTATTCTTAAAAATTTTTTTTTACAAACACTACACTTTTTATTTTTCATATAACTTTATTTTTAATGAATAATATTTTTTAATTATATTATAAGAATTATCCTTTGTATCAAAAGATTTTACATTTTTATTTAAATTAATTGTATTAATATTTTTGATGTTAGAGTTGAAAGTATATTTAATTTTTTTTTTAAATTTTTTTTCAAAGATTTTTTTGAAAATGTTCGCAATTTCTTTAACTTTAATTGTTTTGGAGTTTCCATAATCATAAATAAAATCTTTATTAAGATCACTTTTATTGATTAATAATTTACAAAATTTTTTGGTTGATGAATAACCTCTTTCATCATTTGCTGATCCTTTAAAGTGATGATCTCTTCTTCTTTCAATACAGAACTTTTTAATCAGTATATTATGAAAATGATCTGATAAATTTAGATTTTCATTTCCAACTAGATTGTACGGTCTCCAAATTTGTAAGTAATTTTTTTTTTTGTTTTTAATTAGGTATTTTTCACAAGCCAATTTAGCACTTCCGACTGGATGTTTGTTTAAATATACACTACTAGAAGACAAGTAGATAAAAACTCTTGTCTTTATTTTTTTCTTAATTTTTTTAATCCAACTCAATTCCTTTAAAAAAATATTTTTTTTAAGATTTTCTAACTTATAATAGGGGCTGGCTAAAAAATATATTTTATCTACATTATTTGGAATACCAGTAATTTTTTTGTTAAGATCGATATATCTCCATAACTTTTTATTGACTATTGTTGGTTTTTTTCTTGAGTAATATAAAATATTTTTATTTTTATTAACATTGATGAAATCTAATCCAACTGTACCAGAACAACCAAATACTAAAATTTTATTGTTCATACGTTATAAAAACTTTTTAAATTTTCTCTTTTTTGTTTTTTAAGAGCTTTAATTACAACATTTATTCTAAAGACGAAAAAAGATGATTTACACATAAATATATGTTTGTTTTATAAGTATTTTAGCAAATTTTCCCATAACTATTACTGCGTACGTACAATTAAATCAATCCAAAAAATATGAAATCAATAGAAACAAAGGATTTAAGAACATTGATCATAAAAAATTAAGCTTAGTCATGCACTATATAAATTAATGATACATAATTTTAGATTTATGTTATTGTAGACTTTTTAATAATTTCATAAATATATAATTTGAATGAAAGAAAAAGATTTAATTAATTTCGAAGACAATATAGCTAAACTTTTTAATGAGGCAAAGATCAAAGCTCCGATCCATTTATATTCAGGTAATGAGAAATTTTTAATTAATTTTTTTAGAAAAATTAAAAAAAATGATTGGGTTCTGTGTTCTTGGAGATCGCATTATCAATGTTTACTTAAGGGCGTCCCTCCAAAAAAAATTACGAATGAGATAATTAATGGTAAATCTATATCTTTATGTTTTTTAGATTATAAAATTTATTCCTCAGCAATTGTTGGTGGATCATTGCCTATAGCGGTCGGTCTAGCTTTGTCATTAAAAAGAAAAAAATCTAAAAATAAAATTTATTGTTTTATTGGTGATATGACCTCTGAAACAGGAATTGCTCACGAATGCATTAAGTATAGTAGAAATAAAAACTTACCCATTCATTTTATAGTTGAGGATAATAGAAAATCAGTCTGTACAGACACAAGAAAAGCATGGTCTAAAAATAAATTAACATACGAAAATGTTTCTGACAAGTTTGTTACTTATTATAAATATAAATTAAAGTATCCGCATGCTGGAGCGGGGCAGAGAGTCCAATTTTGAAAAAATATTTTGATGAAATAAAAAGATCAATGGATTTTTTAGGAACTAAAAAAGATACAATTTTTATTGGTCAAGCAGTCGAAGTTCCAGGTACTGCTATGTCTAATACCTTGAAAAATGTTCCCAAAAAAAAACTTTTAGAACTTCCTGTTGCTGAAGAAATGCAAATGGGCATGTCTTTAGGATTGGCTATGGAGGGCAATGTACCTATTAGTATTTTTCCTAGATGGAATTTCTTATTATATGGAATAAATCAATTAGTTAATCATATTGATAAATTCAAAATAATGGCTGGTGATAAAATAAAACCCAAAATAATAATTAGAACTTCTATTGGTTCACAAAGACCACTACACCCACAGCATCAGCATATTGGTGATTTTTCTTCGGCAATCAAAATAATGTGTTCAACAATAGATGTTATAAAACTAAACGATCCAAATAAAGTTTTTTCATCTTATAAAAAAGCATACGAAAGAAAAGATGGGAAAAACACGATTCTAGTTGAGTATGGTGACTATTATGGTGAAAAATAATTATGATTATTACAAAAACACCTTATAGAATATCTTTTTTTGGTGGTGGTAGCGATTATCCTATTTGGTATAAAAAATTTGGGGGCTCGGTATTGTCAACCACTATTGATAAATATATCTATATTTCCTGTAGAGAATTACCACCATTTTTTGATCATAAATATAGAATAGTCTGGTCGAAAATTGAAAATGTAAAAACGATAGATGAAATTAAACATTTAACGGTAAGAAAACTTATCAAATATAATAAAATTAAATCTGGCTTAGAAATTCATTATGATGGTGATTTACCAGCTAGAAGTGGAATGGGATCAAGCTCTAGTTTTTCAGTAGGTCTTATGCGCGCTTTAAACAATTACCAACACAAAAATATTAAAGGTATTAGCTTAGCATATAAAACAATACTTTTTGAACAAAAAATAATGAAAGAGACCGTGGGTTCACAAGATCAAGTGGCCGCATCTGTAGGTGGATTTAATAGAATAGATTTTTTAAAAAATGAAAAAATTATAGTGAAGAAGGTTTTAAGTAATAATTTAAAAAGATTAAATTCAAATTTACTACTTCTTTACACGGGCATCCAAAGAAACGCTAATGCCGTTGCAAGCAATTATGTTCATAAATTATCAAATGAAAAAGAAAAAAATGTTAGAAAAATAATTTCAAATGTTGAGTTAGGTGAAAAGATGATAAAATCAGGAAATATTAATGATTTTGGAAAACTACTTCATCATGCATGGATGGAGAAAAAAGAATTAAGTAAATCAATTTCAAATCATAAAATAGACGAACTTTACAAATCGTCAATTCAAAACGGAGCTCTGGGAGGTAAATTACTTGGTGCTGGAGGAGGTGGGTTCTTACTTGTCTATATTAATAAAGAAAAACAAAAAAATTTCTTAAGTAAGATTAAGAATATTACCAATATACCTTTTAAATTTTCAAATAAAGGTTGTGATGTTATTTTAAATTCTTTAAGTAAATAAAATATGAAACTTAATCACGCATTAATGGATAACAACTTTACAAAATCAGATATGGATTCTGTAGTAAAATTGATTAAGCAAAAAAATATAATATTAACTCAATCAAAAAAAGTAAAAGAATTTGAGCAAAAATGGTCTGAGTGGGTTGGTACTAAATATTCAGTATTTGTAAACTCAGGATCTTCAGCAAATTTTATAACTATTTCTGTTTTAAAAATCCTGAATAACAATAAACAGAAAAATGAAATAATTGTTCCATCATTAACATGGGTTTCAGATATAAATTCTGTAATCATGAATGGCTTTAAGCCTGTTTTTGTAGATATTAATCTTTCAAATTTATCCATGAATGTTGATGAGGTTATAAAGAAAATTTCAAAAAAAACGTTAGCTGTATTTATAACACACGCCCAAGGTTTTAATGGTTTAAGTAAAAAGTTACTCACCATATTAAAAAAAAAGAAAATTCATTTAATTGAAGATGTTTGTGAGAGTCATGGAGCAACGTATAATAATAAAAAACTTGGTAATTTTGGTCTAATGTCAAATTTCTCTTTTTATTATGCACATCATCTAACAACGATAGAGGGCGGCATGGTCTGCACTAATGATAAAAAAATATATGAGACCATAAAAATGTTAAGATCTCACGGCATGCTTAGAGAGTCTGGTAATAAACAGTATGAGAAAAAAACCGTAAAAGAGAATAAAGATTTATCACCAAAATTTATTTTTTTGCACCCTACATTAAATTTTAGAAATAATGAAATTGGAGCTGTTATTGGAATTAATCAACTTAAATCCTTAGATAAGAATAATCTCCAAAGAGCTAAAAATTTTAAACTTTTTTTAGAATTGCTAGATGATAAAAAATACTGGAAAAATTTTGATCTTGAAGGAAATAGTAATTATGCTTTTCCAATTCTATTACAAACTAAAGATTTGAAATTAAGAGATTATTTTGAAAAAAAATTAAAAATTGCTAATATTGAATTTAGAAGAGGTAATGCAGGAGGAGGAAACCAATTAAGGCAGCCTTATATCAAAAATATTGTTAAGAATTTTAAACTGAAAGATTTTACTAATGTCGATCATGTTCATTTCTTTGGATATTATATTGGAAACTATCCTAGTTTAAAAAGTCAAAAGATTATTAAAATTACAAATTTTTTAAACAGTTTAGATTTATAGATATGTCTAATATGCAAAAATCAGATTGCTGCTTTTTAGTTTGTGGAAATTCAAAAAAAACTTATCAAGAACTGTCAAAAACTTATTCAGCTATTGAGCCTCCCACATGGGCACTTTTACTTGCAGAGTCGACTAGATCTGTTGGTTTTAATATTAACATTATTGATGCTAACGCAGAAAATCTTTCTGAAGAAGAGATTTATATTAAAATAAAAAAATTATCACCAAAGCTGATATGTTTCGTTGCATATGGGCAAAATGTAAATGCAGGAACTGTTAATATGACAGGTGTTATTCATATAGCCAGCTATCTTGCTGATAAAAATATTAATATCCCCATGTCTATTGTTGGCTCCCATGTTCAAGCTTTACCAATCGAAACATTAAAAAAAGAAACAATGATAGATTTTGTTTTTACTAATGAAGCAGTATATGCTTTGAGAAATATTCTAAAGCTTGATTCTTTTGATGGTGAAAATTTAAGTAAAATTAATGGAATTGCATATAGACATAGAGATCAAATTAAAATGACGCCAGCAGAAAAAATAGTTCCTACTGAAAAAATGGATATTGATCTACCTGGCTATGCATGGGATTTACTTCCATTTGATAAAAAACCTCTAGATTTGTATAGAGCTCCAATGTGGCATGCTGAATATGATTTTGAAAAAAGAACCCCATACGCAAGTTTACAAACGAGTCTTGGCTGCATGTTTCATTGTAATTTTTGCATGATAAATATTTTAAATAGAAATGACACTGAAGAAATTGGTGTCTCCTCAAACTATAGCGCAATGAGGTTCTGGTCCACAGAATTTATAATTAAAGAATTTGATAAATTAATTTCAATGGGGGTAAAAACAATAAGAATTGTTGATGAAATGTTTCTTTTAAACCCAAAATATTACGTCCCACTTTGTAAAGAATTAGCGAAAAGAAATAAGGATGATTCTTTGAGAATTTGGAGTTATAGCAGAATCGATACAGTTAAGAGACCTGAGATTTTAGAATTAGTGAGGAAAGCTGGAATAAAATGGCTAGCATTAGGAATTGAAAGTGCAGATAAGTCAATTAGGTTAGAGGTTGCTAAAGGGAAATTTGAAGACGTAGATGTTAAAAAAGTAATAGAGAGAGTTCATGAAGCAGACATTCATGTAATGGCTAATTATATTTATGGTTTACCAGGTGACACAATAGATACAATTAATAAAACACTCGAGTTAAGTCTTGAGCTTTGTACAGCAGGATGGAATACCTATGGTGCAATGGCTCTACCGGGTAGTCAATTATATAAAGAAGCGGTTGATAAAGGAATTAAATTACCAGAAAGTTACGAGGGATATTCTTTTCATTCTTTTGAAACCCTACCTTTACCGACAGAAAGCTTAACAGCTAAAGAAATTATAACATTAAGAGATGAAGCTTTTACAAAATATCATACACACAAACCATTCTTAAAGTTGATTGAAAAAAAATTTGGTAAAATTGCTGCTGATAATATTTTACAAATGACTAAAATAAAACTAAAAAGAAAAATAAAAGGTGATCAATTATAAAAAATGAAAAAAATATTAATAACAGGTGGAGCGGGTTATATAGGTTCAATTTTAGCTACGGAGCTAGTTGAGCTTGGTCATCAGGTAACAGTTGTAGATCTTTTAAAATATTCAACATCTTCACTAAATCATTTATACAATTCTAAAAATTTCGAATTTGTTCATGCGGATGTTATGAATAAGAAAATAATGAAAAAATTAATTTCAAAAAATGAATATATAATTCCACTAGCCGGTTTGGTTGGTGCTCCATTGTGTGAAAAATATAAAAAAGATGCAATTAATGTTAACTATAAAGCGATTAAAGATTGTGTAAGTTTTTCTAAAAATAAAAAAATAATATTTCTTATGTCAAACTCAGGTTATGGAGTAGGAGAAAAAAATGAATTTTGCACCGAAGATAGCCCCCTGAATCCAATTTCTTTATACGGAAAAACTAAATGTGATGCTGAAAAAGAAATAATTAAAACTAAAAATTATGTTTGTTTTCGTTTGGCAACAGTCTTTGGATTTAGTTATAGAATGAGGTCAGACGTCATGGTAAATAATTTTGTATTTAACGCTGTTAAAGATAAAAAATTGAAATTATTCGAACCACATTTTCGTAGAAATTTTATTCACGTGAGGGATGTTGTGGACTGTATTTTGTATACAATAAATAATTTTAAAAAAATGAAAAATAATATTTAT
>Ga0209830_10003920_pt1 | contig 11146 bp, 11 predicted proteins | sample ArcticOcean_MG_C_12_FD_187439 | JGI IMG/M metagenome (GOLD analysis project Ga0209830, IMG submission 187439) | Marine microbial communities from western Arctic Ocean - ArcticOcean_MG_CB8_130 (SPAdes) (version 2) | ecosystem: Environmental > Aquatic > Marine > Oceanic | place: Arctic Ocean...
TGGCTTCATGCTCATCAATCAAAGCTACAACAATTTTACCATTATCTGCAGTGTCCGATCTTTTAATAATAACTGTATCACCTTCGTTAATACCTGCTTCAATCATTGAATCACCTTGAACTTTAAGTCCAAAATATTGACCATTTTTTTCAAGGTTACTTGGAAGTGGTATTCTAGAGACTTCATTTTGTATGGCCTCAACAGGGGTTCCTGCAGCAATATTGCCTAAAACAGGTATATACATTTCATATGAATCAATATTTTCAGTGTCTAATCCACCCTTAATAACACTTGGTGAAAAACTATTATAAATGTCATTTGCTGAAGCTGTTTCTGGAAGCTTTATAACCTCTAGAGCTCTCGCTTTATGAGCCAACCGTCTAATAAAACCTCTTTCCTCTAAAGCACTTATTAATCTGTGAATTCCTGATTTAGATTTTAAATTTAGGGAATCTTTCATTTCCTCATAAGAAGGAGAAACACCAGATGCCCTCAACTTCTTATTGATAAATAAAAGCAGGTTTTTTTGTTTTTTAGTTAACATAAGAACAAATTAAGTACAAAACCGTTCTACAAGTGTTCTTCTAATTTAACAATAGCTAATAAGTGTTTAAAATTGGCTCTTATTTAACTAAAGAACTGAAAAAATTGAATTGTTATCCAGGTTTTTCAAAAGTGATTCACCAATTAAAAAAGTTTTAATTGTTGTTTTGCTTTCCAGTTCAAGAAGCTCTTCTTTTGTTTTAATTCCACTCTCAGAAATTAGTGGGCCAGAGTGATTAATCAAAATATTATGAATATCATAAGTTGTATTTATGTCTGTTTTTAAAGTTTTAAGATTTCTATTGTTAATACCAATTAAAGCTTCCTTAAAGTTAAGAGCTTTTTTTGCCTCTTCAACTGTATGCACCTCAACTATTATTGACATATTAAATTTTAACGCTTCTTCATATAGCTTAAAAGCAAGATCGATAGAAACACCAGCTAATATAATTAATATAGCATCTGCACCATAACTTTTTGCAAGGGGTACTTGAAATTTATCTATAAAAAAATCCTTACAGAGAATAGGAAGATTTATTTTTTCTTTAACTTTACTCATGTGATTTAAATTTCCAAGAAAGAAATCTTCTTCAGTCAAGATTGATAAGCATGTTATTTTATTTTTGTAATAAATTTCAGCAATATCAATAGGATTGTATTCTTTTACAATGATGCCAGCAGATGGACTAGCTTTTTTAATTTCAGCAATTATTGAAATTTTTTTATTATCGATATTACTTTGAATCTTTTCCTTAAAATTAATAAATGATTTATTTTCATCAATTTTTTCAATTAATAATTTTAAAGAAATAGATTTTTTTAATAAATCAATTTTTTCAATTTTTTTTTTAATAATATTCTCCAAGATATTTTCAGACATTTTGTATTTTTTTTAAGTTTTCATATGTTTTTCCTGATAAGATATACTCTCTAGCATCCTTATAGGCATTATTAAATGAAGAATGTTTTTCTGTAACAATTAGTGCTGCTGCAGTATTTAAGCAAACTGCTTTTGAAAAATCATTATCTTTGCCCTTAAATATATCAATTATTTTACTTGCATTAAATTCAGCGTCATCCCCCAATAAATCTTCAAATTTATTTGCTTCTATATTTAATTCATTGGGGTCAATAGTAATTTCTGAAATTTTACCATTTTTTAATTGAACTACATTTGTTTTTGCATATGGTGATACTTCATCTAAACCATCTTCACTATTCACAATCCAGGCAAATTTTATATTTAAGTTTTTTAAAGCTTCAGCAAAAATTTTAAGTAACCTCTTATCATAAACACCAACCACCTGTCTTTCAACAAGGGCTGGACTGCTCAAGGGGCCAATCATATTAAATATTGTTCTTTTACCTATTTTTTTCCTTGTCGGTCCAACAAACCTCATTGCACTGTGATAGTTAGGAGCAAACATAAAACCAAAGTTATTTTTATTTATTTGTTCTTCAATTTCTTTGGGTTCTAAATGAATCTTAATATTTAAAGCTTTTAAAACATCACCTGATCCGCATTTAGATGAAACTGCTTTATTTCCATGTTTTGCAACCCTAATACCCATACTAGCTAACAATAAGGCTGAGGCTGTTGATATGTTTAGTGTATTCATTCCATCTCCACCAGTTCCACATGTATCAACACAATCTTTAGCATTAACTCTTTTGGATTTATCCCTTAAAACATAAACACCACCAGCTATCTCGTCCGAGACCTCACCTTTTGCAGAAAGTAAAGTTAAAAAATTAAATACCTCATCATCAGAAGCTTTACCCTGCATTAGTATTTCAAAAGCAGCTTTACTTTCATCAAAGGATAAGTCTTGTTTATTTTTTAACTTTTCTAGAAACTTTTTCATTAGTTTTGTGATTAATAAAATTTTTTAATATTTTGATACCAATAGTAGTTTTTATACTTTCAGGGTGAAATTGAACACCATGAATATCGTACTTTCTATGCATTACTCCCATTATAATTCCATCTTCAGTTAGGGCGGTAATTTTAAGTTCTTTAGAGAGTGTTTTTTTATCAATAATTAAGCTGTGGTACCTTGTGGCTTCAAATCTAGATGGTAGGTTTTTCAATATACCAATTCTATTTGATTGAATCATACTAGTCTTGCCGTGCATCAATTTTTTAGCTTGAATTATTTTTGAGCCAAATACTTGCCCAATTATTTGATGACCTAAGCATACACCTAGAATGGGTATCTTTTTATAAAGGGATTTAACTATCTTAATACAATTTCCTGATTGATTTGGGTTACCAGGACCTGGTGATATAACAATTTTATCATATTTATTTTTAATTATTTCCTTGTCAGTAATTTCATCATTTCTAATAACATCAACTTTAACTTTAAGAGATGATATGTAGTGGTACAAGTTAAATGTAAAACTATCGTAGTTATCTATTAATAAAATTTTCATTATCGTAAAGCATTTAGTAAAGCTTTAGCTTTGTTTACAGTTTCTTCATATTCTTTAGTGGGATTACTATCAGCAACTATACCAGCACCGGCCTGAACATAAAATTTTTTATTTTTTGCCACAGCTGTTCTTAAAGCTATGCAGGTATCAAATTCACCATTGGCTGAGAAATAGCCTATACCACCCGCATAAACTTTTCTTCTTGTTGTTTCCAATTCATCAATAATTTCCATGGCTCGAATTTTAGGTGCACCCGAAACAGTCCCTGCTGGAAAACAAGCAAGCAATGATTTAAATTTTGAATAACTTTTGTTATAAACACCCATTACATTAGAAACTATATGCATTACATGCGAATATTTTTCGATCATAAAGCTTTCTGTAACTTTAATGGAGCCAATTTTAGAAACCTTACCTGCATCGTTTCTTCCTAAATCAAGTAACATTAAATGTTCTGAGAGCTCTTTTTTATCTTGCAATAAATCTTTTGCAAAAAAGTTATCTTGTTTAGAGTTTTTACCCCTAGGTCTTGTTCCTGCTATCGGTCTAACAGTAATTTTGTTGTCTCTTAGTCTAACTAAAATTTCTGGGCTGGCTCCAATTATTTGAAAGTCTTGAAAATTGAAGAAATACATAAATGGGGAAGGGTTGGTAACTCTTAATTTTTTATAAATTTCTAGTGGTCTTTTAGATAATTTGGTTTCAAACCTTTGACTTAAAACTACCTGAAAAATATCACCAATTTTAATATATTTTTTAGCTTTACTTACCATTTTTAAAAATTTGTTTTTAGTTGTATTCGATTTAACTTTAATATTAATTTTGGCACCCTTATAAGAATTATTTTTTTCTAAAGAAGCTTGGATTAATAAATCATTTATTTCATTTTCTATTTCTAAATACTTTACTTTATAATTTGAAATTTTTTCTTCATTGAAGATATTCACAATATAAAAAATCTTTTTTTTTAAATTGTCATGAATAACTAATGTTCTAGGTCTTAAGAGTCTAACATCTGGTAGCTTTAAATCATCCTTACAACTGTTAGGTATTTTTTCGATGTATCTAATAGAATCATAAGAAAAATACCCAGATATTAATGAGCAAATAGGAGGTAGTTCGACGGGTGTTTTAAATTTGAAATCTTCAATTATTTTTTCAATAATTTTGTCTGGTTCACCCTTAATTTTTTTTTTAGTTTTATTTGTAATTAAATAAGAGTTTTTATTATTAAACTCCCAAATTTTATCAGGGTTTTTACCAAATATAGTGTATCTGCCTCTGATCTTTCCTTTTTCAACAGACTCAAAAATAAAACTATTTTTTTCTTGAAGAAAATTATCAATTAAATTTAAAACTTCGCGATCATTCGGTGTTTCCCTAGAAGTGTATATAATTTGATTTTTGTTTCTTTTGTGTTGAAACTTAAAATCTTTAAAGTTTCGATTTAACATTATTTAAAATAATTTTTTACACGCTCAAGAGTTTTTTCATTAACAACAACCTGATATCTATTATTTAAAAACAAATCATATGATTTTAAAATAGTATTTTTACTTTGAGCCTCTTCTTCGATGGATATTTTATCAAAATTAATGGAATTTTTGGTTATATTTACCTCTTCATAATTAACTGTTTTCGCAATAAATACATTATTTTTCTTATCTGCTATTAAAGTAAATGCATTTATTGGAAGAGAGTACAGTATTTCAATTGAGTTTTTTTCAAATTTTTTATCATCTTTAATTGAGTTTAATTGGATTTTTTCAATGTTACTTTTAGCAAGCTTTTCAAAATACGCCTGGTTAAACTTTTTTTCATTTATCTTATCCAGAATGTTTTTATTGAATTCATACTTTTCTTTTTGAAATAAAAGTTTTCTAATTTTTTTTTTAAACGTGTTATCTTCAAGACTGGGTAACTTAGTATTTAAACTATCTATATTATAAAAAATATATGCACCGTTATCTTCAAGAATTTCAATTTGATCGTTTCTAGAGTTATAAATTTTGTTTTCTGTAGTTTTTTCATTGTCAAGATTTATATATGATGTGACTGAAGTAGGGGACATGCTTAAACTCTGAACAATTATCTTAAAGTCAATGTTCTTAGATATTTGATTTTCAATATCATCAATCTTGTCAAAAAAGGCTTGATTGAATTCGTCTACACCAACTAGATTTTTTGGATTAATATTAACATATGAAAAATCTATATAATCTTGTTTTAACTTATCCACATTTTTATCAACAAAAAATTTAATTTCATTATCTGTGAATGTTTCAGGTTTCTTATAGAACTCATCTAGACTGATATAGTCAATATATAATTTTTTATTCTTTTCTTTATAAAATTTATTAATTAAAAATTCAGGTGTCTTTGTTCCACCACTTATGTAAGTAAATAATTGTTTTTGAAGCTCATTATTTTTCAAGCGTATTTCAAACATGGGTGCTGAATAATTGTTGGTTAATAAAAATTTTTCATATAAGGTTCTTTGGAAAATACCACTTTCATCATGAAAGTTTTTATTATTCTTAATTTTCTTAATTAATACATCCTTGGTCATCGTCAGATCCAATTCTTTAATTTCAAGGTCAAGAAGTGTCATGGATACCAGTGCAGATAAAAGCTCTTCAATAATGTTTTTATCAATGTTTTCTTTTATTACTTTTTGGCTTAATCCAGATTCATCTAAATAGTCCATGAAATCTTGCGTAGTGATATTAGTATTATTTATTTTAGCTATATTATTTTGGTTTCCAGTGCTAAAGCCTCCACCAAATCCACCAAAACCAAAGGCTATAATAATAACAAGAATTAGTAGCAAGCCACCAATTTTTTTTTTAGTAAAATTTTTAAAAGGATTTATCATTGTTCATTAATTTATTGATCTTTAAAATATCAAGCTATAGATTAAATTTTTCATTATGACAAATAAATATATGTATTTTGTGGCTAATTGGAAAATGTATGGGAATTTATCTTCTTTAAATACATTGGATAAGGTTATTAAATTTTCAAAATCAAAAGAAATAAATAAGGGCCGATTAATTTATTGCCCTCCATATACTTTAATAGGTTCATTTTCAAAAAAATTCAAAAATTGCCAAATTGGCATTGGAGGTCAGAATTGTCATGAAAGTGAAAGTTATGGACCATACACCGGCTCTATTAATTCTCGTATGCTGAAAAATATTGGTGCTCATTTTGTAATTATTGGACATTCAGAAAATCGAGAAAAAGGTGAAAATGATAAATTGATAAATCTAAAGATTAAAAGTGCCCTAGAGGCAAAACTAAAGGTTATTTTTTGCATTGGTGAAACATTAAGTGAAAAAAGAAAAAAAAAGACCCAATCTATTTTATCGAAACAAATTAAAGTTGGTTTGGAAAATATAAAAAATAGATCAAATATCCTTATAGCATATGAGCCTGTTTGGGCCATAGGTAGTGGTATTATCCCAAAATCAAAAAACCTTTTTAAGACAGTTGAATTTATAAAAAGTAAATTTAAAGATAAACCAACAAAAGTTTTATATGGTGGTTCTGTAAATCCTCAAAATATTACAAACTTAAAAGAAATTAATAACATTGATGGTTTTTTGATAGGTGGAGCATCTCAATGTGCAAAAAAATTTATTGATATAGTCAAAAAAACATATAGTTAATCCCCATGGAAAATATTTTACTAGTAGTCAATTTAGTGCTTGCTGTAATGCTCGTGCTTTTGATACTTGTCCAAAAATCAGAAGGCGGGGCACTTGGTATAGGTGTTTCTCAAGATAATTTTATGCTTTCTAGATCCGCTGGTAATTTTATGGGTAAAGCTACGGCGGTTGTTGCAACTTTATTTATAATTTGTAGCTTAGCTTTAACAATAATATCTAGAGGAGAGCTAACTCCAACATCTTCAGTATTAGATATAATTGAGGAAAAATCTAGTGATGCACCAGCAATTCCTGAGAATAACAATTAATCCTTTCCAATTTATTATTTAATCGCTATAAGATAATTCCATGGCGCGATTTATATTTGTCACCGGCGGTGTGGTCTCATCTTTAGGAAAAGGTCTTTCTTCGGCTTCCCTAGCATACCTACTTCAATCAAGAGGCTTTAAAGTTCGTTTAAGAAAACTAGACCCTTATCTCAATGTTGATCCAGGAACAATGAGCCCCTTCCAGCACGGTGAAGTTTTTGTGACAAATGATGGGGCTGAAACAGACTTAGACTTAGGTCATTACGAAAGATTTTCGGGAATATCTGCAAAAAAATCTGACAACATAACAACAGGAAAAATTTATAGTGACGTTTTAAGAAAGGAACGCAAAGGAGAATATCTTGGAAAAACAGTTCAAGTGATTCCTCACATAACGGATTGTATTAAAGATTTCATAAAAAAAGACACATCAAAAGAAGACTTTGTAATTTGTGAAATAGGGGGGATAATCGGAGATATTGAAAGCCTTCCTTTTGTTGAAGCTATCAGACAATTTGCAAATGATGTTGGTAAAAAAAATGCTTTATTCATTCATTTAACTTTAGTGCCCTACCTTAAAGCATCAGATGAAATAAAAACAAAGCCCACGCAACATTCGGTAAAAGAACTAAGAAGTTTAGGTATCCAACCTGATATTATCATTTGTAGATCTGAAAGACCCATCCCCTTAGAACATAGAAAAAAGATATCTTTATTTTGCAATGTTGATATTAAAAATGTAATTGAAACAGTTGATGTTAAAACTATTTATGAAGCCCCAATTAGTTTTAATAGAGAAAACCTAGACAAACAAGTTCTTGAATATTTTAAAATTAAATCTAGAAAAAAAGTTAATTTAAATCCTTGGAAAAAAATTACAAAAATTATTCTACATACAAAAAAATCTATCAACATTGCAATAATTGGTAAATATGTTGATCTTAAGGATGCTTACAAATCATTAGACGAAGCATTAACACATGGTGGAATTGATAATAATTTAAAAATTAACTTGGTAAGAATAGATTCAGAAAATTTAAGAATTTCTGAAATCAAAAAAAAATTAAAGGGGGCTTCTGGAATTTTGATACCAGGAGGATTCGGTAAAAGAGGAACAGAAGGTAAAATTGAAGCAATTAAATACGCAAGAGAGAAAAAAATTCCCTTTTTTGGAATTTGTTTTGGAATGCAGATGGCCATTATTGAGTTTGCTAGAAATAAATTAAATATAGTAAAAGCTACATCAAGTGAATTCGGAACAGGTGGTACACCAATTATTGGTTTGATTACTGAATGGAATAAAAACGGTAAATTAATCAAAGGAACTGATAGAGATCTAGGTGGAACCATGAGGCTGGGTCTTTATGAGGCTAAATTAAAAGAAAATTCATTGATTAGAAAAATCTATAAATCAAAATCAATTCATGAAAGACACAGACACAGATACGAAGTTAATATTGGTTATAAAGAACAATTTGAAAAAAATGGGCTAATCTTTTCAGGATTATCTCCTGATAACAAATTACCAGAGATTATTGAGTTAAAAAACCACCCCTGGTTTGTTGCTGTCCAATTTCACCCTGAATTTAAATCTAGACCTTTAGTGCCACATCCTTTATTCTCATCATTTATCAGGGCAGCTAAAAATCATAAATGAAAAATATAAAAGTTAATTGTGGAAATATAGAAATTTCAAATAATAACAAAATTTGCATTATTGCTGGACCATGTCAACTTGAGACAGAACAGCATGCTATGGATATGGCTGGTAAAATTAAAGAAATTACTTCCAAGTTTAATATGGGGTTTGTTTACAAAACCTCTTTTGATAAAGCTAACAGAACCAGCTTAAAAGGAAAAAGAGGCGCTGGACTTGAACAGTCTTTACCTATTTTTGATAAAATAAAAAAAGAATTAAATGTTCCAATATTAACGGACATCCACAATGCTGAACAATGTAGTGTTGTAGCTCCTCATGCGGATATATTACAAATTCCAGCATTCTTATGCAGACAAACAGATTTATTGATTGCTGCTGCTAAAACAGGAAAAATTATTAACGTTAAAAAAGGTCAATTCCTTGCTCCGTGGGATATGGTCAATGTTACTAAAAAAATTGCCGATTCTGGTAATAATAATATTTTAGTTACTGAAAGAGGTGCTAGCTTTGGTTACAATACTCTCGTCTCTGACATGAGATCTTTACCTATAATGGCCAAGAATGGTTATCCTGTAATTTTCGATGCAACACATTCAGTACAGCAACCTGGTGGTTTAGGTGAGACTAGTGGCGGACAGAGAGAGTTTGTAGAATATTTAGCAAGAGCTGCAGTGGCAGTCGGTGTTGCTGGTGTTTTTATTGAAACGCATCAAGACCCAGATAATGCTCCATCTGATGGACCTAATATGGTTCCGTTAGAAAAATTAGAGAAATTACTATCTCAATTATTTGAAATTGATAATTTAATTAAAAAATAAATGAGTAAAATCTTAAAGATAAGAGCACGTCAAGTTTTTGACAGCAGAGGGAATCCAACAATTGAAGCGGAGGTCTATTCAAGGAATTCAAGCGCATCTGCTATTTGCCCATCTGGTGCATCCACAGGTACATATGAAGCCTTTGAAAAGAGAGATAAGAATAATAAAAGATATTTAGGAATGAGCGTTTTAAGTGCAGTGAACTTAGTTAATACAAAAATTTCTAAAACACTTAGTGGCACAAATATTCACGATCAAACACGTATAGACACAATTTTAATTAATCTTGATGGAACTAGACGAAAAACAAATTTAGGAGCTAATTCCATTTTAGCTGTATCAATGGCTGCCAAAAAGCTATCTGCAAAAATTAAAAATATACCTCTCTATAAAACATTTTTAGTAAAGAGTAATTACAAATTACCCTACCCATTAGTGAATATTATTAATGGAGGAGCTCATGCTAATAATGAATTAAGAATTCAAGAGTTTATGATTAGACCTGATAAAGCTAGAAGTTTTTCAGAAGCTATGAGGATATGTTTTGTCGTAATTAGTAATTTAAGAGATTTAATTAAAAAAAAAGGATTATCAACATCAGTAGGTGATGAAGGTGGTTTTGCTCCAATGATTAATAATAATGAACAATCTTTAGATTTGATAGCTGCAGCAATTAAAAAGTCAGGGTTTAAAAATGGCAAAGATGTATCAATTTGTTTAGATGTTGCTGGCAATGAACTTCATAAAAAAGGCAAGTATTCAATTCATTCCAAAAAATATATCTCTATTGATGAGTCAATTAATGGATATCAAAAGATAATTAATAAATATAAAATTAAATCTATTGAAGATCCCTTTGCCGAAAATGACTGGATAGCTTGGAATAAAATAATGAGATCTATAAAAAATGTTCAAATTGTAGGTGATGATCTTTATGTTACAAACTTAGAAAGACTTAAAAAAGGTTTTTTAAATGGTTCATCAAATTCAATACTAATTAAACTCAACCAAATCGGCACAGTCTCAGAAACTCTTGAGGTCATCAAGTTTGCTCAAATTATTGGATATAAAACAATAATTTCTCACAGATCTGGTGACAGCGAAGATACTTTTATTGCAGATCTTGCGGTAGGTACAAACTCAAATCAAATTAAAACCGGTTCTTTAGCAAGATCAGAAAGAGTAGCAAAATACAATCAATTATTACGTATTGAAGAAGAACTTGGAAAAAAAGCTACAATGAATAAAATTAATTAATGTTGAATAAATTAAAAAAAAATTACTTCTTACTAATATCTACATTTTTAGTGCTCTATTTTTTCTTCAACTTTTTAGAGGGTGAGAGAGGTCTTTTTTCTTATTTTAAAAAGCAAGAAATTTTAATAAATTTAGAGAATGATGAGGCTGATCTATCAAGTAAAATTAAAAATCTTGAATTTAAAAATTCTTTATTAAGTAATAAATTAGACTTAGATTATATAGAAACATTAATTAGAGAAAAGTTTTTGTTTGGCAAAGAAGGTGAGACCCTTTATATAATTAAAAAGAATGATAATTAGACATCCAGAAAAAGTTAATAAACCTGTAAACCCAATTAAAAAAAAACCTGATTGGATAAGGTCTAAACTTGTTAACAGTAAAGAATTTTTTTTAACCAAAACTATTGTTAATAGTAATAATTTAGTAACTGTCTGTCAGGAAGCAAACTGC
>Ga0209830_10003923_pt1 | contig 11135 bp, 12 predicted proteins | sample ArcticOcean_MG_C_12_FD_187439 | JGI IMG/M metagenome (GOLD analysis project Ga0209830, IMG submission 187439) | Marine microbial communities from western Arctic Ocean - ArcticOcean_MG_CB8_130 (SPAdes) (version 2) | ecosystem: Environmental > Aquatic > Marine > Oceanic | place: Arctic Ocean...
TTCATTGTATCAAACCCTTGACTGTATGCCATTTCGGCAGTTTTCTTTTTAATATTTTCAATAAATTTACTACCAGCAGAACTTTTACGTTCTAGACGTTTGTTTCTTGATGCTTCCAATTTAGCACGATGTTCTCTATATGATTTTGAACGACCATCAATCTTACCACTACGATCCATAAGAGTGTGTTTCTTTTTCTTTTTACGGTAAATGCCTGGTTCTCCACTACCCGGCCTATCGGGATGATCTACACCTATTCCAGCAATGTTACCACCACCAACTGAATTTGCTGGGGCATCTTCCTCTATTCCAGTGTAAGGGGATACCGTTTTCCATATAGTTTTCATTCTTTGATGTCCTCCAAGCTTACATAGATTTTTTCTTGTGTTTTCATATGTATAACAGGAAAAATTTCAATACCTAATACTGTATCTACAGGAGCTTCATCTTCAAATGCAACAACCTTATCTCCTTTTTTCGCAGTAAGCTCTTCCTCTTCCGTATTTAGAATATCATTGACTAGAAAATAATCTCCTTTTGGAAGAACTTCACCAAATCCAATAACCTCTTCTGAAATACTGTCATCAATTTCGTAACCCTGTTCTTTAAGATACTTCATAAATTCTTTTTCAAACATATCAGGATCGTCTACAGATTCCTTGAATGTATCTTTAAGAAGGAATAGCGCTGCAGCATATGTTCCCAATTTAGTTCTAAGTCCAGGCACCTTATCAAAAATTTTCTTGATATTGAATACAAGCTTATGAAGAATTGTATATGAATTCTTTTCTTCTGGTGTTCTTAAAGGTTCTGGTTTTGTTTGACGAACTCCACCAACAGGCGCAGGCATCACACGATTACCAGTTTTATCAATAATACCAAGTTTGAACGCCTCTGTTTTTTCAAAAGGCGTTACCAATAACTTTATGAATCTATATGTAACAAATAAATCTATCGCTCTGCCCATTATAGTTTTCCTAAAATTTTTAGAACATTTTTGTTCTCTATTACGTTTGACAATTCATCATCCCTTAATATATTTAGGAATAATAAAAAAGACTTGAGTGTCTCCCAATACTCTCTTTGTATTTTAAAGAGCAATAGGGTCACGCAAGCCTCGGCACCAAACAAATTATTCAATACTATGATATGATTTAGAAGCAACCTTTCTTTAAGAACACCACTATCTTTGTGCTTTCTCAATAGACGTTTAATATACTTAAACCTCTTCATATCATCATGAAATTCTTTTTCCCCTGCACACTGAGGGTTGTCATAATGTTTAATTGCAAACATAACAACATTATCACTAGTTATATTTTCATACATTTATTGAATGCTAGCAGACAACCTACATGAATTATCCTCTTGCATTTCATAACCAACAACTAGCTTGAGTCCACCCTCCACTTGATGAGAAATACCGTCATCGACTTCAAACTCATTATATGGAGTAGTTAAACCTTTACCAAATCGGCCACCAAACGAAGTTAGGGGCAATTCAACGGAACCACTTTCACCTTCCATCATAGGAACTTCATCAAACGAAAGTCCAATTTTAGATAACGAACTTCTCAAATTACTAATAGCATCCTCTGGTAATACATAATTACCAGCAATTGTTCCTACCCATGCATTGAGTTTTTTAACAACAGCCGGATCACTATAAACACTCATGTTCATATTTTTGTCTACAGCTTGATCTTGGTGGGACGTATTGATACCACTTTCTTTAAGAAATGATTTAAAGTTTTTCATCTTTTTCTTCCTTTGTTTCTACGTCACAGGGTACTGAATCTCGAATTTGTTCTTCCAACATTTCAGCCTTCTTTTTTTTAAGTAGTTTTTCAACAGGTTGGCCAACCCAGTCACCCCAATTAACTTCTGAAAGAACATCTGCCATTTATATCTCCTATAGTATAGGGGGAGAAGAAATTCCCCTCCCCCCATATAGATATATACTAACCAAAATTAGTTAGCAAGATCAATAAGACCTGCATCAGTAGCAACAGACTGCTGAGACAGAAGAGCCCAACCAGTCGCGCCTGACCACATCAGCATAGCTGTGTCGCCATCGTCAACAAAGTCAAGATCAGCAAAACCAAGGGCGTCAGTCACGGCGAGAATGCCGTTACCACCATCAATATCATTGATGATAATCTTGAGCTGACCAATAACGGTGCCATCAGCAAGAGTTGAGGCAACATTGGTGCCACTGGTTGCAAGTAGAGTCAACGCAGTTGTAATACCAACAGCGGTTTGAATGCCATCAGTGATGTTCTCAACCGAATTCGAAAATCCGATGAAAGAAGGAAGGTTATTAATCAGATTAGTAACCGAAATCTTCTTGTTGATTGGTGTACCCGTGGGGTCATCAATAACATGTAGCAAGTCAGCACCGGCCACACCTGTCGAAAGGTCTGTAAGGGCTGTAATTTTCTTATCTGCCATTTTGGCATCTCCTTGTAAAAACCCCCAGACCTAATTGTCCTTCGGGGGGAATACTACTGATGGTATTAACTATACTTCGTCACCGACGAAATCAAGGTCATTCCCATCATCACTAACCGTTTCCGGTTCTTCATCATCTAATCCTTTAAGAAACATATCACACTGCTGATATGCACCTGTAAGCGCATTTAGCAATGCAATATCTTCTTGTTTCTTCTTATCATTATCTGCCATCCGTTGTTTGACAGAATCAATATCATTCGTTAGAAGGGCTTTACGCTCTTCAATATTTTCTCTCGTAATAGACATTTTCACCTCACCACGTTTAATACTTTTGCAATATTATTTATAAGACTTTTATTAAGCAGCTGCAACTGTTATACCATTTAATACATATGCAGTCCCATCAGTACTTCCGGCTTGTATATATGTTGCAATACCAGATGTTTTATCTTCCAAGTCGATATTATCGTTTTCATCGGTCGAACTTCCATCTGTCCCGTTCAATACTAGGTCATCAGAACCTGTTTCCTGTGCACCCTCCTCCAAGAGGATATCACCACCCAATGTTTCACCTACGCGAGCAATTGTAGTGATATCAGAACGACTTGCATATGTAGGCCCTGCAACTGTCATACTAAGACCATCAGCAATAACTTCATCACCACCATTTGTAGATGTAAGTAATACAATATCGTTTGCAACTGTAATTGGTTCACTAACAGTACAAGTTGTTACAGATGCAACAGCTGTAATCGTCAGTGAGTTATCAGTTGAAATTCCTGTATTACCATCAGCGTCTGTGATAGAAGCAGCAGGAGTTCCACCAGCACCATTAACTGTGACAACCTGTCCGACTGCAAGTGCAGCACCAGAAAGAGTATCTATAACAAGAGTTGTTGATTGTGTCAATGCACCATTAACAGTAACAGATGCAGCAGCAGTACTGTCAAGAATTAATGCATCACCGAATGTTCCAGCTGCAGCTGTTCCTGCTTCTTGACGAACACCAAGTGCTGAATCACCATTCTCTTCATCTAGTGCAGAAGTACCATTAAAGATAATTCCTGTACTAAAAGCGTCATCACCGACACCAGAACCATTGAAACCAATAAATCCAGAAGCAGCGTTTGTAGTAACTCTACCTCTAAAGACTAATTGGTTAGTTCCAGAACCAGAGAAGTACTGAGCAGCAATTGTACTGTCAGAAACCATATCTGTTACACCCAAACGATCCAACAGAATGTATGCTTTGTTGGTAACTGTTTGGTTGTCTGACCAAGCAGCAGATGTAACATCAACTGCCTCATCAAATGTTACTGTAATATCAAATAATCCAGCATCACCAACTGTTGCGTCTGTCCAATCAATACCAATAATTGAAGCAGAACCCATAAATTCAGCAAGATTTTTAACGCAAACCAAAATTTCTGGTTGTGCGGCAGTGTTATCATTGCCTGACGCGGCAAGACCGGGCGCTAGTGCCCACCCACTTTTTGATGCAATTAGGTGTTCTCTTGCACCTGTTGATCCAGCAGCATTGCTATCGACTGGCAGGAACTTTGGCTTATCACCATCTGCGGTAGTTGTTCCCCATAAGGACATTATTTTTCTCCTTTATTCTTTAAGAATATGTTTCCTTCTATTTATCTTATTTGAACCCTAGACGTTTCAATTCACTTATGGTTTTTCCAACATCAGTGTGGTGTATTCCAATTCCACCCTTAGCTTCCCATTCTCGTATGTTTTTAATATAATCATCAATCAATATATTTGGTTTTTCATTCGTTGTTGCATATGACTGTTTTTGTGACCGTAATACCAAATGAATCTTTGATCTTTTGAATCCAGCATTTTTCTTCAGCCACTTCATCTTACCCACTTTTGAAGTGGGGTCTTTTCCAGTATATGCAGATAAAACATGGGGATTATATTTAATAATAAAATCATGCAATCTCTTTGCATTTGGTTTCCAACTTAGATTTGCCCAGAAACCTTTAGTTTGATTTATCTTACGCCATCTCTCATCTTTATCCGTTTTAGCAAAATCACCTCCAATAGCCGCGTTGGCACCAGCCATAAAATCTACTAGGACTTCATCTAAATCACAGTAAATTTCAGGCAAATCCTCATTGGAGGCCTCTTTCAAGTCTATTAGTTTTTTCATAAATCATTAGTCTTTAATTTTAGGGTTAACATCAATTACAGCAGCCTTTTTGCCAGTTGCAGTTTTAGTTACTTCTTTCTTCATCTTCTTTTTTGGGTCGTAAGATGAAGAATGAGAGTGCATTTCTTCTTCAATAATTTTAAGATTATCAGCAGAAACTTCTTTTTCAATTCCATGCTCAAACATCACATCATACCATGCAATATTTCCCTCTTCATCAGGATTAGCGTGTTGTGTTGGAACACAGTTTCCACTGCCCCATTCCTCATGAACCACATTCTTTGCACACAGATGTTGCTTGTTTGCAGGATTCGGAGAATCTTCCAAACCTTCTCCCAAACCCCAAACCTTTGCAAGAGCAGCCTTCATAGACTGAATCTTGTACTCTCTAACCTGAGACATAGCGCCTTCTGCTTTCTCATTATCACCTTCCCAATTAGCATCAATGTAATCAAAGAATTTCTTTTTCTGATCACCCTTTAGGTCGGCCGGTGAAGAAGCTTTGAACTTCTTCAGTGCAGCGTCAAAGAACTTCTTGTATGCTTCTTTATCACCAGAGGCTTCTACCATCTGATTAGGTGCTGGTTCTAGGGCCCGTTTAATCTTCTTTGCAGTATCACTTGGAGCTGTATCTAACTCTTCACGATCTTTGGGATTAACCTTAGCTTCATCAAGGTCAACTTCTTCCAATACTGCATGGCCATCGCTATCTTTTTTCATACGCATGGTTTTAAGCATCTTAGAAACATTAGCATCACTACCACTAACAGTTGTTTCATCACCTTTTGTTTTAACTTTCAAACGAAGTTTTTTAGTTAAAGCTTTAAAATCTTCATCATCTGTATCATGATCGTCAAAAATAACTGACCCTTCATCAAGGCCAACTTCTTTACCAAACCTGACTTGCCTAAGAGCATCTTTCATGCTAGGCAATTTGCCTGTATCAAGTTTAGACTCTGCTTTAGTCATCTGAGCAGCATCTCTAATTGATTCACCCTCGCCAGCCGCAGTTTTCCACACTCCTAGAACGGATGACTCAAGACTGTTATTCTTAGTCTCCAAATATTTCTTACCCATTTTTTCTCTCCTTGAGTTTTTTATCAATCCTATCTAGAATTGTTTCTTCTTTAATCTCAACTTCTTCATATGCAGCCTTCATCATATAACCAGCCTTCATCATATAACCAGCCTTTAATACTTTCAGCATATCCTTATAAGACTTCGCAACTTGTACCTGAAACTTCTCTTTGTCTGCTGGTCTTTTCAAAGAGTTATATTTGTCTTGAACTGCTTGTGCAATCTTAGCAGGAATTTTTATCTTCTTCTTGTCACCAAACTCAATTTTGAAATTCCCTCGCATAGACACTGCTTTACGCATTTGCATAATGATGTTCTTGGATGCACCTTTGACATCATCATCAGTTGCGTCAGTATCAACATCAGCAGGATCAACTTTCTTATCTTTACGCATTGCCTTCATTGCATCAGAACGAGCAGATGCTTCTTCAACTTCTTTTTTTCCGTCTGGTTCGCCTGGCGTAACTTCTTGCGTATATTTGCGATACTCATCTGTACCAAGTTCATAAGCTTCATCAACTTCTTCTGTATTCATTGCCATTTTAGCAAGCACCGCAGCGACGGCCTTTGGGTCTTTTGCCATCTTTGCTTTAAGGTCTGGCGTCATCTTTGACATAAACTTACTTACATAATCTTCGATTGCCTTCTGGTCTTTAGAAGATAGTGCTTCATCAAGGTCAAGTTCTTCTGGAACATAGCCATTCTTCTGCATCATCTTCATTGCCAGATTTGCAAGTTTAGTAATTGGCAACTTCTCCATCTTCTTCTTGTTTGCGTCATTTACCTTGTCATAGATTTGCGAAATAGCAGATGCCGTGAAGGAATCAACCATGACACCACCAATCTTTGCAGCGGCTTTCTTGGAGGCAATCTCCTTTACCTGATCGATAACACTTTCATCAAGGTCAACATCTTCCTTATAGAAGTTTAGCTCAAATGGTTTTGAACCACCCTTGTTGTATACTTGAACTTGGATAGCACCCTTGTCACCTTTCAGACGATAACTGTTTGTCTTACCCTCTGATGGTTTTCTGGGGCCACTGGCAACCTTGTCATCAATCTCTTTAGGATCAACTGTGATACCGTGAAGTTTCTTTGCCATCTTATATGCGTGTTGCATAGCAGAGGAAAAGTCTTTGTGATAAAGGTCATACTTTGCTTCATCAAGCTGAACTTCTTCGGTCATTGCTTTTACTAAATCATCTGCTTGACCAGCATGAGATTGACTTGCTTTCTTCAACAACTTGGCAACTTTCTTCACAATAGGTTCGTCTTCTTTGTCAAGTGCCTCTTTCTTAGGGGCGTCATGAGTGTAACCCATATCTTTCATTTTAAGATGGTCACGCATGGTATTTGCTTTGTATGCCTTACCAGTTTTAGGGTCATACATCATGTGTGATTTGAATGCATCGTTAAGATTACGAACTTCTGCAAGTGATTCCATCATTGTTTTTGTATATACCGTCATATCTTTAACCTTTCATCAAATCTGTTACTGACTTGGTGCTCCAAAATTTACAAGACCAATATCCTGCTGTGGTCTTATCTTTCTTTTGATCGCAATTGTGCCTTGCTCTAAATGCTTTTCTTCTTGCTGGGTCATCTCGTTTAATAGACATATTTGGATCACCAAACTCTACTTTAACCACATTACCTTTATCATTACGGACATAAACTTTATATTTCTTTACATCACCCCTTGTAGGATTATTTAGTTCTTTTCCACTCTTTGCATCAGCTTCTGTTACCTCACCCCATTCATTGAGTGAAGATTCAGAAACGCAATTAGGAACGGGTTTGCCATCTTTACCTTTTTTCATACCAACTTGTTTGTAACCATCCCAACAAGGATTTTCTTCATTGATACAATCATCACAACATGGTTCTAATGATTCCACCATCTCTACTTGTTTTGCAAGGTCTTTGTCTGCCTTACCCCAAGTCCCTGCTGATTTAGTTGTGAATGAATTGACCCTTGCAAATGCCCACTGTTGAGCAGTTGCACCAGGCCGATGACCTGTCTTAAATGCAGCCAGACCACGATCATACACCTTCTTGAGAATAGAATATGGCATACCAGATTTCTCTGCCTTATTTACAAGACCTTGAATCTTTTCGTCAAGTTCAACTTCTTCAATCTGTGTGTCCAGATAATCAGACATATCGTCTAAACGAGACACCGCTGTTGCAACCTTATTTGTCCACCATGTAGGCAAACTTTCCTCGTCACCAATTTTATTCAGTTCACCTTGCATCTTCTGAAGAGCAGACATTGCAATCTTCACTTTGTTTTTCATCGATGCAACATCAGTGTGGCCACTTTCGTTTAATGTTTCCAGAGCTTCATCCAACATAGATTCATTCTTTGAAAGATAAGCAGCGATGGCCATCTCTTTACGTTTCTCTTTGGACTTTCCCTTGAACTGGGGTGCATCAGACTTTTCGAAATCATCAATATAATCTCCCATGTCTGCACTGTCGGGAAGCACCTCACCAAACATCTGTCTAAACTTCTTAGTATGTACAGATAATTTAGTTTTTGCAGATGCATCTCCAGGCGCAGGACCGGACTTTTTTGATTTGAAGTGTGCATCTCTCTTGTTTTTAGTAGACTTTGCCATATCACCAGCATAATACTTTGCTGGTTGCGTACCCTTTTTATCGTCAATATCTTTGTCTTGTCTGACCTCTTGAATTTGATTTACAAAATCTTTAAATGATAATTCTTCTGTTGTATATCCCTTTTTAATATACTTGTCAACCTCATCAGAAGGAACATTCATAATAGTCATTTGACCCTTCTTCTTCATTTTGATAAACTTTACCTTCTTATCTTTGAAAATAGGTTTCTTACCAGCAGCAGTACGAGACTTATCAAAGTCTCTTAGTTTTTGGTATGATGATTTTGCTTCTTTCATCTCATACTCTGCCTTCAACTGTTGAGGAAGTATTTTCTTAGCAACCAATTTATTGATGTACTTAATAAAGTCTCTCGTATTAATTAGTCGCTCACGAGCTATCTTATCAGCAGCCAAGTTGGGACGGTTTTTATATTTGTCCTGTCTCATAAGTTCAGCATAATCTTGTATCATTTTTCCATAAGATTTAGGATGTGTCATCTGACTAAGTTTTGCTTTTACTGTATCATACCAAACTTCATCAAGTTCTTTATCACGCAGCCGTGGTTCTCTACGATTCTTGGATGGGTCTTCATTGCGTAGATTAGTGGGATCATTATTCATAGGATCGTTATCAGCATGTCCTACATCCATTCCAACCTTGGTCTTGTCACCCATTACCCTACGAGCTTGGTTTCTTGAAGAACGTCTTGCAATCTGATCTGGTGTTCCCTGATAGTTTGCATATTCCTTGGCGTAGTTGCGCTCATCAAGTTCAATATCATGCAACCATGCTTTATGAACCTTGCCATCCTCAGTCACAAATGATAGGTAATTTGTTCCTTTGCGAACAATCTCACCGGCAGCACCATTAGCTTCTACAACATCACCCACGTTCCAAATTTGTCCTGTAAGATATGCATCACGCAATGTTTCAAAATCTGTCATATCTCCCATGTTTTTTTCTTCACGAATACCCATGTACTTGCGAACATCTCTATAGAGTTTCTTACCGTCAGAAAATCCAGAAGGAACACCCTGTAAAAACGAATCCATATCTCCATTAGAAGCAGCAGCTCTCATCTTAGATGCAGACATACCTTCTACACCTTCTGAGTCGGGATCACGCTGTCCGGCAGATACTACTTTAACAGAATCAAACTTAAAGAGTTGGTTTCCCTTTTGATCAGGTGCATCATTATATCTGTTTAAAAGTGTAGAAAACTCTTTAACACGATCAGAACCAGCAACCATAATCAAATTCTTATATCCCTCTTTATAAAGTTTTTCTGCAATCATAATAGCAGTTTTTGCGGCAGTATCTGCAATAATATTTTTTGCATACTTCTTAAACATCTTTCTCATATACGCAACTTTTAATGCGTGAGGAAGAGGGTCTTTTTTAGGATTTTGTGTGAAGGAAGGATAAATGCGATATGGATTTGAACCAGCAACAGATGCAACCTTTTTAATAAGTTTCTCATGTCCAGTTGTGGGTGGATTAAAACGACCAAATGCAAATACAATGGTATCTGGGGCTTCCATTAAATCTCTAAATCTACGCATTCTTCTGTCCCTCTTTGGCTTTTTTAACTCTTTCAATCTCTAATTTTTGAAGTTGTTTGGCAACCTTTTTAGCTATCTTATCTATCTTAACACCATATTTTTGCATAACCATTTGGTCAACTTTAACTCTCTGTTGAAGTGACATCTCTTTATAACTGGGATAAAACTTATCTCTAAATTTTTGAATGGTTTTCTTTCTTGCAAGAACAGCAAGCTTGGTGGGATTACGCACCCTTAACATAGCCCGTTGTTTTTTCATTTGAGCAACAGGAGATTTTGCCAGCTTGGACATACGCCGAGCAAGTTTTTTCCGTTGTACAACAGATGCAACACCTTCATAAAGGTCTTTAAAATTCTTCATTTATCCCATGCCTTTATTGCAGTGAAGTTATTAAACGAGAACTCCATACGATCTACTAACTTAACCGCTCCACCACTTACTCTATCAATAGCAACAAATCCTTCGGGATTAGTTACCTTAAATCCATTTTTGGTTTTGATGAATGTATCAGTCAATCCCTTAACACTATTTAGTTTTTGAACAATTTGCATTTTAGCATCAACAAGTAAATTCTGAAAAGTTATAATCTGTATTAAATTTCTTGTGTATTTTTTTACTTCTCTCACATATTCTTTTTGACTATTTCTATACTTATCCTTACCCTTTTCGCTCTTTACTTTATCAATTTGTTTCTGAATAGAATCATATACCCATTTCTCATAACCTTTTGCATGTGACATAGGATTTGTTATTTTTTCACCAGCACGAACCTTACTATTATTATACGTCTTTAATGATGCACCGGCAAGAGCTCCTGTCATACTTTCTTGCAATTTAAGAAATGAACTTAGTTGCCCAGCATTAATTTTTTTGAAGGTAGTACCAACTTGTGATAGTACGGCCGTAATTTTCTCAGTCTCAGATGCATTAAATGTTGCCTTACCAGATACATCTTTGTATGTTGCGTCATCCATCCATACGCTTGACGGGTTATTCAGTGAGGATATGTTTGCACCAAATGAAGCCTTCATTCCCTGCAAAGTATCACCTGTGTATGTGGTATGCCAGACAATACCAACCTTTGCCTTTTTAATAGTTTTTGCTAATACAGAATTATTAGGTATAGCATAAACAATAGTGTTAGGCTGAAAAGTAAGATACCCATTGCCATCAATAGTTGTTGCTTCCACATCATCGGTGAACATGAGATCGCCTTGTAGTACACCCTTGATACCCAACTTAGAAAATTCTTTAA
>Ga0209830_10003927_pt1 | contig 11128 bp, 14 predicted proteins | sample ArcticOcean_MG_C_12_FD_187439 | JGI IMG/M metagenome (GOLD analysis project Ga0209830, IMG submission 187439) | Marine microbial communities from western Arctic Ocean - ArcticOcean_MG_CB8_130 (SPAdes) (version 2) | ecosystem: Environmental > Aquatic > Marine > Oceanic | place: Arctic Ocean...
TGAACTTTTTGTGAATTTTTTTGTATATTCTTTTCAAGAATTGATGTTGTCGATTTTATATCTATAGATTGTCTTATAGATTGACTTCCGCCACCACCCATTGTATTATATTACTATAGGTTACAAAATATTTTTACCTGGAAAAAATGTTACTTTATACTAAATGATGAAGTTATTTACCAGGAAAAACATTACTATCGCAGTCACGATCTTACTCGTCGTATTCGTGATATACTCACGCACGGGACTCGAAATGAGTGAAGGTGATAAAACAAAAGTCCGCCAGTACCTTCTCGAAAAGGGGGATAGTATAAAGGAAGGTGGTATGCACTTTCTCGTGTATGGTGAATTTAAAAAAGTTACGAGTGATGAAGATAAACTCCGTGAAGTTTTGGTCGCTGCTAAAGAAGGTGATACTGATAAATTAAATAAAATTCTCGACGACTTATAAAAAAATATCATTATATATAAATACTCTACGTATCATGGTATGTAAAGTAAAGATGGGTACGTATCCTAACTTTACACAGGGTGAACAATGGACAATTTCAGGTGATGGTGATCACGGAATGAAATATAACGACCGTGTAGAAAGTTGGGAGATTACAGGGTGTGAAAATTCATCCGTTGTATTTTACGAACATGGTGATCATAATCGTCATCAACAGGCGAATGTACTTACAAATGGTAAATACACTAAGTATAACGAATCGAAATGGATAAACTCTCATGGTCCGTATGCGAGTGATGTAAACGGTGTATCTGCTGCGAAAATACAAAGTCCGGGTGGTGAATCATTAGTTAATAATGGTAAAATTAATGCTACTATAGATATACCCGATGGACAAGGTCCATTAGGTGGAGGTAGCAAGCACCAAATGCATGATAATTGGAAAAATTATTTAAAACCTAACCAAGACCATGGTTTATCCGATCATTGTCCAGGTGCGACATGGAAAGCGTGGCAACATGCTAAAACAGCCGATAAACCCGCTAAAGCTCTTTGTCAATGGAAAATAGAAGAAAATGCAATGTCATCTTTAGCTGCGAGTGATAAAACACATGTAAAAAGTGTGTATAATACTATAATAAACCGCGTGTGTAATGCCATAAAAAACGATAAACCAAACTTTAAAACAGGTAGAGCTAATAAAGAAACATGTTGGGATCTTGTAAATACACAAAAATTTATGAAGGAATATTGTTTCAAAGCTGACGATAAAAAGTCTAATGATCCACTGTGTAGTAAATCTAGTTTAGGTGATTCGTACGAAATATTAGCAACAGAGTATTGTGACGCGAACCCAAATGATCCATTTTGTGGGTGTTATAACGTCGTGACGAATAAGTGTAAAGGTGAAGATATTGATAAAGAGATTAAGAGACTCGAGGATGCGCGAAAACCTATTGAAGGAGTAAGTTCCATATGGTACGGGTTCGATAATAAGACGGAATACTTAAATATTGGACAAATTGAAGTCTACTCGGGTGGTAAGAATATTGTCAAAGATATTCCGGGAGTGTATGTAACTGTTAATTCGGAATACGGAGATGGTACTCAGTACAAAAAAAATCAATTAATTGATGGAAATTATACTAGTATGTACCATAGCGCTGGAAAACCAAATGATTGGATTAAAATTGAATTAGGTAAAGATTATAATATAGACGAAGTTAAGGTTTTTAATAGACATAGTTGTGGAGCTAAAGGTGAATGTAACGATAGATGGGCGGGATCGTTTGTTAAGTTATTGGATAGTTCTGGAAACTTGATTAAAGCGTCTGAAAAGGTGGTAGGTGATCATAAAGAAGGTGGTGTACGTGTTAAAACATTCTTTGATAATGGTGTTGCTGCAGCAAAAGCAAAGTTAACTATACCCGGGTGTAAAATAACTGTACCTATACGCCGAACGCTTAATAATTTACCACCTTCTATTCCTCAAGCGGCACTCGATGGTGCAGATAAGTGTTGGGGTAACGTATGTGGTCCTCTGAACGAAATAGGTGGTGATAACTTCGTCCCTGAAAATACAATTGCTGCCGGTGGTATCTGTAGTAAAAGCATGACGATATGTAATATAGATTTAAGCGCTGGTAATTTACAAGATAGTGAGATTAATATCGAACAGAGTTGTGGTGAACAAGAAGGGGAACCTTCAGAACCTTCAGACGGTTCGACCGATGGAACACCCGCACCAATGGGGTCATCCTCTACACCATTAAAATCTTCTTCATCTAAAAACAATGACGACGAAGACGACGAAGACGACGAAAAAGAATTACAAATTTACGAAAAACCTGCATTCCAAATTGGTACAGTCGCATCATCTTCATGTTCCATTTTCTCATGTTTAATACTCATAATGCTTACAATGTAATTAAACTTAAAGAAAAAAAGTAAGTTTAACTTAACTTATGAATGTGGTGTTGGTGGTGTTGTCATCCATTTGAGGGTACGGCTTTAAGCATGCCCCATAAACACGACGAAAGACGAAACAAATTCTATACATCCGGTAATTTCTGTTCATGGAGTTGCATGAAAACATACGCAATCGATAAGTATGGATGTAATCGCGGCGGACTCATATGTGGTAATATGGTCATGATGCGTCGTAAACTCTTCGATAAGATAGGGACCATAAAAAAGGCACCACACCGACAAAGACTCATCGAGTTCGGGGGTGATCTAGATATAGATAAATTTAGAGAAAATAATGTAGTCGACGTAGAAAAACCTAGAGAAATAGAAATAGAACCTTTACCGGAACGGGTTATACCTATAGTTTCAAATACGAAGAAACTAAGTGATATAACGAGTGCGTCCGGTAAAAACGAAACACTACGTTTGAAAAGGGAAAAGCCACTCAAACGTAACGATAATAACTTAGAAACAGCTTTAGGTTTAATCATTAAGACCAAAACCTAACTGTTTTCTTTGTTTGTTCGTGGGTCGTGATTTTGGAAGACATGGGGTTTTCCGAGAGTGAATCCATTTCTCACCATCGTGTGCGATCCACTTTAAATCGTGTTTTTCTATAATTTTTCGACACATAACACAAGGTAGTGATATACCGTCACCGTAACTGGTTTCCCGGCATATCACTAAAGTTCCATGTTTTCGACTAACCCATGACGAAAATTGGTGTAAACGAAACCCTTTTTTAAAAAACGTATGTTTCAATTTTTTTATGAGTCGTCTTTCTGAACAACTTATACAATCACTCTCCACTTCAATGTCACTCCCTAATTTGGTCGTATAAGTAGTCACAGTAGTATATGACATTTGATTATACGAGCGAATTATTTTTAATATAGTTACAGTTAGTACATGTAGGTCCGGGAAAAACGAAGGAACAGTGATCACACTCATTCAAAATAGTTACGTTACGTTTAACGAGTTTGTTTTGAGAATACAAAATAAGGTCTCTGATTGTGTATACACCATACATAACCATGGTTTCTAAATTTGGAAACTTCATTATTATTTATACGAGACGAAACTTTATGCTATATTATTTACTTCAAACACCCAAACATTTTTTTACACCCCGCACTTGTTTTTAACATAATGGCAAAACTATCAATCATACCTGGAACCATCGCCTTGAGCAACGTTTCGAATTCCGTATCGACATCGCCTTCATCAATTTGTTCAATAATGGAAAAGATCAAGTCCGTGACGAGTTCTTTCTTATCAGGACCAGGAAGGGTCTTGAGGTTTTGTGCCTGGAGCATGAGTGTAGAAACCAACACACACACATTTTCCTTGGTAACGCGTTTACCTCGGTACCGTTCAACGATTTTCTTCATTTCCAGAGCAACGTTCTTGGACTGTTTCGATTTAGAATCGTAGTTTGCGACAATTTTTTCAGGCGTTTGGGACATTTTATATATCTATATGAATTATTTTCTTTAATAACTATAATATGGATACAACAGAATCGTTACCTATTATTGCTATAAGTATAGGTTTATATCAAATGTTCTATAGATTTAATAAAGTACGTAAATCGGGTGGTGATACCGAATTCGATATAGTTTATATTTTATCGGGTATTATTGCGAGTTTATTATGGACCGTCTATCAGTATAGAAAAGGAACAAATATATCTGTAATTTATTCGTCCGCAAGTTTGTTTTTGGGTATGTATACACTCTTAAAGATGTTAAAGAGTACACCCGCTAACAAAAAAGAAGAATGAAAACAATTATACATAAATTACAATTCGGTACAATTCTACCAAAAAATAGAAGACGAAAACGACCAACAACAAATGCATCTAATGGGAGTGAAGGTCCGCCACCACCACCCGGTCCAAATTTTCCATTTATTGAAGTTGTAAACGGACGTGCTGCAATGTACGGATCAGTATTAGGACTTACCAATTGGGGTCTTACGGGTTTGAATGTGGTTGAACAAATGTCATATCCACCATTTTCATTAATCGGTCTCGGGTGTACTCTGTTAGCAACGTATTCGGTAACGAGTGCTTTTACGACATTAACAGAGGAGGACTTTGAGTTATTTGCTATGCGAAATGTAGGAAGAGGTGCTATGGTTACATTCACGGGATTGGTCACCGCGGGTATTTTGGGTGTTTAAGAGTGGTACATTCGTATTTTTTACTATATATGATACAAACTTAATCATATTCATTTTTTCCTCGAACGTAAATGTTCCTGCCCCACGCAACACGTGGGCCAAGAGCATAATCATTAAATATATGGATTCGTGTATTTCCATATTAAACAGTTTTCTTTGTGAGGACTTCTCCTAACTTAGGATATTTTTTAAACGTAAAAAAGGATCCGGCAAGTAACAAAATTATCCAGCCGACAAGGGACATAATCGCAAAATTTTTATCGCTTTTCTTAACTGTATCTTCGCATTCTGGTTGTCGCATGATATCCATTGCAATGGCGGATGCAGTAAGACCCATAATCGCGTATATGATTGTAAAAACACCACCTTCATTAGCTACAAATTTTTGGAGTAGAAGGATCACTGGAATTGTTATGGCAATAGCCATGGTATGACTCATGAACATTTTAAGGTTTTGGTACTTTTCAGAATCTTGTATACCTTCACATTTGTTATACTTATCAATACCGAGAGCGGTAATAGCAACAAAGAATATACCAAGTAGAATTGTTAATCCCACTTGAGGGTACCCAATTTCCGTTTCAATTTTACCCGCTTTTAATTTATTAACAACCGAAAGGAGTTCGGGATCTCTAACAACAGTTGCTTCAGACATATTTATAGTAGGTTCAGATTTTATTATTGGTTGAGATAATATAGGCTGGGGTACCTGATCAATTCTGGGTTGTACTGGTGCGGGTATATTGAGAACTTCTTTGGTCGGTGGTAAGAATGCAGTTTGACCTTGTGCTACAACCGCCTGACCCTTTTCCTGTACTTTTTCTGCAAATGCTTGACCTTTATCTGCGAGAGCCTGACCCTTTTCTTGTACCTTTTCTGCAAATGCCTGACCTTTATCTGCGAGAGCCTGACCCTTTGCTGCAAATGCCTGACCTTTATCTGCGAGAGCCTGACCCTTTGCCGCTACTGCTGCCCCTCTGGCTTTTAATGCTTTTGCTTTTTGCGCCGCTTTTTTTGCTGCCATAACCGCTTTCATAGTAGTGATTTAATATAGACATATATTATTTTACCATATCGACTATAATATCTCTTAAATTATAAACTGGGTTCCACCCTGTTTCCAATTTTAGTTTATACGGGTTACCGACAACATTTTTATCATACGGTCTATAAAACTTTTCTGATATTCGTATAACAGTTTTTCCATTAACTATACCAATTTCGTCTACCCCTTCGCCTTCCCATTTTATTTTTTTACCCATGACGTCTACAGTTATTTCTATAAATTTCCTAACCGTATTATATTTACCTGTTGCTATTACATAATCGTCTGGTGTATCACTTTGTAATATTAACCACATAGCTGCAACGAAATCCTTTGCGTGTCCCCAGTCCTTGTATACGTTTATATTACCTAACTCGATGTATTCAATTTCTCCTCTGAATACACGTTTTAACCCGTTTATTATTTTAGTTGTAACAAACTTATCTTTTCTCAACGGTGATTCATGATTAAATAAAATACCCGAATAGACATTTAGACCATAAACATCTCGGTATGTTTTTAAAATATTATCAGCTGTTATTTTTGATAAACCATATATTGTTTTTGAATCTCTCTCTGTACTTTCATCTTGATGGGTTATTGTGTTGTGATACGACAAACTTTTATCAAATACTTCAGATGAAGATGCATGAAAAATTCTACATTTGTTTATTAAATTTAATTCTTTTACTGATTCCAATATTGTAAGTATACCCATTGAATTTACGTGAAACGATTCAATAGGATTGGGTATAGAAATACCAACATCTATTTTAGCAGCAAGATTGTATATTTCTATTCTATCTGCATATTCAAAGTTTTTTAAAGTTTTCTGTATATCCCCTATATCTAAAACGTTTCCGGTATATTTATATATACAGTCGTATCCATGTCCATGTAAAAAATTGAATAAATACGTTCCATCTTGTCCGTTAGCACCGGTAATTAGAGCTACTTTCATTTAAAGAAAAATGTGCATTGTCTTTAAATGAAGGTTGATATTTCAAAATGTTAAATATCTTTTATATATTCGAAAGCCATGTCTATCATTTCTAATGTTACGAATTGACTATTTCCTATATATACACCATTATCGTTTAATAAATCTGCATTTGGTGTTTTCGTAGAATTTTTCCATTTATCTAAAAATGGGTGAATTAAAAGGTTTCCACCAACTATCGGTCGATACTCAATTTTGAGTTTGTTAAAAATATTTATGAGTTTTGTTTTTAATTCTTTTGTTTTACATACAAAAGGTAAACAGAATGAACTATTATATGGATCGTATTTCGGAACATGAAAAAATGTTTCATATTTTAATAAATATAACATAAAACGATCATAATTACTCTTACGAATTTTAATACTTTCATCGAGTCTCTGTAACTGTTCTATACCTATAACAGCGTTAAGTTCTGTGTTTCTAAAATTATATCCATCGGTAAGAAATAGAAATTTAGGATCTATGTTAGGGTACTCTGAAATTGTTTTTTCATAATTTTCAGGTAACAAATGTCTTGCCATACCATGACTTCTTTTAAGTTTCATAAGTTGATAAAGTTCCGTATTATCTGTTGAAATCATACCACCTTCTATTGTTGTCATATGATGACCATAATAAAAACTAAATGTAGAACCCGTCCCATACCCTCTTTTTTTACCATATTCATCGGTAATACCATGTGATTCACAAATATCTTCTATAAAAATAGCATCTGGGTATTTATTTTTTAATTCCTGCATTGGTGCATTGAGACCAAGTAAATGTGTAACGAAAACAATTTTAATATCGTCATCAGGTAAATTGTTTGTATCAAAACTATAATTATCGAGATTTATATCACAAAATACTGGTTCTAAACCATTTTGAAACACTGGTGATACGTTTGTCACCCACGTACACGCCGGTACGAGAACCTTAGATCCATTTGGTATATTATAAAATTCTTTTATCGATGCTAAGAGAAGTAAATTTGCCGTACTCCCGGAAGTCACAAATAAAGAATGTTTACATCCGAGCCATTCACTCCATTTATTTTCAAATTCTTCAACCTTTTTCCCACATGTATACATATCTGACGATGATATGAACTCTATAAGTTTTAGTTTATCAGACTGTGTTATTGCACAATCCATCAATTTCCACATCGTTTAGTGCTATACATTTGTATTTAATTCAATCCTTTAATAGTTGTTTTATATCGCATTCTACCATTTCCTTTATGAGAGTATCAATTGATGTTTTACTCGTATCCCATTCCAATTGTTGTAATGCCTTATTAGGGTTTCCTAATAATAAGTCAACTTCGGCAGGTCTAAAATAATCTGGGTGAACCCTAACTAAAACTTCACCCGTTTCCGTATTCATACCAATCTCTTCCATACCTTCACCTTTAAACGTAATATTTATATCCGCACTTTTGAATGCTTTTTGTGTAAATTCTCTAACCGTCGTGGTTATACCAGTCGCAATTACAAAATCTTCAGGTTTATCCTGTTGTAATATTTTCCACATACACTTTACATAATCACGTGCGTGCCCCCAATCTCGTTTTGCATTGAGATTACCGAGATATAAACACTTTTGTTTCCCTAATTTTATATTGGCGGCACCAAGTGTAATTTTTCGAGTCACGAAGTTTTCCCCTCGTCTAGGTGATTCATGGTTAAACATTATACCATTACACGCAAACATACCGTATGATTCTCTATAATTAACTGTTGCCCAGTATCCCATTAATTTGGCGACTCCATATGGTGAGCGTGGGTAAAATGGTGTGTTTTCAGTTTGTGGAGTTTCATTTACTTTACCGTAAAGTTCTGATGTAGACGCTTGATAAAATTTACACGTTTCTGATAGACCGGATAAACGAATTGCTTCTAGAATTTTCAATACTCCTATACCATCGACCTCTGACGTGTATATAGGCATCTTAAACGATAAACCAACGTGTGATTGTGCAGCTAAATTGTATATTTCCACTGGTCTAACTGTGTTTATAATATTGAATAAACACGATTCGTCTGTCATATCACCGTAGTGCATAGTAAGATTTTCATGATTCTTATATTTTTCGTCTATTATACAGTTTATTCTATTCTGATTATAGGAACACCGTCTTTCTATTCCGTGTACTTTATACCCCTTTTCCAATAAAAATTCAGCTAAATATGATCCATCTTGACCAGTTATACCCGTAATTAATGCGATCATATAATTTTATTGATTTTATTTCTTTAAATTAAATTATACGAGTGGTTTTTACTATTTACATTAAAGTATCATATAAATTATTTGAACCTGGAAGTTTATAATTTCCTTCATTGTCCCATCTATTATCCTGTTTTTCTATTGATTTTATATGCCACATTCCTAATTTCGGATCGGTTCTCAAATATACAATTTTATCCGTCCCAGATACAACTTCATGTAATCCTCGTGTCCATTTTATATGTTCACTATTTTTAAAAATACGCCCCTGATAATCGGGCCAATTTATCCAATCGAGATCATTCGTTCTAAAATTACATTTTTTGATCCATTCATCTGTAAACCCTGGACACACGTTTATCCTTGGAACCATAATAAGTTCTCCATCTAGATCTGTTATAAGTTTTTTTAAATTCTGTATTAAAAATTCTTTAGGTATTTCGTCGGGGTCAATCATGAATATATAATCACCCGAACACTGTGTTATATGGAAATTTCTATGTTCCGCAAAATTACCATCAAAGTCCCTTTCACATGTTACTATTTTATCACTGAAATATTCGATGACGTTTTTAACATTTTCAGTAACATGCGCTGTATCTATTAAAATATTAATTTCATCCTCTGCGTCCTTGACTTTTAGTAAGAAAGATACGAGTGAAAATAAATCACGGGATTCATTACATACACAAATAGCGTAAGATAGCTTCATATATTTCATATATGTTTTTTTGTTTTTAAATAGACGAAGGCTCATAACTAAAATATTTTTTATCTATAGCTTCCAAATTTCTTAAAATAAGCATGTTATTTAGTGTATGATTTGCAACATCAGTACCTGTTTCTTTCGCAGCTACATGATGAAGCGCATTTTCATCAAATCCATATTCAAGTTGTTTTAACTGACCCAGATTACATTCATGTGTAAATACTGTACGCCTTTTTATATCATGTTTTTCGAGTAAATTTGAAATTAACATATCGTCGTTCCATGTTACATGTGAAAGTTCTTTGAACTCATCTAATATTTTACGTAACCATTCAGTTTTATACATACACGAACCGTACGCCTCAATTACATCAACAGGTGGATCTATATGACTCCTAGGATATTGTCCCTTAAAATATGTTTCAAAGTTAAACCCAGATAAACCCCATACACTTTTACAATCTTCTCTAAAGAAACTATTGAGAAGATGAGTAATCATATGTTTTGGATAAATGGTATCATCGCATACAACTATAAGTATATCCGCATCTGTGCCTTGTACAATCGGTGCAAAAGCTGACGTCCCCGGTCCCAAATCTTCACAATCCCTGTTTATTATTACATTTTCACCAAAATCTGTATAAGGAAAATTACCATCCCAATCGGGAAACCTGTTATATTTTTCAGGTATATTAACCCATATTTCATTGTAAAAATCTAGATTTTTGAGATTTTCTAAATAATTATTTATATATTTGAACCGAGGTGGTATTGTCGTAAAACTTAATATTACTTTCATTTACATTTTATAAAAATATATTCTATAAGTAAGTTTTAAAAATAATATCTGAATAATCTATATGCTTGAAGAAGAAATAGAATATATAGATGCTCTTAACGCAGAAAACGTTAATAATATGGCACAATTGGAAAATGTTCTAGAATTTCATAAAATACACATGTCTACAGATGATGACAAATATATATTGGGTGAATATTCAGCATGTGATAAGGTAAGTAAAGATGTAATATCGTGGTACTATCGTAATAAAAATATACTCAAACAGATGAAAGAATGGTCATATATTTATAAAGAAGAATTAGTTCAGTATAAACAAAATGTTTCAGACGTTAAAAATCGGATAAACAAATTGAAAAAACATTAATATAACTTTAATATTTCAGCAACTGCTGGGTGTCGTAAGATGTCTTCATCGCTCATGATGACATGTTCGATATATTCTAATTCCAAACATTTTATTCGTTTAACGAGATCAGCTAGACCATTTCTAGGACCTAAATCACTTTGTTTCAGGTCACCCATGACGATCATTTTCGAATTATCACCAAGCCGTGTTAAAAGCATCTTCATTTGATTAGGTGTACTATTTTGCATTTCGTCTGCAATAATAAAAGATTCATTAAATGTTCTGCCTCTCATAAACCCTAATGGTTCTATTCTAACGTGTTTTTCAAGTTGGTTCCGTGTAAGGTAATTTTCGAAAACGTCCATCATAGGTCTCGTCCATGGTTCCATTTTCCGTTCCATTTCACCAGGTA
>Ga0209830_10003930_pt1 | contig 11122 bp, 7 predicted proteins | sample ArcticOcean_MG_C_12_FD_187439 | JGI IMG/M metagenome (GOLD analysis project Ga0209830, IMG submission 187439) | Marine microbial communities from western Arctic Ocean - ArcticOcean_MG_CB8_130 (SPAdes) (version 2) | ecosystem: Environmental > Aquatic > Marine > Oceanic | place: Arctic Ocean...
TTGAACAGATTAAGATACTAATTAAACCAATCCAAACACCTAGTTCGAATGGAATACCTAGCGCTCTTGAAGCAATTGTTCCCGTAGCGTTAATTTGTGCGGTTACATAAGTAAATGAAGCTATGAAAAGCACAAATACAGAGCAAGCTCTTACGAAATTACCACCGTATCGTGTTCCGATAAAATCAGGAACTGTGTAACACCCAAATTTTCTTAGGTATGGAGCCAATAGAGTTGCCACAAGCACATAACCACCTGTCCAACCAACTAAGAAAGCCATATATGTATAGCCACCAAAGTATACTCCACCCGCTAAGGCTACGAATGATGCACCTGACATCCAGTCAGCCGCAGTCGCCATACCGTTAAAAACGGTAGGCACTTGTCTTCCAGCAACATAGTAAGCATCTACTTGGACGGTTCTTGATAAATAACCAATAAAGGCATAAATACCAACTGTAAAAACTACAAACATCACTCCGATGTTTTTAGCTGATACTCCCGCTGATTCCGCAACAGCCATCAATAAAATGAAAACTGCGAAACCTCCAGTGTAAAGGCCGTATATTTTTGGAAGGTTTTGAATAAATCCACCTTTAAACATTAATCATCCTCCCTTTCTCCGTAACCGAATTCTTCGTCAATATCTTCTTGTTTACCGGTACACCAAAATAATATTATAACAAAAGCTAAAAGCGAGCCTTGAGCTGTCATATAATATGCTAATGGGTATCCTAGAAAAGACATTGTGTTTAGCTCTGAACCAAACATAAATATTACTATTGAGAAGAAGAACCAAAGAACCAATGTAACTATCATATGGCTTTTAGTCTTGTCCCAATATGCGTCTTTATTTGACATATTTTCCCCTTTTTTACTATTTACTTAGTACTAATGTTTAAAGATCATACTCATATGAATAGCAATTAAAAGAAAAAACCTTCTTTTAAAAACAGAATGAAGTGCTACAAAGCTATATATAACAAGGATTATTAAATACAACGTGAAATTGAATCTAAAAAATACAATAAATATCCTAAAAGATATGAGAGATTATCTTTTTCCTATAAAAAAAATTACGAGCAAGTTTAGAAATATTAACTCAAAAGAGGATCTGAGAAATTTTATTCAAGAAAGATCCGCACATGTCACCCAAACAACGCTTTATGGCTATATTAAAACGAGAATAGGATCGAGATATGCCATGATGTTCGAGGACGAAGTTTTTTTGAAATCTATAAACTTAGCCAAATGGAATATATATATGATTTCATTAATTGACTGCACTTTTTATGTTTTTTCATACTTAATTGATAAAAAAAATTTAAATCAAAATGATGCCTTGGAGGTTTTTATGGAAATTATCGAGAATGAAAAAAGTAACGGTTTAGAGGATAAGCTTTTTGATAATACAAAATTAGAATTTTCTCAAAGATTAAAAGTTATCGATTGGAACAAGTATCATCAAGATAATCCATTTAAAAATAGTGGTTTATCTCTTTTGAAATGGTCGCCTATAGCAGAGAACCTAAAAAATTTTGATAAAGAAATTGTTCTTAATTCTATAAAATTAAAATGGAATCTTGTTGAAAATGAATTCAAAGATTTGACTAAAAATCTTTCTTTTTGATTAATTTTTGTTTTTTCTATTTTCAACTAACGAACTAACAACACTTGGATCAGCAAGGGTTGTTGTGTCACCAAGTTCGTTATGTTCATTGGCTGCAATTTTTCTTAAAATTCTTCTCATGATCTTACCAGATCTTGTTTTAGGTAAACTCGAAGCAAACTGAACAATATCTGGTGTAGCAATAGGACCAATTTGTTTTCTAACCCAGAGCTTAAGCTCCCTTTCTAAGTCTCCACTTGGTTGTTCAGTCATTTTTAAAGTAACATAACAATATAAACCATTACCTTTAATATCATGAGGATAGCCAACAACAGCTGCTTCGGCAACTTTAGGATGAGAAACAAAGGCACTTTCAATTTCAGCAGTGCCTAGATTATGTCCTGATACTATTATTACATCGTCTACTCTACCTGTAATCCAATAATAGCCGTCCTTATCTCTTCGGCAACCATCACCTGTAAAATATTTTCCATCAAACTGAGAAAAATAAGTATCAATAAACCTTTGATGATCTCCATAAACTGTTCTCATTTGTCCAGGCCAAGAAGATGCCAAACAAAGTTTTCCTTTACCTTCCCCTTTAATAACGTTACCTTTTTCGTCTAATAGTTCTGGTTTGATACCATAAAAAGGTTTTGTTGCTGAACCTGGTTTTAAATCTGTTGCACCTGGTTGTGGTGCAATTAAAATTCCACCCGTTTCTGTTTGCCACCATGTATCTACAATAGGGCATCTAGAATCCCCTATAGTCTTATAATACCACATCCAAGCTTCTGGATTTATAGGTTCTCCAACTGTTCCTAAAAGTTTGAGAGATTTTCTGCTAGTTAATTTTACAGGTTCATCTCCTTCTCTCATCAGTGCTCTTATTGCCGTTGGTGCTGTGTAAAAAGTATTTACTTTGTACTTATCAATAATCTGCCACCATCTTGAACTATCAGGATAATTCGGGGTTCCTTCAAACATTATTGTCGTTGCTGCATTAGATAAAGGTCCATAAATTATATAACTATGGCCTGTAACCCATCCTATATCCGCTGTGCACCAATAAATATCCTTAGGTTTGTAATCAAAAATATATTGATGAGTCATGGAAGCGTAAACCATATAACCACCCGTTGTATGTAAAACTCCTTTAGGTTTTCCTGTTGAGCCAGAAGTATAAAGGATGAACAAGGGATCTTCAGCGTTCATTACTTCTGGTTCGCACTTTATAGACGCGGAATTCATTAGTCTCTCATAAGAAACGTCTCTTTCAGAGTGCCACGGTACTTGTCCGCCAGTATGTTTTATAACAATACATTTTTTTACATCCGGACAATTTTCGAGCGCTTCATCCGCAATCTTCTTAAGTGGAATAATTTTTCCGCCTCTTAAACCTTCATCAGCGGTAATAAGATAATTTGAGTCACAATCATTAATTCTTGTTGAAATAGAATCCGGTGAAAAGCCACCAAAGATAATTGAATGTACCGCACCAATTCTTGCACATGCCAACATTGTATAAGCAAGCTCAGGAATCATAGTTAAATAAATAGTAACTTTGTCTCCCTTCTGAATACCCACACTTTTTAATACATTAGCTGTTTTGCAAACATTTTTATGTAATTCACGGTAACTAATTTCTTTAGATTGAGAGGGGTCGTCACCAACCCAAATAATTGCAGTTTTTTTCCCATACTTTTTTAGATGCCTGTCAATACAGTTTGCAGATGCGTTAAGCTTCCCATCATAAAACCATTTAATTTTAACATCAGTATTACTAAATTTAACATCTTTAACTTTTTTATAAGATTTTACCCATGTTAATCTTTTTCCTTCTTTTCTCCAGAAATCTTCATTCTTCTTAATGGAATGATTGTATTTTTTTTGATAACTATTTTTATTAGCATAGGCTTTTTTAGCCCAGTGTTTCGAAACCTTTATAATTAATTCTTCTTCATCAGAAGCTCTATCTTTTATAGATTTAGTTCTTTTGTTAATTATTTTTTTAACTGGTTTTTTTATACGTCTAAATTTTTTTTTATTTTTTGATTTTTTTTTTGGTTTAACTTTTTTTTTAGTCATATTTTTCTCCAAAGAAATTATTCAGATTCTACTCATCTTATAGATTATTTTCCAGCTTTTAAAATCTATAGCCATTACTGATAATCTGCTTTGTTTGATAAGAGGTAAGTGGTTAATTTCTTTAATTTGTTTAATTAACTGAAGGGTTACAGGCTTTTTTAATTTTTCACTGAACTTGACTTGGACAGCTACAAATCTATTCTGTTTATCTGTTATATCTAAAAATGCAGTTTTAATGACCTCCACAATGCCAACAATCTCTTTCCCTATATTTGAGTGATAAAAGAAGCAAAGATCTCCTTTTTTCATTTTCTTTAAATTATTGGCAGCTTGATAATTTCGAACACCATCCCAGCTAGCACCCTTAGCCCCGGCCTTTTTTTGTTGATCTATTGACCAGACATTAGGTTCTGATTTTAATAACCAGTAATTTTTATACATAGGGAATTTTTAGCATAAAATCATTTATTTTCTATTTTTTTTTTGATCACAGTCTGCTTAGCTGGCATAATCTAAATTAATTATATGACTGAAATAGACACGACTAAAAAAATCAAAGATATATCACTGCCATTAATATCAGACTCTGTTTTAAAAGAAGAAATTGAAATTGTTTTAAAATTAATGGAAATAGCTATCAATGAAATAGAAAAAAAGTATGAAGACAATGTTATAGATCCATTTGCAGCATTGTTTGAAAAAACAATTTTTGATATCAGTGATAATAATAAGTGGAAAAAAACAGAATTCCAAAGACAACTTCAAAAAACTTTAAACAACCATATTGGTAAATTTCATCAAAATCTAATGTGCTCTTTGATAGATTGTAAGGAGCCACCTGAGAAAGGTACAGATTTTATATGTGAAAAAAAATATATGTATGCTGAAATTAAGAATAAATGGAATTCTACTAATTTTGATTCGAAAGCAGGCTCTTACGATAAGTTAAAAAAAGCTTTATCTAAAAATAAAAAATTTAAGGGTTATTTTGTAACCATTATACCAAAAAATTCTAACAATTATTGTAAAACTATGACTACCACCACCAATAAAAAAAAATCACAATGGAGAAAACCTAGAAAGGATATAATGGAAATTAATGCAGAGTTTTTTTATGAGAAGCTAACTAAAAAAAAAAATGTCCTTAAATCTATTTTTTATAGAGTTCCAGATTTAATTGAAGAAATTAAAATAGAAAAAAAAGAACTCTTAGAAAGTATAAAAAAAGATTCTTCTTTTAACTATTTTTTATTAAAAGCATTAGGTGGAATTGAGTAATTATTATTTTAACACTTCTTTAGCAACATTATAAACAACATTAGTTGGAACAGCATTACCAAACTGCCTTTTTGCTATCTTATCATTAGGATGAATTTTAAACTTTTCTGGAAACCCTTGGAGCCTACCCGACTCTCTTCCTGTAATTAATCTCATATTGCCTTTGTTATAAATCTCTTTTAAAAAATTACTTTTATAATCATCAGCATCTTTTCCAGTAATAGTTTTGGTTGCTATGTAATCTCTATTTTCCGTGGCAGTTATAGTTGCAAAAATATCTGACTGTGGAAGAAAAACTCTATAAATACCATTTATACCAGCAGAATTTTTAGTATTAGATAATTCATATCTACCATCTTCTTCTTGAATAAGAATATTTTTCTTAACCAAACCTTTTAAATGGCTAGCTTTTAATTCTTTTATTAATGATTGAAGTATTTTTAAACTCAAAGGGTTCCCATCCCATTTTCCAAATAATTTTCGTCTTCTATTTTTTAAAATAGTCATACATATTTTTTTTTCAAAAACAGTAGTCTTTATCAAGTCCCATGAATGGATAGTAGTATGACCGTCTCTGGTGTCACAAAAGATAAAAAAATCATTTAATTCATCAGATTTTTGAAATCTGTTTCTAGAAAATGGTATTTTTTCGCCAAATATTTTTTCTGGTAAAAACTTTTTTTTTATAAGGTGTTTGTTATTTATTTTTAAATCATCCATTATCTCTATCAATGTTTTCGATTTATCTAGTGGTTTTGGAAAAGCAAAATTAACTTTTTGTTCTTTTTTAAATCCTACGATGAATAAACGATCTCTATTCTGAGGTAAGCCAAAATCATAAGCATTCAGAACCTTGTGAAACACGTCATATCCACATTTTTTAAACTCACTGATTATAAGATCTAATGACCCTCTATTTCTTGGGTCGTATAAGCCTTTTACATTTTCAAAGATAAAAGCTTTGGGTAAATTTTTTTTAACTAAACGTATGCTATCTTCCCATAGCTTTCCTCTTGGATCGTCAAAACCTTTCTTTTTACCAGCTACAGACCAAGCCTGACAAGGGACACCGCCCACAATAAGATCTACTTTTGGTAAATTTTTAATACCGGTAATGTCTCCAAGATAAGTTTCTTTGCTTGTACTAAAATTATTTTTATAAACCTCTATCGCATTCTTATCTATTTCAGAATAAGCAACACATTTACCACCAAGTTTTTCAAGGGGTATTCTAAAACCACCAACACCAGAGAACAAGTCAACAAATGTAAATTTTTTATTCATATAGAATCAAACAAAGTATTTAGATTAATATCTTATTATAATAAAGACGTCTTCATTTTATCTAAAAAGTAAATTAAGCTAGTAACTTAAGTATTCGTTTTCTTATTTCAGGTAAACTTTTTTTTAAAATTTTAGATAGAGCAAATTCAGGTACATTTCTTTTGTATAATGCTAGTAATTTGTTATCATCTTTTGTAGTCCATTCTATTCCTGAACTGTTATCCTCAAAAACTTTGTCTTTTTTTTTATCAATTTTATTATTAACCATAATTTCTTTTATATATTTCTTTTCTAATTTTTGACCAATAAAATCCAGTACTTTAGAATCAAAAATAATGTCTTTTTTATTAATTTTCTTTAATAGCGAAATTCCTTCAATAGTTTTAGCTCTGCTTAAGGCAACATATGTTTGTCCGTGGGCAAACGATCCGGTATCCATATCAATGGCAACTTTATCAAAAGTTTGTCCTTGAGATTTATGTATTGTGGTTGCCCAGGCTAGTTTTATTGGAAATTGAATAAAAGAACCAACTGAAAATGTATTAACTTTATTTCCAGTAAATTGATAACTGTATTTATCCCATTTAGTTTTTCCAATACTAAAAATTTTATCTTTGATTTTAACTTTAATTTGGTCTTTTGATAAAAATGTTATTATCCCAAGTGTTCCATTAACCCATCTCTTAACTTCGTCTGCGTCATTTTTAGTTATCATTATTTGAGCACCAACTTTAAGTATAATTTCTTTTTTGACTGGATATTCTTTATCTTTCCAAGGTCCTTTTACAATTGCGTCATAATTATAGGTGGGTGTTTTTAACTTATATAAATTGGTATTATTTATATCATCAACTTTTCGATTAGTGGGAGCTAGAATTATTGTTTCCTCAGGAACTTCTTCATGCTCAATTAGTCTTTTATTTAAAGTTGAAAGATCGTTTTCATCAACTTTGTTCATTCTTATTTTGTTAAGTAAATTTATAAATGCTTCATCAGATTGTCTAAAAATTTTAGTTAGCTCTATTTGTTTAAAATTATTTTCTGCATATATGTTTGAATTAAAGAAGAAAGGTCCTTGTGGATAAAATTTTTTCATAATTTCATCGTCAGAGCCAACAATTGGATCTATTTGCATCACATCTCCAAAGACGATTATTTGAACCCCACCAAAAAGTTCATTGTTTTTTCTATTTTTCTTTAAGGATAAATCAATAGCATCAAATAAATCTGCTCTTACCATCGAAATTTCATCTATGAGTATTGTATCTAAATTTTGAATAACTTTTTTATCTTTTAATTCTTTAATATCTTCATTTGCAATGAAGTGGGCAGGAAATTTAAAAAATGAGTGAAGTGTTTGTCCTTTAGCTTTAATAGCGGTAATTCCTTGAAATGCTAATGTTATAAATTTTTTTTTGGTATTTTGCCTAAAATACTCAAGTAGAGTTGATTTTCCTGACCCAGCTTTTCCAGTTATAAACAAATTTACATTTGTGTCGTTTATTAATTTGTAAGTTTCTTCAAACTCTTTTGTTAAAACGAAGTTATCTGGCAGTTCTGTTCCGGTATCAAATTTCATTTAATTTTTCTCGAATTCAAGTAGTTTCATAAAAGTATTAACCAGATGAATATGTTCTATTTTTTTACAGGCTAATTGCATTATTTTTTTATTTATAATAACAATTGATAAACATTGGCTTCGAGACACAGCCACATTTAATCTGTTTCTGCTAAAAAAAAAATCAATATTTCTAGGCAGGCTTTCTGGGTCGCTAGTAGTCATGCTAATAATAGTTGCTGGAGCTTCTTGCCCTTGAAAATTATCAATAGTTCCAACTTTAGCTCCCTTAGGTAAAATTGATTTTAAATAATTAACTTGCACATTGTAAGGAGCAACTACCAAAATATCTTCTTCATTCATTTTCTTTTGTGTATTTTTATCGTCTAAAAATGTACTGCCAAGTAATCTATTATAAAAATCTTTTACTAACTTTCCTTCCTCTTCGCTTTTTTGCCTACAGATATCTTTGTGTTTGGCATCCACCATTAGAATTCCTGTTTCTGGTAATAAATTTTCTTTTTTTAAAAAAGTAATTTTTCTTTTCTCTGTAAAATCAAAATTTTTTAACCTTCCATCGTAAAAGTTCTCCGAAGTAAAATTACAAAGCTTGGGGTGTAATCTTCTAGTTTTATCAATAAAAACACCTTTATTTGGTCTGATTGTGTCATGATCTTCTAATAAAAATTCAGGAAGTGATTTACCAGACTCCCCAGGGTGAACAGCAGAAATTGGAGAACTTAATTGCATTTGATCACCAATAATAACAACATTCTTTGCAGACAGTGAGACAGCAACTATATCTGCTGTTGTAAGCTGACTTGCCTCATCTACGAATAAGTAATCTAATTTTTCATCACATGCAGGTCTAGAAAAAAGCCATGGAGTTCCAGAAAACAGATCTACATTCATAGATTCAAATTCTAGATCCATTTTATCATGACTTTTGCCCGAGATTTTTTTAGTTCCACCAATATGTTTTACAAATTTTCCTTCTGTATATTTTTTTGCAGGATCACTACCGCCTTTATGATATCCTTTAAATGAAAAGTTATTCTTTTCATTCACAGATAATTCTTCAATTTTATTTAATAAATTAAATATTACTTTGTGACTATTTGCAGTAATTCCAATTTTTTTTGATTTCTTTATTAGTTCTATAATTACATGTGCAGCTGTATGTGTTTTACCTACACCGGGAGGGCCTTGGAAGTAAAGATAACTACTGTCCATAGATTCCACAGCTTTAAAAGACTCTTTTAAAAAATCACCTTCTGTTATAATTGCTTCACCTTCTTTAATATTTTTAATTTTAGGATAACTTTTTTTTAAGATTTCGTATGTTGCTTTGTATTTTTTTTCATTCTTTATAGCGGAATCAACAAACCTACGTATTGCTTCAATAATTGCTTTGGATGGAACAAATTCATTTTTTGTTATCGATAAAACTTTAGGTAAATTTTTTTGAGTGGATATTTCTATAGTATTTTTACCATTTTCATCTTCATTAATATTAAGAACTTTTCCCACTTTGTATGTTTCAAGGTCGCCATCTAACGCATCTATAACAGCGTCCTTTTCTTTAACTTTAAAATCTTGATTTAAGAATTTGTAAGTAAAAACTTTAACTTCTTTTCCTTTGCTATTCTCATTTAAGTCCTTATTAATCTGTTCCATAAATCCTATACACTTTGCATCTTCAATAAGATCATCGTGATCTTTTTCTCTTGCACGACCAAATACACTCTGCCAATAAACATTATCTTCTCTTTTGTGAAATCCTAAAATATTTTTTAATATTTCTTTTATTTCTTCATCTTTACAATTTTTTTCGATTAATATTTTATAGTCTTCATTTTCTTTTTCCCAATTTCTCTCTCTTTCTACGGGTTCTTTTTTTTTAGCATAGATTGCATCTTTTGGTTTTTTGGCTCTTAACCACTCTCTTAGGAAGTATGTGCTTTCACAATCCTCTCTGTTGTATAATTTAATTTCATCTAGCAATTTTTCTTCTCCTGTTTCAATCCAATCAAGATATTTGTCTGTACTATCACTGGCCTTCTTGATTTCACCTTTTCTTTTATAGCCATAAAATTTTTCAAGATTTTTAAGTGAGTATTCTCGCTCAGAAACCTGCATCGCCTGATTATGAACGGTGTGAAGATCAACAAGTTTGCCATCTCTTAAAAGATCATCAACTTGTTCAATACATGTATCGTATTTGCCCGCAAGTTTGCTTAAGGCTGTTTTTTCGTAGTGGTTGAAATGATAAATATGTGAATCCGGATACTTTTCTAAATGTTTCTCTATAAATTTTAAAAGTGCAATAAATTGTTCTTTTTCTTCATCTTGGCTATGTGCCCAAAAAAATTTGTACGGATCCTGTTTGTTGTCATGATCATACATGCCAAACAAATACTCTATACCCTCTTTATCTTGATTTGATTCTTCCGGGTTTAGTATTTTGTCTAACCCTTCGATATCAAAAAAAAGATCATGTTCACTTGGACTTGGCATTAGATTAAATCCACGCCCCTCTTCTAAAGGGAGTATTTTAAATTGTGGGATTTTAGTTTTTTTAAACTCTATTAATAACTTTGCTTGCGAAAGATGTTTTTTTAAAATACTTGAACGTAAGTCTATTATTTTTTCTGTTTCTTTAATTTTAGCAAATTCTGATAAATTTTTTAAACCGTGTTTTTTAATTTTGCGTATTTGTTCTTTTCTAATTTTAGCGATTTGATTAAGATGATCATCATCAAGCCATTTTTTTTCACAAACATCAGACCAATCACACAAAGCACAAAATTCACATCTTTCGGGGTAAGTATTTTTTTTGTCACTATCTAAGAATTTAATATAATTTGCTTTATTGAATTGGAAATATAATTGATAGTTTTGTGTTTTGTATGTTTTTATCTCTGCGTCTATTTTAATTCTATTATTTTTTCTTTCCTTATCTTTCTTGTTCAAAATTAAGTGCATGGAATCTGGTAACTCATTATCCTGTTGAGTAGTTATCCATTCCGAATATAAACTAATTTGGGTAATGTGATCGACCTTTGCAACAGAAGAAAGTTTTGTGTCATATACCTCATATCTCCATTTGCCATTTTTGGTTTTTTTACTTTTATCTTTAATGAGAAAATCAATTTCACCGACCCAGCCGTCGTATTTAAAATGAGCTTTGTGGATTAAGTCATAACCCTTTTTTAATGCTTCTTTAGTTTTCTCAAAACGATCTTCATTCTTATTAATTTTAATATGGTTAGGATATTGTGTAATTAGTTCTTTGTAGATTTTTT